>Ga0210388_10002262_pt1 | contig 14990 bp, 14 predicted proteins | sample IncBWC19OmetaG_FD_155485 | JGI IMG/M metagenome (GOLD analysis project Ga0210388, IMG submission 155485) | Forest soil microbial communities from Barre Woods Harvard Forest LTER site, Petersham, Massachusetts, United States - Inc-BW-C-19-O ...
TCCCAAGTCGATCATTCCGGGAGCAATCGCATTCACCGCAATCTCCGGCGCGAGCGCCTTGGCCATCACTTTGGTCAGCATATGGAGAGCCGCCTTCGATGAGCAGTAGTGCGCATGCGTCGCCCATGGCCGCAAGCCGCCGAGCGATCCCATATTAATGATGCGGCCTTTGCGTTTTCTTAGGTAGGGCAACCCCTCACGTGACACCAGAAAAGGTCCGCGGGTATTGGACGCAAAAATCGCATCCCATTGCGCCACTGTGATTTTTTCGAACGCAGCGGTCTCATAATTGGCCGCATTGTTCACCAGCACGTCGATTCCGTCGAGCTCTCCGGCCACCTCCTTCACCATTTCGCGTACGCTCTGCTCATCCGTCACATCGCATCGAATCGCGAGCGCCCGGACGCCGAATCGCGCCAAGTCCGCGACCACAGCGCGCGCCTCGCGCTCCGACTCACGAAAGGTAATCGCGACGTCGGCGCCATTTTCGGCCGCAGCCAGCGCGATCGCACGCCCCAGGCGCTTCGCCGCCCCCGTGACCAGCAGCGTCTTGCCGAATAGTGCGGCTTGGTTCCTTGTCATCCCGAAATTCTACGCGAATTCGCCAAAGCGTTGACCACCGACGACACTATGGTTCACTACGGATGCCCCATACTTTAGAACTAGGGCGGGATTTTTGTGCGGTCCTTCCGTCCTTACCGTCTTGGAAAGGCTAGGACAAAGCTGCTACACTGCCTCGCATGACGCCGCCCGGCGAGGTCATCGTTTATTCCCGCAAGGGATGTCACCTCTGCGAAATCGTCAAGGAAAGCCTGTTCAAACTGCACAAGCGCGGCGGCTTCACCTGGCGTGAAGTCGATGTCGATTCCGACGCCGAAATCCGGCGCCTCTACACCGACGAAGTTCCTGTCGTTTTCATCAATGGCCGCAAAGCTTTCAAGTACCGCATGGACGAGCAGGAATTCCTCCGCAAATTGAGCGCTTGATCTGCACTCTCGACCGCCTTGGTCATCTGCTTTTAACTTCAGCTGACTCCCACTACAATCTTCCCCGATGCTTCGTACCCAGCTTTACGCCGATCCCACCGGCCGTTTTGTCCACGATATTGTTCTCGAAAGTTGCCGCCGAAATGGCGGCAAGATAGCTCTGGTCGATACTTCCTGCGGCCGCCGTTTCACCTTCGCCGAATACGGCAGCCTGGTCGCATCGCTGGCTCGCGGCCTGATTTCCGCCGGACTCGCCCCCGGAGAGGTGGTTGCTATCTTTCTCCCCAATTCGTGGGAGTTCGCCATCACCTACCATGCAGCCACGCTTGCCGGAGGCATTCCCACACTGCTCAATCCCTCCTACCGCGAGCGTGAGATTCGTTATCAACTGGAAAACTCGGGCGCAGCTTTTCTAGTCACCGATGCTCCGCTTCTCGAAAACGTAAACCTCGCCGGACTTCCCGCCCTGCGCCGTGTTTTCACCACCCGTAGCGCACGTCACGGCTGCGAAAGTCTCTCTTCCTTGCTGCGACCGAGGTACGCCAAGTTTCCCGAAGCTATCCAGAGTCCGCAGGAAACCATCGCTGCTCTTCCCTACTCGAGCGGGACCACGGGATTGCCTAAGGGCGTCATGCTCTCGCACTATAACTTGGTGGCCAACATCTATCAGATCCTTGGGCCAAACGCCGCGCCCCTCGCGCCCGATACCGTCATGCTCTGCTTCCTGCCGCTCTACCATATTTATGGCCTCACGGTGGCGCTGACGCTCTCCCTGGCGCTTGGCTCGACGCTGGTCCTAATGCCGCGTTTCGACGTGCAAAAGTTGTGCGCGCTTCTGACCGACGAAGGCATCACCATGATGCCGCTCGTGCCACCCGCCATCAACGCACTCTGCCAAGCCGTCGAAGCTGGGATTTTTCCCAAGGAGCACAAAGTTGGTTGGGTCAAATGCGGCGCGGCCCCGCTCGCTCCTGATCTCGCCCGCCGACTTACCGAGCTCACTGGCATCCTCGTCAATCAGGGATACGGCATGACAGAAGCTTCCCCGGTCACGCACGTTGGCTTTATCGCTCCGCCCGAAATGTATCGTCCCGCTTCGATCGGACAGCCAGTGGCCATGACCGACTGCAGGATCCTGGATGTGACGGTGACTGACAAGAATGTCGATGGCAAAGAGGTTGGCCCTGACGAGCCCGGCGAACTGGTTATGCGGGGCCCGCAGATCATGATGGCATACTGGAAAGATCCGCACGCTACTGCTGCCGTACTTCGCGACGGCTGGTATTTCTCCGGCGATGTGGTGCGCCGCGACGCCGAAGGCTTCTATTACGTCCTTGACCGCAGCAAAGAGATGATCAAATACAAGGGATTCCCAGTCGCTCCGGCCGAGGTCGAATCCGTTCTGCTCGAACATGCGGCCGTGCGCGACTGCGGCGTGATCGCCAAACCCGACCTCGCCGCTGGAGAGATTCCCTGCGCGTTTGTCGTGCTGCGCGAAGGTTTTGCCGCGTCGGCCGCGCTCGACTCGCAGCTTCGCGATTTCGTTGCCGATCGCCTGGCTCGTCACAAACAGCCCCGCGAAATTCACTTTGTCGATGCCGTGCCGCGCACGCCCTCCGGCAAGATTTTGCGGCGCGAGTTGCGCAAGATTATTTCGTGATTAGATTCCTAATCGTCGCGCGTCCTCTCTTTTTCGCGCCCCGGCTACCGACAGGGATAGGGTGTGCCCGGCGTCCCTGGCGTGCCGGGAATCACCGTGGCTGGCGTACCCGGGCTGTCTCCGACTGGCGGCGCGCCCGGAACAACCGTCGGTGGTGTTCCTGGAGAACCCGGTGTGAAGCAGATGCCGCGGTCGTAATAGGGGTACGGCAACGGTCGTGGGGCCGCCATTGGCGTAGCGACCGGATGTTCCTCGGCTTGCCGCACCGCATCCATTACTCGGCTCGCGGATAGAGTCAGCGACTGCGGCAATGTCATCTCCATCGGCGAGCCAACGTCCACAAAGAAGTGACGACTGTTCAGCAGAATGGCGAGCGCCACCGCGCCACCGATCGCTAACCCAACCATGCTACCAATCGCGATACCTTTTGGCGTGCTGGATGTAATCGTCGTTCCGCCCAGGCTGGCGCTTTGCGTGGTGTGAACGGCGCTGCCAATCAGCGCGCCCAGACCGCCTCCGGCAATCGGCGCGATAATGGCCCCGGTTCTTGCCGCGGTGCTTGGGTTTCTCCAGGCCGTTCCCTCATCGCTTTCCACGTTCAGCGGTCCGACAGTGTTGACGACATAGCCGTTCGGAAAAACCACCGAAGCAGAACTCATCAGCATCTCAGCCCGGCTGCCATTCCGTGTAAGCTTTTCGAGTTTTCCCTGGACGAAGATGCCCGCGGGAATCACCGTGCGGTCGCCGACAATCACTGGCGCGGTGGTTTGCGCATAGACCACATCCCCGCGGCGCATGGTCGTCGTCGATACCGGATTCGTCAGCACGAGCGCCAATCTGGTGCTCGCGGGGATGGTGATGAACTCGGCTTGAGGTGGCGCTTCAGCAGCCGAGGCGACTGGTGGAGTTGAAGATGTGGTTTGATCCTGAGCCAGGCAGGTGAAGCTCAGAAGAAGAATCGAGGCGATCGCGATAATTTGCTTTGCCCCAGTGGCGGCCAGAATTTCAACATGAGCTGAGGCCGAAAGGGTTCGACGGCAGTGGTCTTGGTTCGGCATTGTCGGTCTCCTGCGAGAGCGCTTGGAGCTTGCGACCGGTGAGCGTTTTCTGTGGAACTCGCTCTCAGCCGGTTAGACCTCAAGGCTTCGGAAACGATATCGGCTCGCAGGTAAAGGTTTGCATAGAGTTAGTAGGGATTTGTAAAGGTGCGAACGCGCGGAATCAGAAGGACCACCGCGCGGTCCGTACTCAACCACCACTTCAAGTGCTAAACTCGCAACGCATGCGGACGGACATTCTGCCCCTTTGCGACCAGCATTACCGCACCATGGAGCCGGTCTTAGCTCCTTACAATGCTGACTATTCCATCGAATTCTTTCGTTGCACCGACAAATTTTGTCATCGTTGCTTCGGCGAGCGCGTGGGCTACACCACGCCGAGGCGAGGAGCCGCTCCCGAGCTCGCGCCCAATCAGCCCTCGTGTGATCGCCACGGGCGTCCTATGTTCATCATCAGCCTCGACCGCCAGCGTAACCATGTGACTTATGCCTGCCCTGAACCCGATTGCCCGGAGCGCTTACTCCGTCCATGAACGGTCTATTCCTATCTGGCATCAAGTTACAACTTCTTTTACAAACGAAACTTTCCGGTGTATATTGCTCTGCCACAGCGCAGGGGGCGCAATTTCGGCTTCTTACACTGGAGGTTTCAAGTGTCCATTCTTCCGCTGCCTGATCTTACTCCGGAGGTTTCTCAGGCTCCCGCAAGCGACACCACTTCTGCCGCCGAGGGCATTCACCTTCATTTGTCAGCGCTAGACGCCTATACCGGCCAGCCGGGAGCGTTAGTCGGGGTTTCTTTTTGGCCTCGCGCCGGAGCGCGGGTTATTGATGCAACGGTTCACTTTATCGTGGCGATTCCCAGCGGATTTGTTTTTGGTGTAATACTCGCAATCGTCGCCAGCCTCCAGCACAATCCTCGGGCCCTCACGATCGCAAGTCGTCCCGGCGGCCAATTGACCCTGGTGTTTTTTAGTCTCCTAGGTATGGTCGCTCTTGAAACCGTGTGTGAAGGCCTGCACGGCAGCACGCTGGGCAAGTTGCTGTTGGGGTTTGTGGTTGTACAGGAGAATGGCGTTCCTTGCCGAATGGGATCGGCGCTCATCCGCTCTCTCGCTTACCTTGTAGACGGACTTTTCTTCGGCCTGATTGCTTACTTCGCCATGCAGAAGACTCCGCAGGAGCAGCGTCACGGTGATGAGTGGGCGCATACGATCGTGTGCCGTCGCGCGCAAGTCGCGCCGCAAAACCTTCGCGGCTTCGGCCAGTTCGCGATGGTGTCTTGCTGGCGGTAATGGCAGATGCGACGCTGATGATCACTGGAGTGCTCGTTAAAACCCTGGCCTGACCGGAAAACCCTGGCCTGACCGGTGATGGCGAGCCTCAAAGCGACAAACTTCTATTCCCCTACCAGCCAGCCGTATTGTGCCCCCGTCAGCGGCACCACGCTCAATCGCCCTTGCCTCACCAGCGGAGAATCGGCAAACGACGCCCGCGCTTTTATTTCCGCCAGCGTCTTCGGCTTCGCGACCGGCTTCCCCGCCTTGATTTTCACCAGCGGCGTCTTCGGATCGCTCGCATCGACCGATACCACCAACGCCGTCCCCACGGCACTCTTCTCTTCTCCCGTGTGGTAGATCACCAGCCGCTCCCCCGGCTTCATCTCGCGCAGGTGCTTCACTGCCGCTGGATTGGTCACTCCGTCCCAGACCGTTGTCTTCTCGCGTTCAAGATCGGCAAACGAATATACCGTCGGTTCAGTTTTCAGAAGGTAGTCCATGGGCAAGCATTGTAAACAAGCCGGCGTGTCGGCGTCTCGCCCCCAGAGGGCCGGGAGGCCCGGGCCAGAGTCTTGTTACCGCCGACACTTCCCTTCTGCCCTGCTTTCGCCAACAATAGAAGCTGGTGACGCAAGCCTCCATCAACACGGGCGTAATGACAACCGCCAAGGCCATCGAACGCTACTTTACTGTCGCGCTCTATCTACTCGTGCTCACGGGCTTCGGCGCTCTTGCTTCGACCGGCGGCTTGGATCTGCCCGCCGTGACTCTGGTCGGTCTGGCGCTCATCTTTCGCGGTTACCAACTGGTAACGCGACGAGAGTCTGTCATCCCGGAACGTTGGACCAATGTCCTTACCCTGGTTTATGTATTCGTTTACCTCGTAGACTACTTTTTTGTCTCCCGCGGCTTTCTCGGCGCGACGGTTCACCTTGCGCTTTTTGTCATGGTCGTCCGCCTGTTTTCCCTGCGCGGAACGCGCGACCATTACATGCTCGCCGCGCTCTCATTTGGTATGGTGCTGGCCGCAAGTGTGCTTACTGTCGGAAGCGTCTTCCTTTTTTCTTTTGCTATCTTCCTCCTGGTTGCCATCATCACTTTTGTGTTAATGGAGATGCGCCACTCCATCTCCGAAGAGCCGGCGCAAACCCACGAAGCAACCGCTGGCGCTGCCGGAGTTGGCGCAGCCACGGCCTCTTCCAATCAGCGTATGGCCTACGCCTTGCTCGCCATTGCGCCGGCACTCATGCTGATGGTTCTCGCCGGGAGTTTCCTGATTTTCTTTCTGCTGCCACGCGTTTCCTCCCGTTATCTGAGCGCCTACGCTCCCACCAGCGACGTCTCTACCGGCTTCAGCGATCGCGTGCAACTGGGACGCATCGGCCAGATCCAGCAATCCAGCGCCGTCGTGATGCACATCGAGATTCAGGACGATATGCAAGGCGCTTACGACCTCAAGTGGCGCGGAATTGCCCTTAGCAGCTTTGACGGCAAAACCTGGACGAATAACTATGAACAAACTGCGCTGCGACCGTCGAGCGATGGCAGCTATCGGCTCGCTCCCTATGTAGCGACGCGGGGTGCGTTTTCTCGCCGATCAATTCACTATCGCGTCCTCATGGAGCCGCTGGGAACAAACGTCTTTTTTCTCGCAGAGCGAGCGCAGAGTCTCGCGGGAAATTTCCACCAGGTGAGTATGGACAGCGGCGGCTCGGTCTATGATCTCGACGCCGATCATCCCATCACTCGCTACGACGCGGAATCGCTATTGTCCGACCCTGACAGCGGCGAACTTCGCCTGGCCGCGAATCTGCCACCTCGTGGCATGGAACAATACCTAAAACTGCCGCCGCTCGATCTCCGCATCGCGAAGTTGGCGCAAGACATTAGCGCAACCGCTCCCAGCAACTATGACAAGGCCGTGGCCTTGGAGCGCTATCTGTCGACGCATTTCGGATACACGCTGGAACTCCCGCGCACCTTGCCGCCTGATCCGCTTGCCAATTTCTTATTCGAAAGAAAGAAAGGTCACTGCGAGTATTTCGCCAGTTCCATGGCCGTGATGCTGCGCTCTTTGCGGATTCCGTCGCGCATTGTGACGGGATTTCGCGGCGGTGAGTTCAACGATCTCACTGGGCAATACGTCATACGCGCGAGCGACGCTCATTCCTGGGTTGAGGCTTACTTTCCGGGATCGGGCTGGGTCAGCTTCGATCCTACTCCCGCCGGAAGTGTACCCACGCGAACCGGTTGGTCGCGAATGCAGTTGTACGTCGATGCAGCCGCGTCGTTCTGGCGCGAATGGATTGTCAACTACGATGTCAGCCATCAGCGCAGTTTGGGCAAGACCGCGGCCACCAACAGCCGGCAATTCTTTGAAGGAATTCGCGAATGGCTGGGGCGCCAACATCGCGCCCTGCTGCGATCGGCTCGGCGCGTACATCGGCACATATCGACTTTTCCGATGCACTGGCTCGGCGGGGCAATCGCGTTCGCGGCGGCTTTCATTACCCTGCTGAATCTCACGCGCTTGCTTAGAGCGCTACGCGATCATCACCTGCGGACGCACCCCGACCGCGCTCCGCGCGAATCCGCGACGCTATGGTATGACCGTATGGTAGGCCGCATGGCGCGACTTGGTTGGCGCAAGTCGCCATCCCAAACGCCCCTCGACTTTGTTGCGGCCATTCAGGAAGCTGTTTTGCAGAAGAAGGTAGCGAAATTTACCCGCGCCTACGAATCAGCGCGTTTTGGCAGATCGGTTGACGCCGCCGCAAGCCTGCCCGAACTCTTCCAGGAACTCTCGACTGAAGAAGCGCTGGAATCGACCACAACATAGAGCCGTGCCAGCCGTCAGCTAGAAGCGATGAGCGACACCGACACCCACGTAGTAATTGTGCTGACGGCTCCGTCCCGTATCAACATCCCGATTAGGCACTCCGGAGTAGGAATCACGGCTTCGAAGCGTGCGCCCCAGCGGTGCCAAAACCAAACATCCAACCCGGCTCCGGCCTGAACTGCTCCTGTATTGGTGGCGGTGGGGCCAGGATTCGTTCCGTACGCAATCGAGCGACGAAAACTCTCGACGCGCGTGGTAAACCCGCTTGGATGCTAGAATTGAAAAGCGCAGTTTCCTGCTGATATTAACCGTCAATATCGTCATCGTTTTATCCCAATGTCTATAAAGAAAAGCATATCCGCGATCTCGGGGCCGACGGCCCCGGCCAAAGTAGGCTTTGTCAGCCTCGGCTGCCCGAAAAACCTCGTCGACAGCGAAGTCATGATGGGCATGCTGGCGCAGGCCGGCGCCGAACTCACTCCCAACGCCGGCGATGCCGACGTTATCGTGGTCAACACCTGCTCCTTTATTGGCAGCGCGCAACAGGAATCCATCGATACTATCCTAGAAATGGCCCGTCACAAGGCGGGAGGCAAGGCAAAACGGCTGATCGTAGCCGGTTGCCTGGTTGAGCGCTTTCACGACGAGATTCTAAAGAACATCCCCGAAGTAGACGCGGTCGTCGGCACCGGTGAATTGGAGAAAATTCTGGCCGCCGCTGGGCTGGCTGAAGCTCCGCGAGCGGCGTCTCCTTTCAACATTCTGACCTCGCGTCCCGAGGGTGATCGTCGCCGCGAGCAGGGCCGTTTCGCCCGCGATTCGTGGGACGGCGCGGTCGCCGATCTGCCCAACTACCTTTATGACGACCACACGCCGCGCATACTGACGACCCCGCGATCTTCGGCCTACATCAAGATCGCCGAGGGCTGCGACCATCCTTGCAGCTTCTGCATCATCCCGCAGCTTCGAGGCCAATTCCGCTCGCGCCGATTCGAATCTGTAATCGCCGAGGCAGAGAGACTGGCGCAATCGGGCGTGCGCGAGATGACCCTCATCGGGCAAGACACGACCTGTTACGGCGAGGATTTCGGGCTAAAAGACGGATTGGCCCTGCTGCTGGAACAATTAGCCAGCATCGAAGGTCTCCAGTGGATTCGCTTCCTCTACGCGTATCCCAACAAAATCACCGGCCGGCTGCTGTCCACGATCGCCGCCCATGACAATATTTGCTCCTATATCGACGTGCCGCTGCAGCATGCTTCGGCGACGGTTTTGAAGCGCATGAAGCGCGGCGGCGGAGCCGATTTGTTCCTGCGCTCGATTGAGAAAATGCGCCGGGAAATTCCCGGCGTCACCTTGCGCACATCCTTCATCGTCGGCTTCCCCGGCGAAACAGAGAAAGAATTCGAAGAGCTTTGCGGCTTCGTGAAAGAAGCAGCCTTCGACTGGATGGGCGCCTTCGGCTACTCCGACCAGGAAGGCGCCGGCGCTTTTGATTTTGATAACGACAAGAAGCTTTCCACGCGCGAGATTGAAAGCCGCCGCAAATCGCTGATGTCGATCCAGAGAAAAATCAGCCGCACCAAAAAGAAATCTCTAATCGGACAGGAATTCGATTTGCTCCTCGAAGGCGCATCGACCGAGACTGACCTGCTGCTCGAAGGCCGCACTGCGATGCACGCGCCCGAGATAGACGGAAAAGTCTTCGTGAACGATTTTCCCGAGGGCGACCAACCAAAAGAAGGAGAGTTCTATCGTTGCCGCATCACGGCAGCTCACGATTACGATCTGGTGGCAGAGATCCTTTAAGGTCAGAGAGTAAAAGTCAGATTAGCGAGGTCAAAAGCACCGAAGGAAAAAGTTCTCACCTCTGCAATCTGACTTTGACCTCTGCAACTCCAATTATGCCGCGCAAACGCTCGCTTAAACTTCGCTGCCCCATCTGCAAGAAGGCGACGAAAGCCTCGGACGCCGATTTCCCTTTTTGCAGCGATCGCTGCCGCCTCATCGATCTCGGTAAATGGGCCAGCGGCGGCTACGTAATCTCATCGCCAGTCGACGACGCCGAAGAAGCGGTACGTCAAGACGCCATCGACGAGGACGTCGACTGATGCATCTTTCGACTGAGGCCGCCAGCGACGTATCTTCTCCGCCGCGGAAGGCTTCGCTATGGGCCACCTTGGTCGGAACTTTCTTCGGCGTCGGCCGCCTCGAGCCCGGCCCTGGAACCTGGGCGTCATTAGCCACCGTAATTCTCTGGGCGGTCGCAAGTTCGCGTATCCCGGTCGCCACCCGCACTTGGGCTACAATCATCGCCGCTGCCGTCGTGACGCTTATCGGCATTCCGGCCGCCACGCTGGTCGCGCGCGCCGCCGGGTTGAAAGATCCACAGTTCGTCGTCATCGATGAAGTTGCCGGACAACTCGTTGCCCTGATTGCCATTCCCCTGGCATGGAAAACCTTTCCCGCGGGCTTTATACTTTTCCGTGTCTTCGATATGTGGAAGCCGTTTCCCATCCGACGATTGGAGCGGCTGCCCGAAGGCACAGGCATTGTGGTCGACGATCTGGGTGCGGGACTTTACGCCTTGATCATCATGCATCTCTTGTTGCACTTTGGTCTTCTAAATAAGTAGCACCGACTTGAACTGGGTTCCGGATAAATTCATGAGCATTTCCGATCGCCTGCTGGGAAAAAAGAACATCAACGGCAAGCCGCACATCGAGGCGGTCGCACCCAATTGCGCTTTACCTGGAGGCGACGTTCGCATCATTGGAAAAGGCCTGCGTCCGGCCGAATTGCGTCGTCCAAGCGTGCATTTTGGCGAGATCGAGGGCTCGGTACTTATCAGCTCCGACGATTTCGTCGTGGCTCGAGTGCCTGACGGCGCGGCCTCTGGACCGGTATCAGTTAGTACCAACGGAGGCGCAAGCGGTCACGTCAGCAATCCTCTTTCGATCAAGGTTGCTGTCCCGGTGGCTGGCAATCTTCATCCCGTCACCAATCCCGCGCTCGATCGCGAAGGCAATATTTATGTGACCTTCTCCGGACCGCGCGGACAAAAAGTTCCGGTCTCGATTTTCAAAATCGATATGCATCACAACGTGAAGCCGTTCCTCAGCGACATGATGAATGCCACGGCGATTGCCTTCGACCGGGATGGACAAATGTACGTTTCCTCGCGGCATGACGAGGCCGTCTACAAAGTGGCGCCAAATGGCACTATGTCGACCTACGCCGAGGGCATGGGAATCGCCACCGGAATCGCCTTCGACGCCGCCGAGAATCTCTACGTCGGCGACCGCAGCGGAACGATTTTCAAGATCGCGCGCGACCGGCAGATTTTTGTGTTCGCCACGCTGGAGCCGAGCGTCTCCGCTTACCACATCGCCTTCGGTCCCCACGGCGATATGTTCGTCACCGGCCCCAGCACCTCCAGCTTCGATTGCGTCTACAAAGTCGATCCGCACGGAACCGTGTCAGTTTTTTATCGCGGCCTTGGACGTCCGCAGGGTTTGGCGCTCGACGCCGAGGGCAATATTTATGTTGCCGCCTCTCTCGGCGGAAAGCGCGGCATCGTAAGGATCAATCCTCAAGGCAAAGCCAGTCTCGAAGTCTCCGGCCAAGGATTGGTCGGGCTGGCGTTTGCTCCGGGCAAGTCTGCCATCCTCGCCACCAATGGCGCGGTGCATCGCATTTCCTGGAACATTGAAGGGCTGCCGCTCCCGCTCGAGTAATTTACTTGCGCCAGTCTCCGCACCTGATTCCCGTATCAGGTGCGATTCCCCGCGAATCGCTAAGAGTCGCTGGTCGACGATCTTGGACCCAGTCCTAGATTCCCCGCTGAGCAACCGAAGACAAAGGATACAACTCGAATCTGGACTTCGCGTCACTCCGGTGGCGTACGGTCGCCAGGATTGCGAACATAGCATCGCGGACTGGTAGCGCGATCACGACGGTCTCGCCCGCCCGCGGAGCTCCCCTTACGAGCGCCGACATCCCGCGCACACTGACATCAAGAGTTACCGCGCGAATCGTGAGCGCCCCTAAAGACAAGCTGAAAGCGCGCCGAAGAACACGGGGAGGCTGCTATGCGGTCTTGTCCGTAGGGACGTACCTAGGCCGAATCGTCGGAAGAATGCTTGTGAAAGGGACGAGCGTGGGAAGTTACTTCTTATAAACAGTAGGCTGCGGGCCCTTTTCGAGCGTCTCTCGGTCCCAGATCATGCCTTCGCGGGTGTAGTTCGCGAGCTCGAAATCCTGAGTAAGTTCGAGCGCATCGGTGGGGCAAGCATCCTCGCACAAACCGCAGAACATGCACCGGCTCAGGTCGTAAGTAAAGTTGACGAGCTCTTTGCGGCGAGTTTTCTCGTTGCGCTCGCTGGTAACAACGATCAAGTTTTCCGGACACACCAACGCGCACAGGTCGCAGGAAATGCAAAGCGTTTCATTCGTATCGGGATTAACATTTAGCCGCGGCGCTCCTCGATAACGCTCGGCGACCTGCGGCCGCTCCAGTGGATACTGCTCGGTATAAATCTCCTTAGGATGCTGATAGCGGAAGGTCACGGCCAGTCCCTGGATCAGATCGAGCAGTAACACTTTCCGCAGGATGTCAGGGATCCGCATAACCAACTAGAATAGCACCGCGACAAAGTGACAGGCTAGAATAGCCGTTACGTGGCAACCCGCCCTCGGTGACGAACAACTGGCCGCTTCTGACGAACTTTCTCCCGACGAGTTTTCCTCCGACGAGCTATGGATGGACGAAGCCCTGCGCTGTGCCCAGCGCGCGCTCGACGCCGGCGAAGTACCGGTCGGAGCGGTCGTCGTGTGCGCCCGGCGAATCGTTGGACGAGGTTGGAATCGCAACATCAGCGAGCACGATCCCACCGCGCATGCTGAAATCTTAGCCTTGCGCGAAGCCGGACGAAACGTCGGCAATCACCGTCTCGTCGACTGCGAGTTGTTTGTCACCATCGAGCCCTGCTCCATGTGCGCGGGAGCAGCCGTCCACGCGCGCGTGCGCCGCCTGGTTTACGGCGCCGATGATCCGAAGGCAGGCGCAGTGCGATCGCTGCTGCAGGTGGTGAATCACCCCGGCTTGAATCATCAGATAGCCGTCCGCAGCGGCGTGCTGGCCGGCCGTTCCGCGGAGATAGTGCAGGAATTTTTCCGGCAGCGTCGATAGGGCTCAAACAGCGTTGGCCCGGTCCGCTTCACCTGCTTCTTTTGCCAAACCTGAGGCAAAAAGCTCCATCTCTCGCGGAGAAATGGAGCAAGCGAGGGATGTAGCTTCCGGCACTGGCGGCGCCGGACGACGTGTGGTGTCGCCCACCTCGAGCTAAGCCGCCGCTGCTTGTTGATAGGCGGGAACAAAAACCTCGCCAACGAACGTCTCAAACGATGTCGGCGTAGTGTTCCTGGCGCTGCGCGGTTCGAGGGCTCGCATATGCCCGCGATTCAGAGCATCCGCCATTTCGAGAATTAGTCCCACGAAGTTAGCGGACATGCCCATCTGCACCATGGCGGCTCGCATCTGATCGTCGGGAGCTTGTATGTACCCCAACCCGGGATTGCCGATGGCCTTGCCGATAATGACGGCCGCTTCCGTGTAGTCGAGATCGCGCTCGCCCTGGAGTTCCCGCGTCTGCTTGCCGCGGACGTCCAGCCGCAGCAAAACATCTGCCGCCACTCGTCCAATATCGCGCGTGGCGATCATGGGCAGTTTGAGATCAGGGCGAACCGGGCCCACCGCCGACCCGATCATGCGAATAGCACCGACTTGAGGAAGCGCGTTCTCCATAAAGTAACCCGCCCGCAGGTGCAGCACATTCGCACCCTCGATCTCATTCAGCTTCTGCTCGAGGTTGTACAGGCCGACCACCGGACCGGTGCCGCTCGCTTTGTCGGCCCCGAAGCTGCTGAGCGAAACCACATTGCTAAGGCCCGCGTTTTTCACGGCAGCGGCGATCGCGTCACTGACCGTCTCTTGAAAACCGCGAAAGTCATTGCTGGTTGGATTCGGTGGAATCATGACATAGGCCGACTCGGCGTGCTGAAAGGCGCGCGCAAGACTGCCGGCATCCGTGACGTCGCCAATAAAAATCTCCGCTCCCGCCGCGGCGAGAGGCTGCAGGTGAGCCGCGTTTCTCCCCACGACACGAACTTTCTGCCCATGCTCGAGAAGATTCTTGGCGACGATGCGACCAGTGTTACCGCTTGCTCCGACAATGACGTACATACCTGCCTCCATTCTTGAATTGGATGCGACGCTCGGGCTTTAAGCTTCGGGCAGTGCGCGGGCAAAATCACCGGGTCCGCGTCGAACGACATCAACGCAGCAAAATCATGCACCCGGAATCTTCAGGCAAAGATAGCCACTGGGTGGGTTCGGCTAATCGGTGTCCTTGTGCCAAACCGCCACTCTTGCACCGGAATCGGCCATCGAACGCAGAGTTCGCCTGCTGCACCTCCGGCGGCGCCGACCAGAATTTGGCGGAATCGATCGACCAAAACTTCAGCAACCACCGAGACCGGTCTGCGATCATTTTCCCTTGTTCAGATCTACCACAGCGACCTTGTTCACTCCACTGCACGCCAAATATAGCCGCCCATCGGGCGTTGCCACCATGTTGCGGACCACACCGCCGCCGGACGGGATCGGCTTGGTAGAGAAGCTCTCCGACTTGGAATCGAACCGGATTAGAGTGTTGGGCCTCATACCCGATTCGCTATACCAGACCTCGCCGTCATTGGTGATCGCGATGCCATACGGTTCCGACTGCGAGCCGCCCGGCGACGACCATTCTTTCAACAGACTTCCGCCATATGGGTCGAAGTGTCCCAAATAGCCACGCGCGAAATCGGTGTAATAAACCGTGCCGTCCGGCGCTAGTGCAATCCGTCGCGGGCGAGCACCGGCCGCCGGCAAGCTGTACTCGCGAATTTTCATCGTGCTCGGGTCGATGCTAGCCAGCTTGTTGGTGCCGAACTCGCAAAAGAAGGGCATGTTGTTCTGCAAGATTACGATGCCGTAGGGCACGGCATGTGGGGTAGGCAATTTGGCCAGGGTCATCTTGCCGGTTTTCGGATCGAGGCGCCCCACATAATTTGTCTCTTCGTTCGTAAACCACAGAATGCCATCGTGGTCGAAGACGGGCGTGT
>Ga0210388_10002263_pt1 | contig 14990 bp, 11 predicted proteins | sample IncBWC19OmetaG_FD_155485 | JGI IMG/M metagenome (GOLD analysis project Ga0210388, IMG submission 155485) | Forest soil microbial communities from Barre Woods Harvard Forest LTER site, Petersham, Massachusetts, United States - Inc-BW-C-19-O ...
GCGCTCGTCACGGAGACCAGTAGGGCGCCCCCTGAACCCGCAGCGTCGGTGGGCGAGGCCGAAATCACCTCCGAGACCCATACGCGCGCCGAGCTCACGCAACCGGATTCCGCCACGCTGAGGGCGGCTCACGCCGAGCTCGGCGGCGCGCGCCAGGCCGGGGACGTGGCCTTGCCAGTCATCGACGCCGCCGAGCCTCCCGTGCCATTGGCCGACCCGAGTGGGCACGCGCTCGACGGCTTCTTTCGCGCTTTGACCGCCACCGCGCACAAAGAGCCGCATGCCATTACGCGCATCGCGCATTTCGGCGATTCGATCGTCGTAAGCGATCTGGTTTCGGGCACGCTGCGCCGCAAGCTGCAAGCGGAGTTCGGTGACGCTGGGCATGGCTTCATGCTGATCGCCAACGCTTGGCCTGCCTACTTCCACAACGACGTGACGCGCTATGCCACGGCCGGCTGGAGCGTGAGTCGCATCGTCGGGCCATATGCAGCGGACGGGCTGTACGGTCTCGGCGGCGTGTCCTTCAAAGCCGACAAGAATACGCTCGCACGCTTTGGTACCGCGAAGAGCGGAGACTTTGGTCGCAGCGTTGCGCGCTTCGCGCTCGACTATCTCGAAGATCCGAACGGGGGCACGATCCAAGTCAGCGTGGACGGCGCGCCCAAGGCGACGATAGACACCCACGGATCGGCCAAAAAATCGGCCTATTATCAAATCGAGGTGCCGGATGGCGAGCACGAGTTCGAGATCTTCACCAAGAGCGGCGTGTCGCGCGCCTTCGGTGTCGTGTTGGAACGTGACACCCCTGGAGTCGTGCTCGACGCGCTTGGCGTGCAAGGCGCGCGCATCCGCTTTCTCGACAAACAAGACGACATGCATTGGGCCGAACAGCTCGCTTGGCGCAAGCCAGACCTGTTGATCTATGAGTTCGGAGCCAACGAGAGCGGCGACGGATTTCTGTACCCCATGGTCGACTATCACCGCACGATGAAGGACGTGCTCGTCCAAGGCCAGCGCGCGCTACCGGGCTCGAGCTGCCTGGTGATCGGCGCCATGGATCGCGCCGCCAAGGTCGGTGACGAGATCGTGAGCATGCGCGTTATCCCCGCGCTCGTCGAAGAGCAACGCTCGACGGCTGCCGAAGTCGGCTGCGCGTTCTTCGACACGTATACCGCGATGGGCGGCGCTCATTCGATGCCTACCTGGGTACGCCGCGGCCTCGGGCAAGCGGATTTGACGCACCCTACGGCGGTCGGCTCGGAGGTGATCGGCAACTGGGTCTTCCGCGCTTTGATGCAACGTTACAACGCCGGGCTGCCAGCGAAACCGCGTTGAACTCGCTAGTGCGGCGGCCCCGTCACGGCTCTGTCGTAAGCCGCCAGCAGCCGTTGCGCGAGCACTTCCGCGACCGATTCATAACCCTTAGGGGTTAAGTGCAGGCGATCCCCGCGCGCGAGCGGGGGCAGTTTGTTGGCCCATTTGCCGTAGCTTCCGGGCCCGCCCATGATCTCGAGCTGACTCAGGTAGCCACAGCCGAGCTCGGCTGCGGCCGAGTGCTGAAGAGCGTCAATCTCGGACACGCGCGGCTCCGAGCCGCCCGAGAGCGCGTTCGCGTCCGGTGGACCCACGATCAAGCAATCCACGCCAGGCGTCGCGCGGCGTAAGCGCTTCAGCAGATCGCGATATTGCTCGCGGTACTTCTCGACCTTGTCTGCATCGAACGCCTCGTTGGTGCCAAAGGCGAGCGCAACGAGTGACGGCGCTCGAGCTTGAACCGCGGCCTCGAACGAGGCCTCATCCCAAGCCAACGCGGTAGCCAGGCGTGCTCCGTCGATCCCCACGGTGTCGAGCACCAAGCCCGGCTCGGAGCCTTCCACGGTGAGGCCATAAAAACGCGGCGCCCCGCTGACCGTCGTAATTTGCAGTTTGTCGCTGAGCGCGCCGGTCAAGAGCAAGCGCGTCATGCCCGAGCCGGGCACGCTGTCCTTGGCCGACGCCGGTGTGACGATCTGCGAAACGCCCGCTAGATCGACGCGAAAGCTCGCGCCCTCCACGAGCGAGAACCAGAGCTCCCAGTCGAGCTGACCATGAGCCGTGCCCTTGCTCACCTCGAAGGAAGCGAACGCAGGCGCGTCCGCCGGGAACGCACGCATGCCACCGAGGCCGAAGACACCGTCGTCGAACGGTGCGCGTCGAGCTGGCTGCGGTGGCTCGATATGCCATGGGCCGTCACACGCCCAGTGCACCTGCGTGTGGCGGTAGGGTTTGATTCCCACGCGCACGAAGCCAGGACCTCCCGCACCAAAGCGACTCTGTAGGCGCGCGCGCAACGCGCCGGTCAGGTAGTCCGCCGCCGTATGCGAGTCACCGAGCCACAAGATGCGCACGGAGGTCTTCCGCGAACGCTTTTCGAGACCGCTCAAATCGCTAAAAAAGTGCGACAAATTGAGGCGTGTTGGCTCGCTGAGCGCCGGCTCCACCGCTCGAGCCCGGGTCGCATCGAGCGCGCTGCCGGGCGGCTCCGCAGAGCTTGCTGGCATGGCTCCGCTCGGAGCGTTCGTCGGCGCGGAGCTCGCTGTGCTCTGCGCACGGGCGGGAGGACTCGAAGCGCCGGTCGGGCCGAGCTGAGGCCCCGCCGCCAACCGCCCGCCACTGCCGCACGTAACGGCGACGAGCGCGGCCACGGTAGCCAAACCGAGGCTCAGTGCTCGTTCGAGCGCGGGACGCAGGGGTTCACCCCGCGGCGGCTCCTTGGGTGACTCAACCATTGTCGCTCGCGAGATCGACTGGCTCGACTTCGTGAGCCGCGAAGCCAGCACGGGCACGCTCGAGCAGAGGCACGAGGTAGCTTGCAACCGGCGGGCACTCGATGCCACTTCCGGCCAGCGCGGCTTCGGTGTTACGCGCCTCGAAGCGTGGGCTCGCAGCAAACAGGTCGAGCAGTCCGCGGGCACCGTGCGACAAAAGCCGCAAGCTCGGGCTGGCCACCAAACCACGCGTAAAAGCACCTGCGTTGAAGGTCGCAAACATGCGTTTACCGGAGGTCTCCGCGGCCGATTGCAGAAACTGTCTCAGGGTCGGCGGATTGGGATCGACGATGTGATAGCGCTTGCCATAAGCCGCTAAGCGGGCGCTGAGGTAGTGCGCGACGCGCACCACGAAATCGATCGGCACGATCTGCACCGTAGTATCCGCTCGCTGCGGCACCGGTACGACGAGCTGCTCCGGGCTGCGATCGATGAACACCAGCCAAGGATATGGAAACCCCGGTCGATCGATGTCGCCGGTCCGTGAATCACCGACGATTTGCGTGGGCCGGAGGATGATCTGCGGTAGCTCGGCGCGACGCGCAAACATCAGCTCGACGGTCGCGAGCGACTCATCCAAATGGCCGCGAAAGGATTGACCGTCGCTGAGCTCGTCCTCTCGGATGAGCCCAGTGCGATTGCCGCTGACGGCGACGCTCGACAGCAAAATCAGCCCTCGGAGTCCTGCGCTCGCGCTGGCGAACTCGAGCGCCTCGCGAGCACAAGCGATGTTGTACTGAGCAACCTCCGCGTCTTTTTTACTTGCTTCTAGAGCTGACGCGAAGTGGTACACGCGCTGAACGGAGCCCGCGAGCCGTCGATATTCAGCGCCGTTCAAGCCAAAATCGAGCGCGGCCGGGTCTCCCTCGAGCTCGCTGACCCGTGCGCGCTGCGCTTCATCGAGCACGGCCAAGCGACGAGCTGTCTCTTCCGCATCAGCCGCTCGACGCAGCAGCACGAGCCGCACCGACGGCTCGGCTGCCAGCAAATGAAATGCCAAAGAACGCGCATGAAATCCCGGAAAGCCGAGGATGAGCAGGGTTTCGTCAGCAAGTCCCATAGTCAATGCCCCAACGCGCGGTCGAGCGCGACGCTGATTGCCGGCTTCGACACCTCGATGCGCAGGAACACAGCTTGGTTGCGCTTGCCGATCGAAAAAAATACTGGCGCCGGCTGCGTCGCGTCCATCGAAGCCGCCAGCGCGCGCGCGTCCGCATAAGCAAACAGCGCGGCTTGATCGCCAATGCGCTGCACGCCGCCCGCGATTCCAGGGCTCGCGCCAAGCGACGGCTCTGCTGCGCGCGCGGCTTGCACCACCTGCTTCAGCACCGGCTCGGCGTCCTTCCCAGAAGCGGCGAAGCTCGTCTTTTCTTCGACGAACCAGGCGAACGACAGCGGAGGCGCTGCCGCTGTCGCGTGATTGGCGGTGTTCGAGGCCGAGAAAGCGACCTTGGCCAGTTGCACGTCCGGCGCGAAGTCGAGGTGCGCTGTGGCACTCTCGTTCACGCGCGGCTGGCCCAGGAACTCGGAGAGCGGCGCTCGAATACCGGGCATAGTAAGCAGGCCGAAGAAGCCGTGGGCTGCCCGCCTCAGGTGCGCCGCGTCCGCCACGTCGGCGACCAAGAATGCGCCCGGATCCGCGCCGCCCAAGTAACCATAGCTGCTGCGTGCACCACGACCGAGCTCCCAGTCCGCCAACACACCGCGCAACGTTCGGGTGTCGCGCTCGGACATGCGCGAGCCGAGCAGCCGCACCCAATCATCGCCCGCGACTTTCGCGGCTGAGTCGCGCTCGGCAGACGAGCGAGTCGCACCGAAAGCGAGACGCGTCTGCGCGGGGAACGTGAGCAATTCGTTGGCGTCCCCCGCGCCGAGCGTCGCGAGTAGCCCTTGAGCCGGCGACCCCACGGCAGGTGTGAGCACCAGAGTTGCTTCGAGTCGGTCCGAAAATGGCTCGATATCGAGCTCGAGATGCGTCGCGCTTTCGAGCCCCGCGAGCATGGATTCTACACCGGCGTCCAAGCCCAAGATCACTTGCGCCGGATCGCCGAAATCCGGCGCGCGCCCGCCATGGGCGGCGCGCTCACTCTGATCCTGACTTGCGAGGTTCGTACGATAGCTTGCCCAAGAGGCGCGCAGCGCGGGCACGACTTCGGTCGCCAAGGCGTGCGGCGAGATTCTCAAGCTGAACGAGGCCTGTGAAGGCGGCTGACGCGGCAACATGCGCGCCACGTAGGGGCCAAACGAAGGCAGCAATTCCGGAGTGGTAGCGACGAGCAAATAGTTATCGAAGACAGCCAGCGCGGCCCTGGGCGGCGCGGGCACCGCAGCGGGCGGCGGCGTCGGCTCGAGCAACGTGAGGCCATTGGTAGCACTGAGCTGCGCGCGAAACGGTGCGCGGTCCCCCGTGCTCAGCTTGGCGACCAGCTCAGGACCGGACACGGCATGCAGGGCCACCACCCAGCCGATCTCCCCATTGGAGCTCTCCGCGAGCGCGCCGACCGCGGAGATGTCCGGATCAAATGAATCAGCGCTCAGCGGCGGCAGGCCAAGCAACGTCGTGGTGAGCAATGGAAAGCCGGCAGGGAGCAGCGCGGACATTGGCGCACCGAGCTCACGCAGTGCCTTGAACACCGAGTCGGGATGAGCCAAAGCGAGCTCTGCAACCAGTCCGGCCGGTTCCGGCAGCGCCGCTAGTGTGGGCGCCGAGCTCGAGCTGGCTTGCTCGGAAGCCAGCTTCTTGTTCGCGCAACCGAACACCAACCCGAGCGCGGCCCAACACACTGCCGCGCGCACGAGCTCGGACGAGACGCGCATGCGTTCAGAACGGGATGTCGTCGTCGCCGCCACCACCGTAGTCGGCATCGTCATAACCGCCGCCACCGGAGGGCGCGCCGCCGCCGCCGGAGGGTGCACCGCCACCGCCACCGCCACCGCCGCGACCGGCACCACCACCACCACCACCGCCACCACCGTGCGAGGGACCACCAAAGTCATCGCCGTAGTCACCACCACCACCACCACCACCACCGCCGCCACCGCGGCCGCCGAGGATGATGTTGCTGGCGACGATCTCGGTGCGATAAACCTTCTTGCCGTCCTTGTCCTCGTAGTTCGAGGTGCGCAGGCCGCCTTCGACGAAGATGCGCGCGCCCTTGGTCAAGAACTTACCCAAGGCCTCGGCACGCTTGCCCCAGACGACCACGCTGTGCCACTCGGTGCGATCTTGACGCACCTTATTGCGATCAAGGTACGACTCCGACGTTGCGAGTCGCAACTTCAGCACGGCTTGCCCGCCGTTGGTCATCTTGAGCTCGGGATCCGCACCGAGATTTCCAAACAACAAGACGCGATTCAGACCTTCTGCCATCGGGGATCCTCCAGCTAAACAATGACGACTGGCATGTGAACGCGCCCTCACGGCGCGTCAAGCTCAGCCCGGAAAGATTACGTCCGACCCGTGCCGGAGGGGCCGGTCATGCGCGCCGAAACCCCGGGCGCCAGTCAGCCTGCGGTCGCGCCCTGCGTCAGACCGGCGACTTCGATGCCGGAGCTCGAGCTGTCGAGCTCCGCCAGCAGCGTCACGATATCACGCCGAATTTCGCCGAGCGCCGCGCGGAGCTGCGCGCCGGGTCGAGGCGCGGGTGGTGCGGCTGCTACGACCGCGGCAGCTGGCTCAGCGCCGCCCTCACGCAGACGCTTCCGCGCGCCAGCGATGGTAAAGCCGTGCGAATACAGCAGATCTTTGACCTTGATCAGCTTGTCTACGTCGCGACGCGAGTAAATGCGCTGGCCTTTGCGCGATTTCTGCGGGCGAATCGAGCGAAACTCCGTCTCCCAGTAGCGGAGCACGTGCGGCTCGACGCCTACGATCTCGGACACCTCGCCGATGCGGTAATAGAGTTTGACTGGCAGCTGACCGTCGTCGGTGTCGGGCGACGTCATCGTCAGACCTTCGCCGGGCTCATGGCCACGGTTTCAGCGGCGGGCGGCACGGCGTCCGCGACGCCGTCGTTGAGCGCTTCCTTCAAAAGCTGGCTAGCTTTGAAGTTCAGCACGCGGCGTTCGGTGATCGTGATCGGCTCGCCTGTTTGCGGGTTGCGACCTTGGCGCTGCCGCTTGTCGCGCAAAACGAAATTCCCGAAGCCGGAGATCTTGATCTTCTCGCCGCGCCCGAGCGTTTCCTTCATCGTCTCGAAAACGAGGTCGACGAGGTCCGCGGATTCTTTCTTCGAAAACCCTCCCAAGCGGGAGTACACGGCTTGAACGATTTCAGCCTTGGTCATGAAGGGCGCCCTACTCAGCCGCCCGCCCGAAACGTCGAGGGGCCGCCGATAGCTCCTGATAGTACCGACGCACCTCAGGAAGTCCATACGTAAGCGTAGCCCGAGCTTGTACGCCCATTTGGCTACATCCCGGCTCGCGGGCGGCTATGGCGAAGCGATCGCGATGACTATGCGGCCCGCGCCATGCCGGAAACGTCGGCCGAATCGCTGCTCGGCGTACGCTCGCTGGTCGGCGCAGCAGCAAGCCCGCCGCCGAATTGCTCTTGAACGACGAGCGCGGCAACGTAGCTGTAGCCCGACATGAAGAGCGCCGCGAAGGGCGTCGCGAAGTAGTGCCCAGTGCGGATCGAGGCCACGACGCTGCCCAAGCAGACGACCGAGAGGGCCATTTCGACCAGCGGCAGTTTTGCGTACTGGCGATACCGGCCGCGTTGCTCACCGCGCTTCGGCGTGCGCACGAACTCGCCCGACATCGAGCGCATGCCGTCGAACACCGCCGAGCTCAAGTGCGGGGCAAGGCCGGCGCCGAGCGCGATCAACGCGGGCAAGCGCCGAATGGCGCCCCACGCCGAACGCCCCTGCGCCGACTCTGCCATGGCATAGAACGTGGCCAGGGACCCGGTCGCGCCGATGCACAGCGGGAGGTCGATCAAGAGCAACGTGCGAACGTCGCTCGCTGGCATGAACACGAGTGCCGGCAACAGGAGCAGCGTGAGCAGCACGGTCATCGGATAGGCAATGTGCGGCAGCATGTGAAAGCAAGCTTCGACGCGCTGTGCGAACGTGAGCTCGGACTTCGCGACGCGCGTCAGGAGCTTGCGCGCGGTCTGCACGGTACCCTTGGCCCAGCGATATTGCTGCGCGCGGAAGGCGCACATGTCTTCCGGCAATTCAGCCGGCGTGAGCACGTCTCCCCGGTACACGAAGCGCCAGCCCGCAAGCTGCGCGCGGTAGGAAAGATCCAGGTCTTCCGTCAGGGTGTCGTGTTCCCAACCGCCGGCGTCGTCGATCGCTTGACGTCGCCACATGCCGCCGGTGCCAGAGAAGTTGAACATGTTGCCGGCGCCGAAACGCGCGCGGTTTTCCACCATATGATGGCCGTCGAGCATCAAGGCTTGAATGCTGGTGAGCAAGCTATGATTGCGGTTCATATGCTCCCAGCGCGTCTGCACCATGCCGATACGCGGGTCGGTGAAGTGACCGACGATGTCGCGCAAAAAGGAGCTCTGCGGCACGAAGTCCGCATCGAAGATGGCAATCAGCTCGCCCGACGCTTGTTGGAGCCCGAAGTCGAGCGCACCCGCCTTGTAGCCATGACGGTCAGGGCGGCGCAGATAGACCGCGTTGATGCCACGCTCACGCAGCTCGTCGACTGCGGCGCGCGCGATGCCTTCGGTTTCGTCCGTCGAGTCATCGAGCACCTGCAGCTCGAGTCGATCGCTCGGGTAATCGAGGGCGCCCGCTGCATCGAGCAAACGGCGCACGACGGTCGCCTCGTTGTACAGCGGAAGCTGCACGGTGACGGTCGGCAACTCGGACTCGAGCACCGGAATCGAACGTGCGGCGCGCTCGATGCGGCGCTTGTAGCGCAGGCATTGAAAAACTAGCGACGCGCGGTGCGCGCCGTAGGTGCAGAGAACGAGGAGAACGGTGCAATAGAGCGCGAGGAGGACGATTTGCATGCTGCGTCCTCAGCGCTAACACCCGTCGAAAGCTCGATTGTCATCGAAATGTAATACATTGCACGATGATGTAGGTCACCGTAAACAAGCGTCATTCCATGGACTTAGCGCAAAGTATCCCGACTTGGGCCGAGGCGCGAAGGCGCCGCGGGCGAGAGGCCTCACGCTCGCGAAAAGAGTGCTGCGTCTCGGCTCACAGCCAGCCGGCGAGCAGCGCGCTCAGAAACCGATGTCGCTGTCGTGCCGAGCGGGCGGCGCAGGCTTGTCGCCTGTCGGCGCCGATTTTCCGGTAGCCCTCCCCGGAGCTCGCGGCACGGCTTTTAGTGCGCCCTTCGCTGCAAGAGTGGGCGTTGCCGGCACCGGCGCAGCCAGGCTCGGCGCCGGTGCGGTGTTCGTTGCCGCAAGCTCCGGCGGAGTCGTCGGGCTTGGCGCAGTAGCGACCGGCGCGGTGGCGAGGCTCGGCAGCGGAGCCGCGGAAACCGGCGCAAGAGGCGCCGCCTGGACATCTGAATGCGCAGTCATCTTCTTGTACGCAACCGCGCCACCAATGCCGAGCACCACGACGGCCGCGAGCGCGGCTGCGACGATCCCGCCTGCGCCGGTGCGTTTGGCTGGCATCGGGGTCTGCGTGGTCGGAGCGCCGGTGGCCAAGGCCACGACTTGGTCCCGACGGGTTGCCGCTTCTGAACCCGGGCCAGGGCCCGTGGAAAATGACAGCGGACCGGGCGCGACGGCGGCGTACGGCCCCGTGCTGCCGTCCGACATGCGCGGCATCTCAGCGCTCACGTATGAGCCGCGCACGGACAGACCGCACACCGCGGCCAGCGATTCAGCGAGCTGTGCTGCCGAGCTGAACCGCTCTGCGGGTTCACGGCTGAGCGCTTTAGCGAGCCAAGCGTCGAAGCCGGGCGGCGCGTCAGGCACGATTTGCGAAGGCACCGGGATTGGTGCGGTGCACAGCTTGACCAGCAGATCCCCAACGGCTTCGCCCTCGAACGGCAGAGTGCCGACGATGCAGCGATAAGCAATGACGGCCACCGACCACAGATCCGATCGATAGTCGATGCTGCGTAGCCCGCGCGCTTGCTCGGGGCTCATGTAGTACGGCGTGCCGAGCACCGACCCCGTGCGCGTCGACGACGCGGAGCCTTGTGAGGCATCGGTGAATTTGGCGATGCCGAAGTCGACTACTTTGGCGACGTCCGTGCCCTCTTCGTCGTCCCAGACCAAGAACACGTTTTCCGGCTTCAGATCGCGATGCACGATATTAGCCGCGTGTGCCTTCATCAGGGCGCGGCACACCTGCAGAATGATGTGCGCGGTCTCCTTGCCCGACAACCGACCAACGCGGTCGAGACGCTTGTCGAGCGGTTCCCCCTGCAGGTACTCCATGACGATGAACGGGCGACCATCCTCGGAAACACCGTGATCGTAGACTTCAACGACATGCTTGCTCCGCAGCTTTGCTGCGGCGCGCGCCTCGTTCTCGAAGCGACTGCGCGCTTCCGGGCTCTCCGCGTACTCGGCGTCGATGAACTTCACCGCGACGCGCGTGCCGAGTGAGTTGTGTGTGCCTTCCCAAACCGCGCCCATGCCGCCGCGACCGAGTAAACGCGTGAGTCGGTATTTACCCGCTACCAACCCCTGCGGAGCCGACAAATCGCTATCTTGCACCACAGCGTGAGGCTACCGATGATCGCGCTCGGATACCAGAACCCGTCGCGCGTCGGACGTAGAAACCAGCAAAGTACTCACGGCGGAAAAACGTGGATGCGCTTCCACAGCAGTCGCCAGAGACGACTCGCGGGGGCACGGCGCTCGGGGCTACCGCCACCGGCCATGCGGCCACCCGACAAATGTGCCAGGAATTTGCGAGGAATTCGCGGCTCGCTTCATACGCTGCCGTCTCGGGTTAAGACCGCCTTATGACGCAGCTCTTTCCAGCGGCAGCACCCGACGTTTTGTACATCGTCGATCTGAGTAGCTACGTGCTGCGCGCGTATCACGCGATCGCTCCACTCTCGAGTCCCAGCGGAGAGCCGACGCACGCCGTGCACGGCACCGTAAGCATGCTCGAGCGCCTGGTCCGTCAATGTCGACCTGCGCTGCTCGCGATCGCTATGGATTCCGGGCGAGCCACCTTCAGAAAGGAGATCTACGACGCATACAAGGCCAACCGCCCGCCCGCGCCGCAGGACCTGAAGCAGCAGATGGCTCGCTGCGAGCAGATCGTGCGCGCCTTCAACATCCCAATCTTCAAGCAAGACGGCGTCGAAGCCGACGACCTGATCGCGAGCGCCGTGAAGCGCGCGGCAGAGCACGATTTGAAGGTCGTGATCGTCGCTGCAGATAAAGACTTGATGCAGCTCGTCAGCGACACGGTCCTGATGTGGGACACGATGCGCGATCGAGTCTTCGGCGTGCCCGAGGTCGAGGAGCGCTTCGGTGTGCGCATCGATCAACTCCGGGATCTGCTAGCGCTCACCGGCGACACGTCCGACAACATCCCAGGCGTACCCTCGGTGGGCCCCAAAACTGCCAAAGAGCTACTCGTGGAGTTCGGCTCGCTCGACGGCGTTTACACGAGCATCGAGCAACTCAAGAAAAAGGGACTGCGTGAAAAACTCCTGGAGCACCGCGAGCAGGCATTTCTGAGTCAGCGGCTCGTCACGCTCAAAGACGACTGCCCGGTCTTGATCGACAAACAGCATCTGCAGTATGGCGGCCGCGACATTCCAGCGCTGAAGGGGCTCTATGCGGAGCTCGGCTTTCAACGTCAGCTCCAAGCGCTAGCCTCGGAGAGTGACGCTTCAGCGTCGGGGGCCGGCACGACACTCGGCGCGCCCGTCAGCGCCAGCCAGACTCCGTCGACGAAGAGTGCGCCTGCGCCAGCCGCCGCGCTGGGCGCCCCCGAGATCAGCATCGTCAAGTCGCGCGAGGAGCTCGCCGCGCTGGCCCAAGAGTTACGAAGCGCCGGGGGCTTTTCGATCGCGCTCGAGACGAGCACACCGAACGCATTACGCGGCGGCTTGGTGGGCTTGGCCTTCGCGTGGCAGAGCGGCAAGGCTGCGTACGTGCCAGTCGGCCATCGCTACATGGGCTGCCCAAAGCAAATCGCCATGAGCGATGTGCGAGAGTTGGTTGGACCACTCCTGGCTGCTGCGGATGTAGCAAAATCCGCATTCGACCTGAAGCGAGTCGAGGTCGTGCTGCGGCACGCCGGGCTCGAATTTGCGGGCTACACCTTCGACGCTGCGCTGGCGGCGTACCTACTCGATCCGGAAAGTCGCAACGAGCGCGAGCCGCTCGTCCAGCGCGAGCTCGGTGTCGTGCCCGTCACTTACGACTCGCTGACCAAGCGAAAACGCGGCACCGTGCTCGATTTCGACGAAATCACGATTGAAGAGGCCTCGCAATTCGTGGGCGCGAGCGCGGTCTTCGCGCACCATTTGAGAGCGCGGCTCGAGCCGCGCTTGGTCGAGGACGGTCTCGACAAGCTGCTGCACGAGGTCGAGCTGCCGCTGGCCGCGTTGCTGGCTCGCATGGAAGAGCGAGGCGTGCTCGTGAACATCGAGCATTTGGCCGCGCTCGGCCGCGAGTGCGAAAAAGAGATCCAGCGCTTGGAGGCAGAGGCACATGCCATCGCGGGCAAATCGTTCAACGTGAACTCACCCCGCCAGCTCGAGACGCTGCTCTTCGACGAGATCGGCCTGAAACCGCTACGGCGTACCAAAACCTCACGCTCCACCGACGCGGACACGTTGGAGGCGCTCGCCGACCAACACCAGCTGCCCAAGGTGATCCTCGAAATTCGGCAGCTCACGAAATTGAAGGGCACGTACATCGACGCGCTGCCGACGCTCGTGAATCCGGGCACGGGGCGCATTCATACGTCGTGGGAGCAAGCCGTCGCCGCCACCGGTCGCTTGTCGTCGACCGACCCGAATTTGCAAAATATCCCGATCCGGACGGAGCTCGGTCGAAAAATTCGGCAAGCGTTCGTGCCGCCGCCCGGCATGGTGTTGGTCAGCGCGGACTATTCGCAGATCGAGCTACGCGTCTTGGCGCACTTGTCGCAAGACCCGGTTTTGCTCGACGCGTTCCGAAGCGGTCAAGACATTCACACTCGCACCGCAATGGAGATCTTCGAGCTCAAGGAAGAAGAGCTCAACCGCGAGCACCGCACTCGGGCCAAGGCCGTCAATTTCGGCGTGATCTACGGTCAAGGCGACAGTGGCCTCAGCAAATCTCTCGGTATCGCGCGCGCAGAGGCGTCCAACTTCATCGCGGCGTACTTCCGACGTTACGAGGGCGTCCGCCGCTTCATGAATGAAACTCTGGAGCGCGCACGCGCCGGGGAAGCGGTGCGTAGCATGCTCGGTCGCCGCCGCCTTCTGCCCACTATCCGCAGCGCCAACCGCGCCGAGCGCCTCGCGGCCGAGCGCATTGCGATGAACATGCCGATTCAAGGCAGCGCGGCCGACATCCTCAAGCTCGCCATGTTGGCGCTCAAGGAGCCTCCCAGCCCGGGCGCGCGGATGATCCTGAGCGTGCACGACGAGCTCGTGTTCGAGGTGCCGGAGGCCGAGGTCGCGGAGGCGGAGCTCAAGATCAAGGCCGCCATGGAGCACGCGTTCGAGCTCGCAGTGCCGTTGACCGTGGAAGTCGGGCACGGGCCAAACTGGAACGACGCGCATTGACCCTCTCGGAAACTTAGCGGCGCTACGATTTTTTCCGGGGGCTTCCCGTGCGTTTCGGGCCGGAGGAATTGCGCACCACGAGCTCCATGGGGTACTCGATGCTCAGCGAGCCTTCGCGGTCGACACCCTCGATCTCGTCGATCAGAGCACGGCACGCGGCGGAGCCGAGCGTTTGCATCGGTTGCACGACGGTGGTCAGCGAGGGCCAGAAACGCGCGGCTTCGTCGACACCATCGAAACCGACGACCGACACGTCGGCTGGAATGTGGACGCCGTGCTGCAAGAGCTCGTGCATGAATACGAGCGCCATCAGATCATTGCCGAGCACCACTGCCGATGGCCGATCAGTCGACGACCGACGCAGAAACTCGCGCGCAGCGGCCGCGCCGGATGCGTCGTCGTAGGCGGCGCCGAAGCTCACGTCGGACGCGGCGAGCTCCCCGCCCGCTTGCTCCACCGCTTGTTTCAAGCCTCGCATGCGGTCCATGGTGTCGATCGAGTCCTTCGGTCCGCCCGCAAAACCGATCCGGCGGTGCCCGAGACTCAGGAGGTGGGTGCCGACGGCGCGGCCCGCATCGAAATTGCGGCAGCGCACCGTCAAACCGACGGTCTGCGCTTCGTCCGGGCAGATGAACGTCACCGGCAGATCCACGTCGCGCGCGGCTTCGAGCAGCGGCTGCTCACGACGCGTGTAGCGCGCGAAGATCAGGCCGTCGATGCGACGTTCGCTGATCCACGAGGCCACGCGAGCCGCATCGTAGGTTCCGTGCACCTTGAGGCCACCAAGCATGACGCTCAAATGCGCCTTGGCGAGCTCGTCCTCGATGCCAGACAAGAGCCCCATGAACCAGGGGCCGTACACTGACTCGACCGCGACTCCGATGCAGCCCTTCCGCCCGTACTTGAGGCTACGGGCGGTCGATGAAGGGACGTAGCCGAGCAACTTGATCGCGCTCTGCACCCGGCTTCGAACCTCCGCGCTGACGTAGCCACCGTTGAGCACGCGAGAAATCGTAGTGGGCGCGACGCGAGCCTTAGCGGCGACAGTGAGGATCGTGGGCTTGCGACTGGCTTTGCGGATCATGCGCTGAATCCGCGCCAGACTAGCGGAAGATGCCCAAGGCCGCAGCTTCACCGCGAGCCGGCGCGTGCCGCGCGCGCTCCGCCCGGCAATCACCCGGGAAACGCGCGGCCCTCAATTGCAGGTGACGGTCGCGTCCTGCACGGACCACCAGCTGATCTCACCGGTCATGAGCATACCGGTCTGCGAAATCAAGACGTAGCGCGCCGTCTTGGGCGCGAACTTGAACGCCTGTAAACCTGTCATGCCATCTTGCTCGACCAACACGGGGGCCGCCGTATCGTTTGCGGTGTTGGACATTCGGATCTGGATGTGGCGCCCGTAGTCTCCGTTCGAAACGGACAACGTCACTTGGTCGACCGTGCCGCTCGCGCCCAGATCGATCTGCAGCCATTCCGTGCCCAACTGCTTCGTGCCAGTAGAGAAACGCG
>Ga0210388_10002264_pt1 | contig 14985 bp, 13 predicted proteins | sample IncBWC19OmetaG_FD_155485 | JGI IMG/M metagenome (GOLD analysis project Ga0210388, IMG submission 155485) | Forest soil microbial communities from Barre Woods Harvard Forest LTER site, Petersham, Massachusetts, United States - Inc-BW-C-19-O ...
TTTTCGCTGCGTCCTTCATCAGCTTCATGCGTGGCGTCGTCTGGTTCGGCGGCACCTTCTGGACATTCATCATTCTTCCAACTTCGGCGTAAAACGGCGCGAGGCCGGCGAAGGTGATCTCGGGAGGCCAGCCGCTGGAAAAGGTGGACGGCGGAGGAACCCGGGAAATATTGGCGTATATTAGGGACCCTCCGCCCACACCCGCGCCCTGGGCCACCGACATACCTTTGAATACTCGTAAGTCGAGCCAGCCGTGGTACTTCTCAGGCTCGGAATGGCTCCAGATCCAGTCGTCTTCGACTTCGCGGGGGTAGGAATCCCTGTCCCACTCGCGGCCTCGTTCGAGAATCAGGACTCTCATGCCGGCCTGCGCTAGACGGCATGCGCTAATCGCACCTCCGAATCCACTGCCGACCACAACGACGTCCCAATCCATGACGAAGTACTCCTTCACTGGAATTTTCGCGATGCCGATCAGCCGTCGCACGAGCTCTTCGGGCCTCGGTCGCTCCGCGAAACGAGTGGCGAGAGATTACCATGACCCCTGTATAGCAAAAATACTTTTACAATTGGTAACAATTTAGACAGTATGTTGACCGAAACATGATAGTCTCTCTACCCGAACCCGACCCATTGTGGCGACATTCAAATCGTAGCCGTCCATCACGGCCAAAGCGTTCTCGCGAATTGGGATATCGAAATTTGACGAGGCAGCCATAGCGATGTCGCAGACACTTGGGTTGACGTTTAGCGAAACGATGTCGGGCGGTTTTCTACTTGGGGCTACCGATCCAAGCGCTGGCGAGCAGCAAGGAAACGCCTATGGATCCCAACTCACCATGCACTGTCAAGTCACGATCGACGATCTGGATAGTTTCGCTCGAGATCCCCAGCATCTAGGACGGCTCGCCGGAACCATCGACTTCGCTCCGTTTGGGACTGCTATCGCTTGCTCTCCTGGCCTCTTCAAGTTGTTTTGCCCTGCGAATGTGCCGGACGAAAAATTCATGGTTTATCAACTCGGTTTTGAAGCGAATGGCAAGCGCTACTTTTTGGCTGGCAAGAAAATCGTGCGCAAGGGCGAGGAAGCGAAAGTCCTGCCGCAAACGACCACTCTTTTTACGCTGCTGTACGAAGGCAGCGATATGACGAGCCCGATTGGAGGCGCTGGAACCTTGCATTTGGGCGTGACGAACATTGCCCAGTTAGTGGAGACGACTCGCGTCATTAATGCAGAAAATTCATTCGAAACGGTGCGCGGACTGGCGACTTACCTGAAACTTTTCTTGGGTGAGCTTTGGCACACATACTTCTAGTTCCGTCGCTTTAGGAGCCAAATCGACATGTCTTCCATTCCGAGTTCGGGATCGCTACAGTCGGCGCCCGGCGGCGGAGGCGGGAAGGGGCAACGGCAACGAAGGCAGCCCCAGGACTTGCAGAATCTGCCGCGATCGGCAGCGATCTCCCATTTGTATCAGGCTGCCGAGACCAGCGCCCCGGCGAATTACCCGCCTCTTTCTTTTTTCGCGCCATCGGCGTTGTGGGCCTGGGTGAGAAATTACTTGGCGTACGTTTTTCGTCAGAAACACAACTTTCCACCCCATACTTTGTCTCCTCAATCTGCGATGTACGACTTGCTCGACGAGAATGGCTCAGATACCGTTCGGATCGCACTTGCCGGAGATTGGGGAACCGGCACGGATGAAGCCGAGTGCGTGGCGGCGCAAATGATGAAATTCAAGCCCCACTACACCATTCACATCGGTGACGTTTATTACGTAGGCGACCCACCGGAGGTCAACGAAAACTGCCTGGGCATAAGGAACTCGAACAACAACTATGATCCTGTTACATGGCCGATCGGCTCGCTCGGAAGCTTCGCCATGAACGGGAACCACGAAATGTACGCCAACGGCGTGGGCTATTTTGAAGTGTTGCTTCCCGAGCTAGGCCTCCGAACCGGTGGGATCATGCAGGGCCAGCAAACCAGTTTTTTCTGTCTGCAGAACCGCTACTGGCGCATCATCGCGATCGATACCGGCTACAATTCGAACGGATTACCGATTCTGGGCCAGATTCCACTTGTCAATAAGATTCCGGGCGTCGGCGGCAACTGCAAACTACCCCAGGCACTGATCGATTGGCTCACCGGGGTAGTCCGAATTCAGCCGGACGATCCGCGCGGACTAGTCATATTTTCGCATCAGCAATACTTTTCCGGCTTTGAGGATCAGTTCGTGAAACCGGCCCAGCAGTTGTGGAATGCTGGTGTCCAGCGTCCCGTCTTGTGGTTTTGGGGCCATGAACATCGTCTGGCCGGTTATGAATTGTTCGGAGCGGAACAATTGAAAGCGTATGGTCGGTGTGTCGGGCATGGAGGCATGCCCCTTTCGCTCGGAGCGCCACAGAAAAATCCGGCTCCGATTTTCTACGATAGCCGCAAGGGACCGCATGGATATGGAGTCAACGGACACGTGAATTTGTCGTTCGAGGGCCCAAACCTGACTGCCACGTATGTCGATCTGGACGGCACCGAAATCCTGCGGGAACAGTGGGCCGTTGATGCCAGCGGATCGATTCAGCCGGGGCCACGTGGGAAGCTAATTTCCGATCCAGACTTTCACTGAGCCGTATTTCACTATTGACGTACGAAGTAAAGGGACAAATCGCCTCTGCGTCGATCGTCGCTTCAGGAAGAAACCGATCGGAGGAGTGAACTTGAGATTTGGAGAAAATCACAGCACTTCGACCCGGTCGATGTATGATCCTCCCATTGTGCAACGTGCGTAATGCGGCACACCGGGGCTGACAGTTTTGCGCGCAAGATATCGACGGTTAAGGTTCAATCGTGCCCAAACCTAATCTGATGGGTTCCACCCGAATCGAAATCAATGGAAAAATCGGCTGGCTATTCGGAGCAAATCTGCCCTGGATAAATTGCGGAATCGATTTCGGTGAGAGTGCTTGGGGGGCATTTGGAATCGGGTCCGCTCATCCGCCGGCAGATGGAATTCCTCTTTCGAGCCAAGCGCTGCACAATGCATTTGCTACCATGCAGGCAAATGGAGTGAACGTAGCCCGTTGGTTTCTGTTCTTTGACGGCCGCGCCGGTATCGCCTATGACCATAACGGAAGTCCGACGGGACTTGACGCTAAAATAATCGGTGATTTAGATGCCGCCCTTGGAATTGCAAGAACGTATGGCATCAAAATCATCTTTGTTCTGATTTCATTCGATTGGATGTATCGAAAGATCCCAGACAACATTACTGGCGGAAGGTCCTACATCTTGAAGAGTTCCGATATGCGAGACGCGCTGATTAACAATGTATTCGTGCCAGTGTTTCAACGGTATGCGAACGACGATTCAGTGCTTGCGTACGATGTGGCGAATGAACCCGAGTGGGCACTCACGGGCGATGACTTGCCAGCGCCGACGGCAATAAACGGGAGGAGCTTTGACCCCGTATCGCTGGACGATTTCACGCGTTTTGTAACGCAGGTCAGTTTGGCGGCACAGCAGCGCGCCCCGGAACAATTTGTCACTCTCGGCTCCGCGCGAGCCAAGTGGGTCGGCTATTGGCAAAATGTGGGATTGGATTTCTATCAATTCCATTACTACCCCGGAACAGAAGAGGGCCGGACACTCGTAGAGGTTTTGTCGGACCTTCCTCGGGACCTCAACCGGCCAGTGTGGCTGGGCGAAATCCCCGCCAATGTGCCCGGTAACGCCGGATTCATGACTGGGCTTCTTGAGCAGGCTTACTCTCCTAGATCGACAGGCGGGGCTGGATTGGCGGGCGCCGCACCGTGGTCGATGCAAGGCGTGGATGATTGTGGCGTCGCAGATACTGAGGCTTTAAGACAGTTTTACCTCGCCCATGCTGCGGACATACACTACTGACCCGCCAATCGGCGGACTGGGAATCGGAGGTCCGGCCACAGAAAGCTGTGTCAAAACTAGGGTTCACACCCTCAACTCGCGGGCCGCAGCGATTAGGTCCGGCTTACCGGAATGCAATCGGACGAAACGACTTCCGCTGATTTCCGCAATTTCAGCATCATCTCTGCAAATTGAGCGATATGTTTTCTCTCTTCGTAGACTGGACTCGCCCGGTGCGTTCCCCAATAGCCGTCAGGCCGATCGCCAGTGGTCTGGATTCCTCTTATCATTCAGGTGCCGGACGCGCGCGACTAAAGGACGGTGACCCTGTGCTTCCGCCCAATCGATTGCTTCCTTCTGAGTTTTGAAGGTGCCAAGCTCGTTGTTCGTATGGTCTTCGACTACGTAGTCTTGAATGACCGAACCTTCAGGGCGGCCCTTCGGACGGGCTTCTATGTACACGTTCGCCATGGCCTTTCTCCTTTGTCGTTATCCGGCACTCAAGGACACGACCCATTCTCACGAAAGTGACCTCCTGGAATTTTCGTGCAATAACTTTGGGTTACCGGAGACTCGCATTGCAACTGCCCTTGTTTGTCGACGTACTTGCATGAGCCAACAGGGTCAACCTGGGCAGCAGCTGTGATTGCTGCAACGTGATTCGCGATTTTCGCGCTGTGGCGAGCAATCTGGGCGACCGCCTTCCTAATACCTGTAAGGTCGCGCATGTCCATTTTTTCCGCTTTGTTAGATTTCGACAAAGGTCGCATTCGTTTTTTCTCATTCTGTGGCTTACGGCGGAGCTTCTTTGCAGCCATTTACGGCCTCCTGCGATTACTTACATGGGTTACTATCGTGCTGGACGGTCAAAGTGAGTGTGCTGGCCACATAGTTCTTGCGAAATCCGGTCGGCGCGTTGTCGAGGTAATGCTCTTCCTCGTTCAATCCGAGACAAACCCAAGGATTCAGCGTGTAGCTCGGGCCGAGTTTTGCAAATGCCTGAAATGCATGCCCATCGTTGAACATAGGGACAGGTTCAATTTCTCCTCCGATTGAGAACCGGCCTTTGTTGTAACGTGCTTGCAGATCCATTCGTATACCAGCGAGATTTAGAGACGGAGTGGAACCGTAGAATCTCTCGTTGACGTACCGAACGTCCGCTTGCGCACGCAACGAGAATCCTTTTACATTTCCGAACTGTCGACTGAACAGGCCGACACCGACGTTTTTCTGCAGAGCCAAACCTAGCGATGTGTTAAAAAACATGTCAGCTATCCCATAAAGTCCTGCCCCTGAGGGATTGGCGAAAAAATGTTTCTGGGTGAAACGACCATCGAGGGTATCTGTTGTTATCGATGGTTTATGTATTTTTGCGCTCCTCGTGTGTAGGCCAGTGATGTCAAAATCCGATTCGTTGAGCTGAGTCTTCTCGCAAACATAAGTGGTCATGAAGCCACCAAAAGAATATTGACTCTGTGTTCCGAGTATCACAGATTCTCCGGGAGCAGTCGTAATCCCCAAAGTCCAAATCGAAGGCCGAAGCTTCATCTGTGAATCTAAAGCCTGGGCGTTGCAAGCCAAAGAGTTCGAACTTACTGTCCGCGGGTCCCCGGCCCTAGATCTCTCAGGCGCGCCCAGTGCCAACGCCCTGCTGTGGTTAGGCGCTGAGCTGGAAAAATCGGCTACATAAGCGAAGTAGGTAGGCTTCGTATCGGAAGGTATCGGTATCGGTGACGCTTTGGCGATAATCGCGTTGCCCTCCGTTGTTCTGACCTCCTTAACCATCGCCAATGAAACCGTCACTTCCCCCATGGCGTCAGTAAGCATGCGAATGGAGTCTTTGGTGATCTCCTCAATTCGTCCGCTGACGCGATCCCCGTTGACGAGAACAACGATTTGATCTGAGTCGACTTCACGATTCAAGTCAGCTACGCCCTGCGCTCCACATGGAGCGCAGGCAAGGGACGTGATGGATAATGTGACCAAGGCTTTCAAAAACCCTTCAATTGGCGCGCGCATAGTGCCGGAGAAGATACCCACGCGTACATAGATATGTCAAGTAATTACATTACTATCGTCACAGACCCCTTTATTATTCTTGGATGCGTGATTTGGTCAGCTGGCCTTTCAGGATCTGCGTTTCATAAGTCGGCAGCGGCGCCCTGCCGGGAATTGGGGATGCACCATCGGGAATGATCTTGACAAATCTGTGATGGTGCGCGAATCACAATAGCCCCAGCGGAAGGACGTACGATTCCTCACGACGAGTTCCGGTAAGAAGTTACAATTCGATGCTGCTGACGTAGCACACGCGTCTGTCGGCATCGTTGTTCGTGTAGTAAGTGATGATGGGAAAGGGCATTTGTGACGAAGAAGCGCAAATCTCTTCCCCAATCAGTCACTAAGCGCGGTTGCCTGGGTCAGTAAGCAGTGTCAAATATATGCCCACCGCGAGAAGCGGCCCAAGCTTCCCAATCTCTCCAGACGCAAGACAGGATTTTGCTGGCCATGGCGCAGAAAATAGCGCAAACCGATCGCGCGCGGACCTGAACGTCGTACGAAGTTCTATGTGCGGGAAAGCGATAGAACGAAAAGACTTCCAACCTTTTTCGCAATTTGAACTTCACTTCTGCGAATCTTGCCTTATCTTCCGTGTCACCGCCCAGGACACCCAGCATGCCTATTGGGAGTCGTACGACTACTCGCCTTATCAGCACCAATTCGGCTCGACGGGAATCGCAATATTAGCTCTGGTTCGTCATCAGGACTTTGGTTGCCGCAGGCGTGCCTAAGGAAGAAGAGCTTGGTCTAGGCAAAGCGGTGTCGTTCGCCCTTGATCCGGTGGCCGAATTCTGCGCAACATATGCCTGCACCGAGGAATTAGGATTCGATCCCGAGGCATGGATTTAGTTTCGCCGACAAGTATTGGCTAAACCCGCTGCGCCCAGTGGCTTTCGGCTCGCACTCGATTTAGGAATCAGGACATCCGTGCGGAAAGGGATCTGCACGGCGGAGCTTGCATCCTGGTTTGCCCCATGAGCAGATTGCCCTAGCCGAACGACCCCCAGGGAGATTGATAAGGCGATTTACTGTGCTTGTTGGGATCACGACATTACGAGTTCAATCAACGCGGACTGCTAAAGAGAGTAAATCGCATTAGTTGACTGGCAAGACTTTCGTGCGGACACCCAGCCCATCGCAGGCGCATGTCCAGCAGAAAACCTGACCTCCGATAATTTCGAGATATCTTTGTGATTAACTACAGCTTGGTATTATAAGCAAGACGTGATATTTATCTAGAAGCAATACAATTAACGTAAACAGGCGCCTGTGCGCCTAGCAAGATGTTGTTCCGCGCTAGCCTACAGTGTCGCGAATAAGCCGGTGGTTGCCTGGATACAATGTAATCTCACAGCAAAGGTCCGGAAATCGGGTTTTGGTTCGAAATGAAACGCGCCCAATCGCGGGTGGCTACCCATGGGAAACGACGACACTGAAAATAGTTTCTTCGCGATCCGTCGAGAACTCCGTGCAAGATCGCCCGAGTCGCGTCGCTCGTTTTCCGCTGGTGTCCGCCTGATTGCTCAAGGATTTCCCGTCGAACACGTCCACTTTGTTTTTCGCGGCACCATCAAATTTTCGTATGTGGAGCGATCTGGGCGAGAGTTCATCTCCAATTTGCGGTCCGGGCCTTGCATGGTTGGAGCTGAAGCTGCGCTTCTTGATTGCCCATCCCTCGTCACCGCGACAACCCTCAACGACTGCGAAGTGGGTCAGTATGCGGCGTCAGATTTCCGAAAAGCTTTAGATGGAAGTGCCAATCTTTCATTTCATATTAGCAGATCGGTGGCAAGAGAAAGCCTCACTCAAACGTCGACTCTCATCGACACCGTCTCTGGAAGTGCGAGATACCGTTTACTTGCGTTTCAAAGCGTGCGAGGTCAAAAGAGTGACGGGAAGTATTCCGGGCGAGATTCGAGGCCGACCGTATATCTCAAAAAGAATGAGATTGCGAAGCTCCTCACTATAACTCCCGAGCATCTGAGCCGTCTCATTCGAGCATTGAAGCGCGAGGGTCTGTTGGATTGCCGAGGTCAACGACTTGCGCTCAATGCCACCCCTTTGGCTCGAGAACGCTCAAACGACTAAAGTTATGCCGTCTTCGAAAATCGATCCTCCAGCGAGTTGGCGGGTCCGAATCGCATCTGTCGGCAATGTCGGGCACCTTTTCAGTATGCTATGGGCGGCAAGTCCACCACTGCTTGTTGGAACCATTTTTTTGCGTCTGGCTCGTGCCACTCTTCCTGCAATATTGCTATGGATTCCTAAGCAGATATTGGATGGAATAATTAACGTCTCTAGGGGACACGGTGGCTTATCTAGAGTCTGGCATTTTGTGGCTTTAGAACTGATGGTGGCATTGATTTCTGACTTACTGTCGCAGGCTAATAATCTCCTAGATAGCCTTTTAGGCGAGCGCTTTACTTGTCACGTTGCGACCCATTTGATAGAACACGCCGCGACCCTTGACCTAACTTCATTTGAAGATCCGGTATTTTATGACAAGTTAGAACGCGTGCGTGGTCAGGCAACGGGGCGCATGTTCCTGTTGACATCTGTCATGAACGCCGCGCAAGAAGCTTCAACGCTAGTTGCGTTATCGGCTGCGCTTACCGCCTTTTCCCCTTGGCTCATGGGTCTCCTCGTCACCTCGACGGTTCCGGCGTTCTTCGGCGAAATTCGATTTTCGAAGCTCTCGTATTCGGCGTTCTTTCGCAGGACTCCCGAGAGGCGAGAGTTGGAGTACCTGCGTCTCTTAGCATCTTGGTCCGAAAGCGCAAAAGAGGTTCGGATTTTTGATTTGGTATCCCACCTTGCTGAGAAATACCAATCCCTATCGCAGCGTATATATGCCGAGAACAAGACCCTTGCAGAAAGGAGGGCACTGGGGGGCTGGCTGTTAGGCGTCCTCAGCGCGCTAGGCTACTATGCTGGTTACGTTGTGGTCCTTCGAGCAGTGCTAGCCGGAGCGATATCCATCGGTTTTTTCACGTTCCTAACGGGCTCATTTGCGCGTTCGCGAATGAGTATGGCACGCATCTTCTCAGAATTAAGTGGTGTGTCGGAGCAAGCCACTCTGTTAAATGACCTGTTTGATTTCTTTGACATGAAGCCGTCAATAAAATCGTTGCCGAACGCGATTCCTGCTCCACGGGTTGTGGTTCACGGTTTTGAGTTTCGCAATGTCAGTTTTGCGTATCCCGGATCAGATCGCCTTGTAGTGCGAAATTTGAATCTCCATATAGCTGCTTCTGAAAAGTTGGGAGTAATAGGCGATAATGGGGCCGGGAAAACGACGCTCGTAAAGTTACTGTCACGACTATACGATCCTGTCTGTGGCCGAATTCTATTGGACGGAATCGACCTTCGAGAATATGACCTACCACAGCTGCGAAAACGGATCAGTGTCATCTTTCAGGACTTCGTGCGATATGACTTGCCGGTTCGTGACAACATAGGCTTTGGCGATCTCAAGTCGCGCGGCAACGATCAGCTTCTGAGAATAGCTGCGCAAAAAGGAGGCGTTCACAACCTTATTGACGGCTTTCCCTTCAGTTACGATCAAATTCTCGGTCGACGATTTAAAAACGGCACGGAGCTTTCAGGTGGCGAATGGCAAAAGATTGCGCTCGCGCGTGCATTCGCGCGAGACGCCCAACTTGTCATCCTTGACGAGCCGACTGCCAACTTTGATGCTCAGGCCGAAGATCTCTTCTTCAGGCGATTTAGCAGTTTGATGGAAGGCCGCATGGCCATTCTAATTTCACACCGGTTATCCACATTGAGACTAGCCGACAGGATAGTCGTTCTTAACGGCGGAGAAATACAAGAACAAGGTACTCATGAAGACTTAATGAAAGTCGGTGGGCGTTATCGCAATCTTTACAATTTACAATCAAATTGGTTTAAGGCCGATTCCTAGCAGTACGTAGATTCCATTAACTATTTTCGTGATCGCGCCGCCGCTACTCAACAACAAGTCGAGTGGATTCACTCGCACCGTGCATTGCGCACAAAGGATGCGGCAGAAGGTCGGTTGGTTCCAGTTTGAACCAAGCTGCGCTGTTTTGCTTGACACCTTTCTGCTGCGTGAGGTGGATAAGAAGAAAGCGTCTATTTCGACACGCTTGACTAAGATCCGTGGTGCAGAAGTTCTGAAGCATTGCAGGTATCTTCCCCTCATTCAGTTGCGCGACTAATTGCTCAAGTAACAGATATGAGGGCCAGTAGGTTGACGCGGAATGGATGAGAATAGATGAGGACGGCGACATGCGGGCAAGGAAATGCCCCAAGAGGGCCAGGATGTCAAGAGGGCCATGCCTGATGTCGGCGAAAAGCAAATCGATCGGCACCTCGCCAAACGGGTAGTTGTCGAAATGAGCCACCTGATTTAGCTCAATTCTCGATTTTACGAATGTCAGGCACGAGTCAAATTCGAACCGGCGCGACATTTTAGAGTAGTATTCGTCCGCTGAGCTACCGCCCAGTGCTACAATGCCGAGACTGTTAATTTTCCTGTTGATCTCTTCTACCTTGTCCTTATTGCGATCAAAAAACTCGAAGTCGTCTACCGTCCACACATGCCCGATCTTGTTGCGTTTCGCTGCAAGCGCCATCCAGAATGCTGATATACCCAAGCCTGTTCCTAACTCCACAATAGTCTTGGGCGAGTGCATTCGCACTAAAGAGTATAAGAAAAGGCAGAAGTCCTCGGTGCCGAAAACCGCCCCCGCTGCGTCATTTAGCAGGAACAGCATCGTGCGATCGTCCATGTGATGTTCCTCTCAAAAGGCGCAATAACGGGATCTAAAAAGTGGAGATGACCACAATCAATTAAACCAGAGTAAGTAGATTTCTGCTGTATTTGACGCCCACATCTAGAATCTAACGATCCTAAGCAGCATTTAGACCGACTCTATCTCGCAGTTCACCGTGCAGCGTGCCGAGAATCTTCAGAGCGTCGTGCCGAAGCAACGAAGCATGTTCCGCTAGCAATTCGATCGGGTTTCGATTGCGAAAACCCGAAAGCGACTTCGCCAACTGCGCCTCCACATCGGCCCGATCAAAAGCGTCCGATGTGAGAGCCTGAGTAAAGAAGTTTGACAGACCGTACCAAACGAAGCACGCGTGGAAAAATGAAGGTAGTGCCAAGTCACGGCCCGTCCACAATGATTTAATCCGCAAGTCTCTCGAATCAGAATCTTTGCTCACGAAGTTACCGCCGTATTCCAATACGTAAAGTAATTGATGCATCGCCTCATGCACGAGGTTTCCGGCGAGAAGGGCTGGAGAGCAACGCTCGATTCCACTCATTACAACACGCCCTGGAAAACTTGCCGTGGAGCTCGAACCGGAGCCGTTCCCCACCTTAAGGAGAATGATCACTTTTACATATTCCTTTATCAAGAGCGTGGCTGCGGGACTTACTGTCTCGATGCTTTTGAAGGCCGCCTCCAGCATCTGAAAAGTCTGAGAGCTCTCTTCGGTAGAGTACTCAAGATTCGCATCGGCGTCATCGAGACCCCTCGCGTTAACTATATTGGGACTCGAATAGTCGATTGGTATAAGGCCCCCTAGGTAGCGGCCACGAACAGGCTCGAGTGTACTATTCACTGCTCCCAACCCTAATTGTCCACTGGCCTCCTTGGGAAGGTAAAAGTCCCCAAGCGCTGTCGAATACCCCGGGTTCATCGGACCGAGTCCGTGAAATGCAGACTCGCCATTCAAGAAGTGGCACAACTTTATGATTGAACGCGAGGGTTCCTTTGGCAGTCGCGACATGGCGTAGTAGGTGTCAGGTGCCGTCATAAATCGTATTTTGCCGATGGGGGGAAGGGCCTCGAATTCAGCTCGCATTGCTTGAAACAGGTCCGAGTCATGCCTTCGAACATGATCGAAGCAACATCGTAGGCGACGAATGGCGACACTGTGTTGTAAGACCTTGAGATTGCTAAGGAGGTCGCTTGACTCTTCCCAAGCGAACGCTCGAGGAATCTTCCGCAGAGTTACTGCGTATCCCAAATCGGTATTTACAACCCACACTAGGTCGGGTACGGCCAACTCGTCCAACCATTCGCGGCTTAAGCTCGGGGCTATGCCGGTTGTCATAGACATGGCGTTCTCCTCGTCTGCTCAGAGGTAGCGTGCGACGAAACGACAATCGTGGCGCTCTCGAAAAGAGCATGACACTAGTGCACTCGGCTAATCTCCGAAACTATCCGGAGGCGGACCCAATACGCGGCCGCCGTGCGCGCCTACCTCATCTGTCCGGATTGCCGATGCCTTGTCACTTAGGTGTTTCAACAAAGCCGTGGTGTTGCTGTTGGATGTTATCCTCGTCAACTTGCTCATCCGACAAAATACTCGCGTCGATGACAGCTGCGAACTTTTCGTCCAGCTTCTTTTGCTCCAGCTCGATAATCATAACCATCTCCTTTTCTGTCACTCAAACGTGAACCTCAAGGAAGCCTAAGGTCGTCCAAGCTCCGCCACCCTATGGTTTCTCACAGAGAAAAGCCTTGATATTTGTCAAGATGTGTACCTTTTTTTGACATTCCTATCTGATTTTTCCGCAGAAGGAAGCTCCCGAAACGCACTCTATAGACGCATCGCTAGGGCGCCCGTCCAATCCCGGGCCCGAAGACAAATGTCGTCGATCTCCCGGAACAAGTTGGAGCTTAAGCAGATCGAGTTCCAGGAAAGTAACCATTCTGTTAGGCCGACAAATCTAAGACCCACTCGACGGAGTTCCTCAAAATGGGGGGGCGACCAACACACGCAAAACAGGGCACTTTGGAACTTCGGCAAGCGGGTTTGGACTTTACGTCACAATTCGCCCATCTAAGAGATGCACGATGCGGTCGGCTAATTCAGCGTACCGCGGATCGTGCGTGACCATACAGATTGTCGCTCCGTCCCTATGCAGATTACGCAATAAACTCATGACTGCCTCGCTATTTCTAGAGTCCAGATTCCCAGTCGGCTCGTCGGCTAGCAATATCGACGGCTTCCCTACTAGGGCTCGGGCGACGGCGACTCGTTGTTGCTGACCTCCGGAGAGCTGCACCGGATAGTGCTTAGCTCGTGTGACCATGTCGACGCGCTCGAGCACGTCCTTCACTCGACGCTTTCGCTCGCCGGCTTCCAAGTTCCGATAGGTCAAGGGCAACTCTACGTTCTCGTGTACGGTCAAGTCCCCAATCAAATTGAAAGCTTGAAATACGAATCCGATCTCTCGATTGCGAATGTGCGTGCGATTTGAAAGCGATAGATCTTCGACGGCCGTTTCGTGAATCCAGTGACTTCCAAAGCTCGGCGAATCCAGCAGTCCGAGAATTGAAAGAAGCGTAGACTTCCCGCAGCCGGACGGGCCTGCTATCGAAACGAACTCGCCATTCTCGATCTGCAGGTCAACGTTGCTTAGCGCATGTGTTTCGATATCGTCCGTGTGGAAGACCTTGGTTACACCCTCAAGACGAATCAGAGATTGTGCCGTCCCGTCCATTTGCTTTTCCCTGAACTCATCCCCGCCATTTTCAAGCTTTACTGAAGCCTTATGCGATCGTAACTTTCTGAAGCAGTCATATCGGACAAAATTACTTCGTCGCCTACTTCCAAGCCTCTCCGGATTTCCACGGCATTCACCGACGCGCGGCCCAACATCACAGGAACCCGCACGGCCTCTTTCCCGCCTTTCACGAGCTTAAATAGTCCCACCGTGGTATCCGCATCGCCGTGTACTGGTCGTCCGACGTACAGAACATCAGCGAGACGTTCAATTTCCACAGTACCTTCAATGGTTAATTGCGGCACCGCTCCGTCTGGCAGGGAGCCCTCGAGTTCGATGTCGATCGCACGCGTTCCGTTCACCACCGCCGGGTCGATCCGGATCACATGCCCCGGAATGATGCCATTGTGAGTGTCAACGAAAGCCTCTTGTCCGACCGACAAATCTTTCGCTCGTGTCTCCGGAATCTGCAACGAAGCTTTCAGTTGCATTGGTTGGACTACTTTCAGCAATACAGTCCCTTGCCTCACTTGCTGGCCGACGTCCACATCTAACTCTTGCAACACCCCATTGATGCCGGGTCTGACTTGTAGCTCGCCGAGCTGGGCTGTTTTTAGTTTATAGAGTGCTCTCTTTTGATCCACGTTCGCCCGTTGAACGGCAAGCTGGGCTTCACTGGAATTCGCGAAGATCTCCACTTCCTTCTCCGCGAGATCGTTCTGTTTCTCCAATTCTTCGGCTTGGACCTCAGCCGTCTTAACATCAAGCGCAGCGGCAAGCCCGTTGTTCATCAGCTGTTCTTTCGCGTCCTTTTGCATCTCGGCAGTCCGGTACTGCGAAGAAATAGCCGCCGCCGCGGTGCGTCGTTCCATTAATTGATTTTGCACTAGGGCTGAAATCTCTTCCAGAGTTGCCTCCGCTCCCTTTAGTTGGTACTTAGCATCCAAAGTCTCTTGTTCCAATTGCGGATTGGTCAAGACCAGAATTACAGTGTTCGCGTTAACCGCAGTTCCAGGTAGCAGATATCGTTTCGCAACCCGGCCATCTGTCGAAGCTGGCACTGTCCAGGTTGTCTTCGGTACGAGCGTTCCCAGGCCGTGCACTTCCAACGTCATCGGACCGCGTTTCACGGTATCTGTCCATACTGAGGAGCGGTCGACGCTCGGCGCCGCTGCCTTCAGTCGCGCGAGTGCCACCGTGGACAACATAAGCAGCGCTAACCCGCCGATCGCAAAACCCGCCCGCCCCGCGCGTCGCCGTTTGCTCGTTGTCTGTTTCGGGATATCCATTTTTGACTCCCCTCGATCTCGGTCATTGCCGAGCAACGGTGTAAGAGTCGGCTCCATTGGCCGTCGCGCCTACTTCAACAGACCTCGTTGCCCACAACCTCGGCACGCCAGCGCTCCAGAGCGCTTATCGCGATACATCTCCGTGACTGAAGAACCGCGCCACAATTGCGGTCGTCTGTGCCCAGTCTTGCACTTCCTTCTCGAGTCGCTTCCTTCCAGCTCGCGTGCTCCTGTCAAATTTCGCC
>Ga0210388_10002265_pt1 | contig 14984 bp, 8 predicted proteins | sample IncBWC19OmetaG_FD_155485 | JGI IMG/M metagenome (GOLD analysis project Ga0210388, IMG submission 155485) | Forest soil microbial communities from Barre Woods Harvard Forest LTER site, Petersham, Massachusetts, United States - Inc-BW-C-19-O ...
TGTTCCGGGAGTTCTCGGTGGTTTTGTCCGTCGCCATCGCTGTTTCGCTGCTGGTCTCTCTGACGACCACGCCCATGATGTGCGCCTATCTGCTCCGCCATCGCGAATCGCACAACTGGATGTACCGCGTCACCGAGCGCGCATTCGGCAAACTAGTGGAGGCTTACGACTGGACACTGCAGCGCGTCCTCGAGCATCCGTCTGCGACCCTCGCCGTTCTGCTGGCCGTGATCGGTCTCAACATCGACCTGTTTATTCGTATTCCCAAGGGATTCTTTCCGCAACAGGACATCGGCCGCATGAGCGGCACGATTCTGGCCGATCAGAACAGTTCCTTTCAGTCTATGCAGGCAAAACTGCTGCAGGCCGTGAATATCATTGGCGCCGATCCGGGCGTGGAAACGGTGACCGGGTCCACGGGAGGCAGCGGCGGAGGCGGGAAAACCATCAACCAGGCGAACTTCAACGTACAACTCAAACTGCTGGACGACCGCAAGGCTTCGGTGTATGAAATCATCGATCGCCTGCGCCCGAAGTTCAATGCGATACGCGGAGCCACGGTCTCCCTTCAGGCGTCTCAGGACGTGAAGATCGGCGCCAAGTCCGCCGCCGCGCTGTATCAGTACACCATGCGCGGCGATAATCTCGAGGACCTCACCCGCTGGGGCCGCCCCGTGCTGGAGGCCTTGCGGCGTGTGCCCATTATTACCGATGCCACCAGCGACCAGCAAAACAGCGGACTCCAGTCCTTTGTGCAATACGATCGGGCTACGGCCGCGCGCTTCGGGGTATCGTCGCAGTTGATTGACAACGTGCTGTACGATGCTTTCGGCCAGCGCCAGGTCTCGACCATGTACGCGTCGCTGAATCAGTACCACGTGGTGATGGAAGCGGCGCCGAGGTTCTGGCAAAATCCGGATTTTCTGAGCCAGATCTATGTCCGGTCCCCGGGTGGGTCGCAAGTGCCGTTGAGCGCCTTTGCCAGCTTCGGCCCGGCCAACGCGCCTCTGTCTGTGAACCATCAGGGCCTTTTCCCGGCGGTCACAATTTCGTTCAACCTGGTTACCGGTGTCTCGCTGGGGGATGCCGTCGACGCCATCAACAAGACAACCGCGGCGATAGGAATGCCGTCCGCGATCCACACGTCGTTCGCCGGGACGGCGGCGGCGTATGAGCAGTCCCTCGCCAACGAGCCAATTCTCATCGCCGCCGCTCTGATAACGGTTTACATCGTGCTCGGAGTGCTCTACGAAAGCTTCCTGCATCCGATCACCATCATCTCGACGCTTCCTTCGGCGGGCGTCGGCGCTCTGCTCGCCTTAATGTATTGGAAACTGGAACTGGACCTCATCGCCATGATCGGCATCATCCTCCTGATCGGCATCGTCAAGAAGAACGCCATCATGATGATCGATTTCGCCATCGCGGTTGAGCGTGCCGAAGGGGTCAGCCCCGCTATCGCCATTTACCAGGCTTGTCTGATGCGATTTCGCCCCATCCTGATGACGACGATGTCGGCCCTGCTTGGCGCGGTCCCCCTGGCGTTCGGCGCCGGGCTCGGCAAAGAACTCCGGCGCCCGCTGGGAATCACGATTATTGGCGGCTTGATCGTGAGCCAGTTGCTCACGCTATACACGACGCCTGTGGTTTACCTTGCACTCGACAGCCTCAGGCTGCGATTCCGGCGTGGAAAAAACCCTGCTCGCCTCGAGCCGCAGGTCCAGAGGTTTGTTTGATGGCGCTCCGCTTTTGGAAACGCTCTCCCGCGCTTGCCGATCACACTGAAGTTGTTACGTTACGTTTCCGGCGCAGTCCTGCTGAAACCGTACCTGGCACAATTTCTGCGCAGGGCCACCCGCGAATGAAATAGAGAAGGGTGGTCTTTGTGACAGCCTCCCTCGCGTTTCGTGACCGGTGGAATCTTGCAGGAGCCCCCACGCGAACGGCGGCATGATCACAGGTTCGAGGAGTTTGAGTGCAATAGAGACGACTTCTTTGCCAAAGGCAGTTGCGTAGTTATTTGTATGTGGGGCTGGCCTATCTGACAATCCGAACGTTCGAGTCGTTTCAGCAGGCTCGACACGGCGAAACAGTTCCGTGGCAGCGCCCCAAAAATCAATAGCCGGTCGAAGTAGCCCAACACGCCTTTAATCTATCTGGCGTGTGAATTGGTCAGGAGCCCTGCCCCCGCTCCAGGATCATAGACGGACTGGAATCGCGCGTCAACAAATTTGTATGATCGGCTGCATAAGCCGACACCTTTGTCGGGTCCGGGCTGCATCCTGGAGGCTTAGGTGTGTCGGTCGCTCTGCAAACCTACGCCAAACCCATGTAAATAGTGGCCTCCGCTGATAGCAGTGGCGCATGACAAGTTGGACCGAAGCTTGCTAATAAGGTATAGACCAATGGCTTACACTCTACGCGGCTCGGGGCATCAATGACCCTGGCGCTTATAGGAAACGCGCGCTTGCGCAATCTGATAGGGCGGAATCTTGTTACGTTTCCAGCGCAGATTCCGCCGCTCGCGAGCCGGGGGTCGGGCGACATCGCACACAGGGTCGCCCAGCTGTATTTCATTCGCAGATGGCCGTTGCGAAACATTTGCGCCAGGTATGCTCTCGGTAAGGCGGGGGTTCAGAAATTACTGGCTGACTGGAGAATCCGCGCTATCGAAGCCGGCTTTATACAGGAGATCGAGCCGGGTACCGTGGCGGGGTTCCTCCCGACGACCGGCAACACGGGTGTCGATCGCAGTCCAGGCGACGAAGCGACTAGACTGTCGCGCGCGATGCCGAAGGTGGCGCCGCTATCGACAACCCGTGCCGGTATGGAGCTTCATGAGAGCCACATGGGAGCAAAGCTTCTGATTATGCACGAGGATGCCCCGGCCCGGCGTTTGCTGCATGGAACATTCCTGAACCTCGGATGGGAAGTCAACGAAGCCGGCACGGGCGACGAAGTGCTCGATGTGTGCCGCTATGTTCCATTCGAGGCCGTCGTGCTCGATATGGTTACACCCGGAGAAAACGGCGGCGAGTTGTGCCGCCAACTGCGTGAGCTCAACCCGCGTGTCGCTATTGTCGTAATCAGCAACAACGTCGATCTCGAGCGCAACATCGACCTGCTGGAGGCGGGCGCGGACGATTATGTGACCCGCCCGTTCCACCCTGCTGAACTGGCTGCCCGCATCCGGGCCGCGCTTCGGCACTCTCGTGCGGCTACCTCTTACCGCGAAGAAATCGCGGTCACCGCCGATCCCGGCCTTTACGCAGATGGACGTCTGGTGGTGTTGCCGGCAGCGACCATTGATCTCACGCCGAGGGAACCTGGCCTCGTCCGATTGAGTCGACCGCACATCCCCGCCGGCTTTTCTCACATCCACTCCAAGGCGCATCCCGTCGGGGAAGTGCGTTTGGCCCGGGGGTTTCCCCCCTGCCGCTTGAATTACACATCGGAGCGGACCTAGATTCCCCCGGTGCGCGGCCGGCCGGCAAAAAGCGCAAAGGGCGACGTCCCGCGTCGCGACAGCGTAGGGAATCATGAATCCGATGGCGTGGCCCCCACCAGTCTTGCGCGAGTTCTTTGAATGACCCGACTGCCGTCTGCCGCGATTCCCGCGCGTCAGCGAGTAACATCGCGCAAAGCCGCAGTCGAAGTCGCACACAACGATTGCGGAGAGTAATAGCCGCTCCTGCTGGAACGAATCCTGTAGGAAGGTTTTTTCGACTCCGCACCGACCCCCACGCGCACGCGTCGCCACTTGCCATCGAGTGGCGACTGGAGCGGCCGGTAGAACAGAAGATACTGGGTGCGGATCAGTTCGCCGATCACAGCGATGGCACGTGGAATCTCGTCATCTGTGTTCACCTCGACTAGACGGCCGCCCGTATCGTTGGCAAGATCATCGAGTTCTGCGCTGCCGCGGCGCTCATCCAGATCCCTGGGATCGCGACGAATACTAAGAACAAATATCTGTACATCCCGTTCGCGCGCGGCCGAGCGCAGTTCCGTAAAGGACCGTCGGCTATGGTTGTCTCCGCCGTCGGAAACGACGACCAGCGCCTTGTGCAGGTTCGACGCATGCGTCATTAGATCCAACCCGGCATAGACCGCGTCGAAAAGCGCCGTGGCCCCGCGCGCCGAGCACAAAAGGAGTCTCCGTGAGATTTCATGCAGGTCGCGCACGAATCCTGTCTCGAGCCGGGGCGCGTCCGCGAATTGGATCAGAAAGGATTCGTCCTCGGGCTCGGATTCGTGAAAGAGGGCGCTGATACTGTGCTGCGCCAGACGGATGGCGCCCCCCATACTGCCGCTCGTGTCGAAGACCACCCCGAACGAAATGGGCGCATCCCATCTTGACACAGCCAGGACAGTCTGGGGAGCGCCGTCTTCAGCGATGGTGAAATCGGTTCTGTCGAGGCCCGGCACGGCGCGGCCTGTCCGATCGGTCACCGACAGCGGAATCGTCACCAGCTCAGAGTCCACGCTAAAGCGGCCTGCCGGTTCGACGCAGCTGGCGGGTGCGAGTGTGGTCGCCAAAATACCGCCGAGCAAACAAGCCGTAATCCCCATTAGTTACCGCTACCTTGGTGTCGGCACGCCGCTGCATGGATGGTCGATGATGGCAATGCAGTCATAGATACGTGCTGGGAGCAAGGCTGTGGCCAAACGGCACAGCGAACGCAGGGTAAGCCGAAGGGCGTGAAACCATTGCGTTGCAGCGTTATTGTGCCAATCGGAATCAACAGTTTTGTCGTAACACACTACACGTCTGTCTGATTCGAGTTGCATTGTGACAAAGCTGTAGGTCTGGCAGCGGAGCGCCCAGGCCTGCCCTCGCCCGCGGTGTTCAGAGCCCGAGCGCGAGTCGGCGTATTTCCGCACCTCTGTTCAAACTCCTTCTGGCGACCATTCTCCTTGCCCGCGAGGACCTGTTGCGTGTGATTCGATTCTGGTAAAGGCGCTGCCCGGAGATCAGGCCGAGGGTATCAAACAGTTTCGAAACGCGATGTACGTGGTTGATTTGAAATAGGCATGTTCAAACCACGTCCCGAGTCCCGGTTTATTCTGCGCCAATCTCTCACTGGACAGTGTCATGATGACCATAATCATGTCCCCTGAATTTGACTAAGTGAAAGACAACCATGCTTAACAGAATCTTGCCTCTTTGTCTCCTCCTCGCCATTCAGGCGGGAGCCGCGGTACCGACCCCCGAAAGCCATTTCGGCCATAAAATGGGAGTGGATAACGAACTACTCGACTGGGACAAAGTCGTCAGTTATTTCAAGTCCCTCCCGGCTTACAGTGCTCGGGTCAAGTACCTCGAATTGGGCAAGACGCCCGAAGGACGGCCTGTGATAGCCGTCGTCATCTCGTCGCCCGCCAACATAAAGAACCTCGATCATTATCGCGACATTCAGAATCGCCTCGCGGACCCGCGAAAAACGCCTCCCCTCGACGCGGCGCGGCTCGAGGCCGAAGGTAAAGCCGTTGTGATGATCACCTGTTCGATCCACGCGACGGAGGTCGCCTCGACGCATTCCGCGGTGGAATTCGCTTACCGGTTGCTCACGGAGGACAGCAATCCGAAATTCAAGGCGATTCTGGAGAACGTCATCATCCTTCTGGAGCCGTCGGAAAACCCCGACGGAGTCGATATTGTCACGCAGTGGTATCGAAAGACGCGTGGCGGTCCGTATGACGGCACCTCGCCCCCAGAGGTATATAACCACTACGTCGGCCACGACAACAACCGCGACTGGTACATCTTTGCGCTGCCCGAAACACGCGCTGCGGCGGGCCTTGAAAACAGCTGGCATCCTCAGATCGTCTATGACGTGCACCAGATGGGCCAATACACTGCTCGTATGTTCGTTCCGCCGTGGCTCGATCCGGTGGATCCCAACATCGATCCTCTGCTCGCCAGCCTCTCCAGCACGATCGGCACTGGCATGGCGACCGATCTCGCGGCGGCGGGCAAAATCGGCGTGGTCATCAACGCCATGTACGACTACTGGACGCCGGCGAGACAGTATCAGGCTTATCACGGAGGCGCCCGTATCCTCACCGAATCGGCCAGCGTGAAACTGGCAACGCCGCTGGTTGTCACGCCCGACAAGATCCTCTCGACGGCTCTCGGCTATAACCCGCGCGAACGCAGCTGGAATTACCTGGCCCCCTGGATGAGCGGTACATGGCGGCTGCGCGACATCATGGATTACCAGGAGATCGCGTTCGAGTCTCTGCTGTACCAGATGGCGGCGCGGCGCGAGGATATGCTGAGATATTTCTATCAGGTCAACAAGAGCAATGTGGAGCGGTCCGATCCGTTTGCTTTTGTGATCCCGGCGGATCAGAACGATCCTGGCGCAGCTAAGAAGATGCTCGATACGCTGGCGATCGGCGAGGTGGAAATTCAGCGTGCGTCTGCGGGCTTCACTGCTGACGGAAAAAACTATCCGGCCGGCAGTTACGTCATCGGCATGCATCAGCCCTACTCCGGCTATGCCAAAACGCTGCTCGAAGTGCAGCATTACCCGAATCTTCTGGAATTCCCGGGCGGACCGCCGAAAAAGCCCTACGACGTGACGGCGCAGACGCTGCCGATGCTGATGGGCGTCGCCGTCACCACGGTCAAGGATCAGTTCCAGGCCGCACTGGTCCCGGCCAAAGACTATTCGTTCAAACTGGATCGCCCATTGCCGGCTGGCGCGCTCGCAGCCTCCGATGTCAACTCCTGGCGGGAAGTGGCGAGGATCTGGAAATCGGGCAAATCGGTTTATCGCGACGCGGCGACGGGCGATTTCTACGCAGCGGCTGGCAGCGGACGAAAGGAAATTGCTCCGCTCCGGGTCGGTTTGTACAAGAGTTACCTCGCGAACATTGATGAGGGCTGGACGCGGCTCATCTTCGACGACTTCGGGCTCCCCTATGCGAGCCTCCTGAACGCCGACATCCAGGCTGGCAGCCTGCGCTCGCGCTTCGATTCCATAATCTTGCCCGATGCTACCCAGGCGCAAATCATGGAGGGCCATAAGGAGGGCGCCATGCCCCCCGAATACACTGGCGGAATCGGTGAAAAAGGCACAGCCGCGCTAAAAGAGTTTGTGCAGAAGGGCGGAACGCTGATCCTGCTCAACCACGCCTCCGATTACGCCTCTCAGAATCTCGACGTGAAGGTGACCAACCTCGTGAGCGGGGTGGCGACCAAGGATTTCTATTCTCCCGGGTCGCTCTTGAATATGACGGTCGACACCCGAAGCCCCCTCGCCTACGGTATGCCGGAAAACGTAACTCTGTGGAGCGAAGGAAGCCCAGCCTGGGACGCGCCTGCGGAATATGTGGTGGCGCGTTATCCGTCAAAGGATGTTCTGGCTTCGGGCTGGCTGCTGGGTGAGAAGTATTTGACAGGGAAAGCTGCCTTACTCGACGTGCCCATGGGCAGCGGCCACATCATTATGTTTGGTATGCGGCCCCAGTACCGCGGTCAAAGTTATCAGAACTACAAACTGTTTTTCAACGCGATGGCCTATCATTAAAAACCGAACCACCCCGCGATATTGGTCTCGAGGCACCCCCGGGTCCGCGGCCCCTCATTGCCCTGTTCTCAGCTTCAAAGCCGCCGATTCTAAAGAAAAAAGCCGGTCCGTGTCGATCCCGGGCGGACGTGTGTGCTGTCTCTGTCCGTGCAGAAAGGAAATAAATTCTTTCAATGATTTGCATTCATAAATCAAATGCAAGTATAATCTGGCTCGGAGCCACGTTGGCTTTCTCCTCGAATGAGAACGCTCCTCGTATCGATTTGTTTGTTGGGTGCCCTGACCGCGCCGCTGGTTGCGCGGAATGGGGAACCCCCGCTCGAGTTGGCGGTGATTCTGAACTTCAAAGGCCCGCACTCGCCGGTTTCGATCCAGGAAATGGAGCGTGAAGCGGTGCTGATTCTGAACCCGGCGGGAGTTCGGCTCCGCTGGGGGATGCTGGGCGCCGGTCCCGCCGCCCCTGTGTATAACCACCTCGCAGTGATGACTTTCAGAGGTTCCTGCGAGTTTGAGCAGACACCGGCAGAGCCCGGCGAACTCGGGCCGTATGCAATTACACGGATGGCCGACGGCGGGATGCTTCCGTTTGGTGAGGTGGATTGCGGCCGGGTCGTGAGAGCCGCTCGCCGCGCGATGACGAGCCTCGATTATGGCTGGGCGGACAAGCTGGTAGGCCGCGCAATGGGCCGGGTTGTTGCTCACGAACTTATTCACATTCTCACCGGATCGCCTCGGCACGGGACTGAAGGCATTACGCAACCCTCGCTTTCCGGAGAGGAGTTGGTCCAGCCAGTCCTCCAGCTAAGCCTGCTGGACATTTTCAAACTGAGGCGTGATCTCAAAGATCCTGAAGGCCATTTCTGCCGCGGGTGCGGTGAGACGGACCTCCGGACCTCGGCGGGAGTCGGCGATCAGAACGGGCAGCCGATCGACCGAGCGCATCAAACGAACTGACTTCACCGCCATCCGGACTCCGCACGGCCAGGATGTGCTAGCATAAACACTATCGGAATTCAGCGTTCCGAACCAGGCGATTCGCGCAGAGTTCCCGTAGGATCCAACACCCCGTGGTGTTGCGTATTCGCCGGTAATCTGAGTTCGCTGCTGGCCACGCCGCCCCTTCAGAACTCCGGAAGCAGGAAAATCGTGGAAGATCTCGCTCTACTACCTGATCGGCGAACGGTCCCAAAGGTTCCACCGGGGGCGGAGGCAGCGCGCGAACAAGTTGACCGCATCCTGGCCAGCGACGCGCTCCATGCGTCGGAAGCCGTTCGGCGATTGCTGACATTCCTCGCGGAGAAGGCGTTCTCCGGTGAAGCAGACCAGGTTAAGGAATATTCGATCGCCGTCGACGGATTAGGCAAACCCCCCACCTTTGACCCGCGGCACGACGCAGGCGTCCGCCTCCTCGCGTCTCGCTTGCGCCAGAAACTTGATGAGTACTACGCCAACGAAGGCAGTGACGATCCCGTTACGGTCGAGATGCCGAGGGGCAGATTCAAAATCGTCTGGAGGCCCAGAGTCGGCGATGGCCCTCCGGTTCCTCCGCCCGCTCCCCTCCGGCGAACCGCTTTGCCCTTTACCGGGGCTGCACTTCCTTCAGAGTCGCACCAGTTGAAGATATGGCGCCTTCTCGCGATCGGATTGGCGGTGCTGTGCCTCGCGCTGGTGGTTGTCACCAGATGGTCGCTTTCCCAATCGCCGCAAACGCTCGCCGGCAACGCCCCGGTCTCCGGGTCGTCTCCGGAACTGGAGAGTCTCTGGGCTCCCTTCATCTCTTCGCGGAATCACGTGATCATTGCCTTCTGGAATCCGATATTCGCGCGGCTACAGCGACCCGGAGAACCCGATGTTTTGTTTCGCAGAAATGGCGTGGAGGGCTGGGATGAAATGGTCGGTTCCCGCGAGTATCGCGATCTGAAGCGTCTGCTTGGAACCGCATCGGCCAAACCCACTCTGAACTACACCATGCGCGGCTCGCTCACCACCATCTTCGATCTGAGTCGTTTATTTGTCAGCCGCCGCAGCGACGTTTCTCTTACGAGACTGGATGAGCTTTCGTGGGAGCAGGTTGCGGATAACAATATAGTCCTCATAGCCCCTGTGACCGAGATTCATCAAAGGCAGTCGGCTTTGCCTTTCTCGCCCGCCTTCATCGTCGAGAAGAATGGAATTCGCAACCTGCGGCCGATGCGTGGCGAGCCTTCTGTTTATGAAGACCTGGACGACCCTCAGCAAACCGACGGTGAAACCCTGGAATTGATTTCCATGCTGCCAGGTCCGCTCGGGCGAACAAAGGTTGTAAGCTTTTCCGGGAATCATTCATCGGGGCTGATCGGCGGTGTGCAATCGATGACGGATCCGGCGTTCGCACGCGTAATTGTCGACAAACTGAAAACGTCGTCGGGCCAGCTTCCGCCGTACTTCCAGATTGTCATCAAAGTGAGATACCGTGATGATACCGCCACTTACACATCGTATGTAACTCATCGCGCGCTTACCCTCAAACAGAATTCCGCCGAGAACTAACTCTCTGCGTTCTTTGATCCGCTTTGGGAGATCGGCGCACCCGGGCCGGGTAATCATGAAGACAGATCCTCCCTGCGGGCTTGGCTTCCATCTGTCCCATTTATCTCCCGGCGCGCCGGGAAAACGATCCTGAACGGTTTAAAACAGTTTCGAAACTCCGGTACGTGGTTGATTTCAAAGTGTGGGAAGCGATGAACTTCACGCACGTCAGCACCGATAAGACTCACTCGTTCGCCGAATAAATGCAATGATGAGGCTTGACCTGCCGGGCATAAGGCGCGGGACTCGCCAATAGAAAAAACTAAGAGAGTAAATTCATATTTCAGCCATGAGGAAGACTCATAAGAAACCCGCGAATATTTGATGACGGCCGCAGGGGGAAGCCAATGTCGCCAGCTGAAAGCAAAGTGGAGCATTTTGACGCTCGGGCACTTCGTACTCTTCAGGAAGTCGCGCGCGTGCTGGGTTCCGGCACGCGCATAAAAGCCGGTCTGAACCGGGTACTCGAAATCTTGTCGCGTGACCATGGAGCCGCGCGAAGCGCCATCCTGCTTCGTCTGAAGGGAAGCAGTGAGATACGCATCGAGGCTTCCCGCGGTTTAACGGCGGAAGAGCAGAAGTCGTTTCTGCGCGTGGAGGACGGGCTCACAGATCGTGTCCTCGAGAGCGGCAAACCCGTGGTAGTGCCAAGAGCGGCCGGGGATTCGCTCTTCCTGCGACCGGATGGGACGCATTCCATACACCATGCAAACGGGAGAACATTCATCTGTGTTCCAGTCACCGTCAATCGGGAGACCGCCGGCGCCATGCTTCTCGATCTGGAGCATGAGAAGCACAGGGACTACGCTCTTGCGCTCGCCTTCGTCGAGGTGGTTGCCTCGGTAATAGGTCTGGCATTAAGGGTCGCGAATCTCTCCGACTTGGAAAAACATCCAGGGCCGGAACGGCAACCTGCGCTGGTTGAGATCGTGCAGCCCAGGGAAGAAATTCAGGGGCGCTACGATTTTTCAAACTTGGTCGGCAACAGCGGCCCCATGCAACAGGTCTACGAGCAGATCGGGAAGGTGGCGGGTTCGAACGCGACCGTCATGGTCCGGGGCGAGTCGGGCACCGGCAAGGAATTGATCGCGCATGCGATTCATTACAACTCGCCTCGCAAGGCTGGCCCCTTCATCAAGGTGAATTGCGCAGCTCTTCCGGATACCCTGATTGAATCAGAACTGTTCGGGTATGAGAAAGGCGCATTCACCGGAGCCCAGGCGCAAAAAAAAGGGCGATTCGAACTGGCCCAGGGTGGTACCTTGTTCCTCGATGAAATCGGGGAATTGAATGCCACTACCTCGGTCAAGCTCCTGCGCGTTCTGCAGGAACGCGAATTCGAGCGAGTGGGTGGTACACGCACTGTGAAAGCGGACGTCCGGCTGATCGTGGCAACGAACAAGGATCTGGAAAAGGCGATCGTGGCGGGAGCCTTTCGGGAGGACCTGTTCTACAGGCTCAACGTATTCACCATCTTTCTTCCACCGCTGCGCGAACGCAAGCCGGACGTGTTACTGCTCGCAGATCATTTCCTGGACGTGTTCAACAGCTCTCACGGAAAGCACGTCAAGAGGATCTCCACCCCAGCGATCGACATGCTGATGAGCTATCACTGGCCCGGCAACGTACGCGAACTCGCAAATACAATCGAGCGTGCCGTTCTGACATGCGATGACCACGTTATCCATGGCCATCATCTCCCGCCGACGCTTCAAACCGCAGAAGCGACCGGAACGGTATTCAACGTCTCGCTGAAGCAATCCATCGAAGCGTACGAAAAGGATTTGATTCAGGATACCCTCAAGACAACGCGCGGTAACCGGGCCCGGGCCGCCAAGCTACTTCGGACAACCGAGCGCGTCATCAACTACAAGGCACGAAAATACGGCATCGACTGTACGAGGTTCAAGTAATCGGCCGCCGCCCCTTGCTCATAAACGCAGGCTGGCTTAATGTATACACCGCTGGTTCTTCGTGAAAAACGCGCTGCCGCTCCACATGTCCGTTCCGCGGCCTGCGCATCGCGGGTTGGACCATATGCGCGAGATGAGCTCTTGGGGCAGCTGTTGAGGTGATTCCACAGCGTTTCCGGGAGAGGCATTTGAGCCACTGTGCGTGCTTCTTCACCGATTCTGGTGTCAGCCCCATGGGCGCAGGCTCGGAACTTTATGCCCTGCGCAAGGATGGCACTGAGCTCCCAGTCGAGATCGGCCTCAGCCCCTTTGAAATCTAAGAGGCACACTGGTCTCCAGCACCATTCGCGATATCACGGAACGGAAGCGTACTGAGCGCAGCCGCGAGGAACTTGCCTCTATCGTGGACTTTTCCGATGACGCCATTATTGGCAAGACCCCTGAAGGGATCATCGTCAGCTGGAACAAATGAGGAGCGCGACTTTACGGTCACTCGGCTGATGAGGCCCGGGGCAAGCCGATCTCAATGGTGCTACCGTCAGGACGCGCTGAGGGATTAGATAAAATTATCGCCAAGCTCCGGGCCAAGGGCGCGCTGAACACCCAGGAGGGTGCGGGCCTGGGGCTGGCGATAGCACGCAAAGCCTTGTTCGTCCGTCGCAGCGCCTCTTTGTGCGGAACGATATTACCTAATATCGCTAGCTATTTGGAGGTCTTGCCGAAACCTCGCGACAAACTAACGTGGCCGTAGGTCTCAGCAGGATAGATCTCCGCGACCACAATTCGTTGGCCATCGAGAAGGTCGGATAGACTGCCATCGAAGGGCCAGAGCGCGATGCTACCGTCGCGCACCGCTGGGGCGAGGAGATCGCGCCATCCCGCGATCGCCGCACGTCCGACCTGATTCGCGCCGAGAGTCCAGAAAATTTCGCAGGCTTTGCCGCGCGCTGCTGTGGCAAAATCGCAAGCGCGAAGGAGATCGCTTGCAGACCCCGCCCCGAGTCCTTCAACCAAGTGTCGCTTGCTTGTCCCACCAGGCGTTTTCGGATAAAACAGTTGCGTCACTGATACTTGTTCCGCCGTTTCGGCGACGCGATAAAAATCTGCCCAGCGCCCTTCGCCAAGCTGAGGCAAGAGGACGGTAAAGTGGGCGACTTCCGCCCTGCGCGCGTAAAATCGGGGAATCCCAATGGGAAAATCAAAGCCGGCCAAGATCGGGCCGGTAGGCGCAAGTTCACGAAGACTAGGGAAGAAGCCGCGTAGCTGATTCACCGGGGTTGGCGCCGTGACTTCATAGAACGCGTTGGGCGACAGCCGCGCCGCGGCGAGCCAACGCTTCCGCGGCGACACACTCCAATCGCAGCTAACAACGAGCGTCGGCTTCACGATTCCCAAATGGTATCCCACAATGGCGAGAACCATCTTCCGACATAGACGCCTATCGAGCCAGAGAGCGAGATGTCGCCGTGGGCATCCATGAGGTCGTACTGATTCTGAACCGAGCTTTCGGCGGATCTCTCGCCCGGCAATGATCAGGGCGGCGCGCAGTTCACTATGGGAACGTTCCAGATCGGTCACAGTAAGTGTCGACGGGTTCGACCTTTTCTCACTGTCGGATTTGAATTCGGACGATCACGGACTGAGCAATTCCTTCAGCCATGGAGGTATTGCACCATGAAAGAGGCACCCAATTAGCAACGTTGGCCAATTTCTCATGCGATAATTGCGTCGGTGAAAATCTTTGCTCCCGATCCAGAAGACACGTTAGTCGCGAGCAAGTTCACTGTTCGCCAGTATCGCGAAGCAGTCGTGCGCAAAGACCGCGATGCAGTTGCCGAAGCCGTAAAGGCGACGCTTTACAGAACGTTACGTTGATCCAGCGCTCACCGCAACAAAAGAGCACGGCTTTGCGCAGATGGCAATTTCGTGTCTCATGCTGGAGGCTTTTGAGTCGTTGCTGCAGGGAAGGAAAAGAAGTATCCGCCCGAACGTGAAGGCCTTCATTGATTTCTTCGACCGCGAGCCTGAGTTTGCCGCATTGAAGGGCCGCGGATCGGAATTCTTCACTAATGTGCGATGCGGAATTGTCCATCAAGCAGAGACGACAAAAGGCTGGCGCATTCTACGGTCAGGCCAACTCTTCGATGGTGAACGAACGCTCAACGCGGCCAAGTTCCTCCGCGCCTTGCGTGGCGTCCTCAACAAACACTGCGACGAGCTAAAGCGAATCAATTGGGGGGACAAGCGCTGGAATGCAGTCCGCCGAAAGCTGGGCAACATCTGTGATAACTGTCACCCTTGACATCGCAATCCCTTCTCGCCACTGAGTCTCCTTAGCGAGCCAATTCTCCGGACATTTACTCCCGACGAGCAACAACACTGATTCGTTGCGGTTGTGAAGGTGACAAGAAGCCATGGCTGCCCTTTCCCCTATCGAAGACGAAGTGATCCTGCTTACAGGGATGATTGAAATCATCGACGCCATCGTCAATCGTGAGGTCCTAACCTTGGGAGGCAGCGACACTGAAACGTGGGTGTCGTTCCCCTCGGTGACCCACCAGCGATTTTTCGCCATCGTCCTGGTAGACTTACTCTCCGTGACCGACGGTCGAGCGCCGATTCCGCGGCAGACGTATCTGCAGGGCCTCACGCGCATCTGCGCAAAACCATGCTTTGACACGGACAACTCGGTCGATGACCTGCGCCGCGCCGCAGAGACAATGGTGGGCTGGCTGGACGAAGAAATCTCAGTGGAAACACATATGGGAGCCCTCGGCCTGACAGAACGCCTGCCATTGGCGCGGAGCCTGTTGCTCAAGATGAACGGCAATATCGCCAAGCACAGCATGCTGCGGCTCGGAGGTGTGGCCGAGGAACTCAGGCAATCTTTATCCCGATGTGGACGCACCGTATCCCTAGACGACGCGCTGCTGGCGTTGGCAGATTTCGCCGAAAAAATGCACGG
>Ga0210388_10002266_pt1 | contig 14973 bp, 13 predicted proteins | sample IncBWC19OmetaG_FD_155485 | JGI IMG/M metagenome (GOLD analysis project Ga0210388, IMG submission 155485) | Forest soil microbial communities from Barre Woods Harvard Forest LTER site, Petersham, Massachusetts, United States - Inc-BW-C-19-O ...
GGTTCCATCTGGCTCCGGAACGGGAGCAAAACTCACCTTTCCGTAGCCAAAAAGATATTTTCCGTAAGGACGCACGCTGTTCCAGCGGCGAAAGGTGTAGGTCGCTCCTCCTGCAAGGTTGGATTCTCTCAGGTTCGACTGGCCTGTGGAACCTCCCTCAAGAATGGTCCGGTACTCGCCCTCAAAGCCCAGGCCACGCAACCACCGCGCGTTCCAGGGGACGCCGAGATCGGCCCATACCGTGCCTCCCGTCATGCGGCCCTGTCCCCATCCCTCGCGTATCACGTTGTCGGGAGGCAGGCCCTGCGCGAAGTCGGGATCGAAGTTGGAGAGTCCAGCGCCGAGGGAGAAATCCAGCGTGCTTTTCTCGGCGTGGTACACGGCCTGGGAAATCAAAGGGCTTGTAGCCGCAACAAAAGTGGCGGCAAATGCAAAACTTGAAAGCAGCCTGAGAATCATGCTGTATCTCCTAACAGATTTCAGAAAAAATACCAATGGAAACGAAAGTTCCCGGGGAAAATCTTCAGTTCTGTCTAGCGTCGGTAGAGCCCCTTGAAGTCGTAGACGGCGCCAAGCGTTACCCCGCTAGGCGTAAGCGAATGCGGGTCGCCGAAAAGATTTGGCCAGAACTGGTATTCCCAATCAGCCCTGATCCAGACAGCCCGCCACACGTGCAAATCGGCGCCTGCACCGAGCGCAACGATCGTTCGATCGTCGTGCCGGTACCAGGCCGGCGAGGCAGGCAGCGGTGGAAAGTCGATGCTGCCCAGCCCCGCCAGCACCTTGCCATAAGGACGGACCCTGCGGTACCGGCGCCAGTGATAAATCACGCCTCCCAGCGCAGTGTCCTGGCGCAAATTCGTGCCGGAATCCCCGACCGCGCTATTCGACAAGACCGCGGGCAAGGCGAAGTTAATATCCCGGCCCTCCAACTCAACGCCCAGCCCACGGAGAACGCCCGGGCCACGCAGCCGTTGCAGATTCCAGTCAACCCACAGGGTGATTCCATTCATGTAACAGGTAGCCCCATAGATAAAAGGCCCGCAATCCATATTGAAACGGGATGCGCCGCCGCCCGCCACCAGCGGCAGCCCACCCGACTCAGCCGACGGAACCACCTGCGCAAAAACGGGAAATGCCGAACCAACCATCAGCGCAGCCACGGCGACCGCCGTCCGCCTGAAAATCATCCAGTGTCTCCTCCACCGCGGGCAACACGCATTCATGACCGGTTGCGGCAGTATTCGCCGCTCAATCCCCCTACCACGGGGCACTTCGACGTGATGAAATCACCCCGCCAGGGATTATGGTAGCGCCTTCCCTGCCGCCTGCGCTTGCACTTTCCCACCGGCTCCTACTCCCACACCCGCCCCCTAATGGAGCAACGCGCCCGCCTCGTCATCGATGGCGACAAGCAGCAGTCTCAACGTTTCAACCCGCGGCGCGGCCAATTGTTGTGCGCTCTTGGTTCGCAGTTTTTCCGGCAAATCCTCTACGGCGCGGCGCAACACCGGAAGCACCGACGAAAAGGTGGGATACCGGCTGTCGCGGCCAACCTTCGCCAACGCCCGCAACGCGCCGATCGCGCCCGTCTGTTCCAGAATGTCGGCATCCCGCAGCACAACCGCCTCCAGCGCCACAGGCTCGTCCTGCGGTTGATGCGTGCGAATCACTTCGGCAACTGCATCCAGCTTGGATTCGGGAAATCCCCAGCCAGCCAGCAGTTCCCGTGTCCGCGCAATGGTATACGGAACATGATCCCAGCGCGCCAGCTGGTCCGGATCCTGCGGCCGGTGCCCAAGAAACACTCCCAGATCGTGCATCCATGCCGCCGCAAAAAGAACGTCGTCGTCAAATGCCATACCCTCTCCAACACGGCAAGCGAGCGCATACAATCGCGGCTGATGGCCGAATTTGTCCCCCGGCTGCGCCTCAGCGCGAATATAGTTCACCACCGATTCCCGCCACTCAGCCGCCATTCCAGACTCCTTCCGTTTGCCCATCGCGCCTGCACAAGATAGTCTTAAGACAAACTACATTAGTGCGGCAATGCAAGGCCGCTAAACTCTGCGCATTGCGAGAAATGAGATCAATCTGGGAATGTCGAATTCAGTTTCAATCTGCGTGATCGGATCCGGATATGTGGGACTCGTTGCCGCCGTATGCTTTGCCGAGATGGGCCACCGAGTCACCTGCGTGGACAATGACGAAGCCAAAGTGAAGACTCTTCGCGGCGGCGGCGTGCCCATCTTCGAAGACCTGCTTCCGGAGTTGCTGACCAAGCATCGCGACCGCGGAGTCGAGTTCACGTCCGACCTGGCCGGCGCAGTGGAACGAAGCGAAGCCATCTTCATCGCCGTAGGTACACCGCAGGGTGACACCGGCGCAGCCGACCTGTCTTACGTCGAGGCTGTGGTCTCTGAGATTGCACGCCACATCAGTTCCTACAAGGTCATAGTCGAGAAAAGCACGGTCCCGGTCTACACCAACGAATGGATCCGCCGCGTCCTGCATCGCCACGGCGTGCCCACCAGCAGCTTCGACGTAGTGTCAAACCCTGAGTTCCTGCGCGAAGGCACCGCGGTGATCGACTTCCTGCATCCGGACCGCATCGTTGTCGGCGCCAACACCGAAGCCGCCGCCGATCTGCTGCGGCGCGTTTATGGACCGCTCACTACCGGCAGCTACTACGGCCAGCCCGGCGCCTTGCAGGGTGCATGCAGCGCTGCCCGGCCTGCCCGGCTGGTGGTCACCTCCGCGCAGAGCGCTGAGATCATCAAACATGCATCCAATGCCTTTTTGGCGCTGAAGATTTCCTTCATCAATGCAGTGGCCAACCTGGCCGAGGCCGTGGACGCGGATATCGAGGACATCTCCGAAGGCATGGGCCTCGATAGCCGCATCGGCCCCAAATTCCTGCGCGCCGGGCTGGGCTACGGCGGTAGCTGCTTTCCAAAGGATGTGGCCGCTTTTCATTGGGTCGCGCAGCAGCACGGCGTCAACTTCCAGCTCCTGCAGGAGATTCGCAAGATCAACGAAGCCCAGAAGGATATCTTTTTCAACAAGGTGCTCTCCGCGCTGTGGACGCTCCGAGGCAAGCGGCTTGCAGCTCTGGGTCTGGCCTTCAAAGGCGACACCGACGACATTCGCGACTCACCCGCCGTTGCCGTGATCAAAAAGCTCCTGGAAGCCGGCACCACGGTTACGGCGTATGACCCGGCGGCCAACGAACGCGCCATGGCGGTGCTGCCGCCCTCGGAAAAGATGCGCTATGCCACCGATCTCTATGAAGCTGCGAAAAATGCCGACGCAGTGCTGATTCTGACCGACTGGAAGGAATTTGCTTCGATTGACCTGGTCCGGCTCAACCAGGCGGTGCGTTTCCCCATTGTCGTGGACGGCCGCAACCTCTACAAGCCTCAAGTGATGGAGAATCACGGATTTACCTACGTCAGCGTGGGACGGCCGGCCACCTACAACGCGCAGCAGGGTAAACCACGCGGCATGGTATCTTAAGAAACCCGGCACTTCAACCCAACTGTATGGGGTCAAGTGCATACATACAGCCAAACTTAGCCCTGGGAAAGTGAATTCTCTTCGATGCGCATTCTTGTTACCGGCGCCGCCGGGTTTCTTGGCTCCCACCTCACCGATCGCCTGTTGAGCGAAGGGCATTCCGTGGTCGGGGTCGATAATTTCTCCACAGGCGACGCAGAAAATCTGGCCCATCTTTCCAATGAACCCCGCTTTCATTTCGAGGAAAGGGACATCTGCCAGCCCTTCGATCCCGGCCCCGTCGATTATGTCTTCAATCTCGCCTCTCCGGCCAGCCCGCCGGAGTATATGCGCCTGGCCATTGAGACGCTGCGGGTAGGGTCCGTGGGCACTGAAAACACGCTCGAGATTGCCGCCCGCTATGGCGCCGGTTTCCTCCACGCCTCAACCTCGGAGTGCTACGGCGATCCTCTCGTCCATCCCCAGCCCGAGGAGTATTGGGGCAACGTGAATCCCGTAGGCCCACGCTCCGTCTATGACGAGGCCAAGCGTTTTGCCGAAGCCCTGGTAATGGCATATCACCGTTCGCGCGGAGTGAATACCCACTTGGTCCGCATCTTCAACACCTACGGACCCCGCCTGCATCCCAGCGATGGCCGCGTCATTTCAAATTTCCTGATGCAGGCCCTGCGCGGCGAACCCCTCACCGTTTACGGAGACGGAAGCCAGACGCGCAGCTTCTGCTACGTCGACGACCTCGTCGAAGGCATCCTGCGCCTCTCGCGGTCCGAAGAGCACTATCCGGTGAACATCGGCAACCCGGTTGAGTTCACCATTCTGGAATGCGCCCAGGCCGTTCTGGATGTCACCGGCAGCACCAGCGAACTGCGCATGGAGCCCCTACCTCAGGACGATCCCACGCGCCGCCGCCCCGACATCACCAAAGCCCGCACCCTGCTGGGTTGGGAGCCCAAAATCAGTCTGAAAGAGGGCCTCGCCAAGTCGCTCCCATTCTTCAAAAGCAAAGCCGGCGTGCTGTAAAGGCAGGCTTTTGAAACGTAGGGTTCCCATCCTTCGCTTTTTTCTGGCGAAGGGTGGGATAGCACAACTCTCGCAATCATTCCTTGTTTTGTTGAACTTGCATTGTCGCCTCGTATCAAACCTACCATCGCGAAATCTGCTACCCTTTCATCCAACATGCGTCGCTATCTTTTCCTGCTCTTTACTTGCCTGGTCCTGGCCTCGACCGCTGTGCCGGCCGCTGCGCAGAAGTTCAATCCCAAGACCATTCAATTCAAGGGCGATCCCGAATATTCCGACCAGGAGTTGCTGGCCGCCGCCGGCCTCAAGAAGGGCGTCGTTCTCACCTCCGCCGAGATGAGCGATCATTCCAAGCTGCTCATGGACTCGGGCGTGTTTTCAAACCTGACCTATAAATTCGATGGCGTCGATCTCGTTTATATGCTCACGCCCGCCGAAGTGATGTATCCCATCCACCTGCGAAATATTCCTCTCACCGCGGGCGCGGAGCTCGACGCCAAACTCCATGACCGCCTGCCCCTCTATCACGGCAAAGTCCCGTCCGAAGGCACCCTGCTTGATGGAGTGCGCTCCGCGCTGGTCGAGATGCTCGCCGCCCAGGGCATCAATGCCACCATCAGCGCCGTGCCGACAGGCGGCGGCCAACAAAAGACCGGCATGATGAACTTCAACATCGATTCGCCGCCGGTGGTGGTCGGCGAAATCCACCTCGACCCAGCTTCGCCTGCATTGGATGCCAAAGCGCAAGAGATTCTGGCCAAACAAGCCGGCTCGCCCTACGACGTGGAAGGAACTCCGAGCCAGATCTCCACCTATCTGGGCAACTTTTTTCACGACAAGGGCTACCTCGAAGCCTCGTTGAACGCCGCGCCGCAGGGGGCCCCGGTGGTCGCGCCCGATGCCATTCGCATTCCGTTTTTCCTGTCGGCAACGCCGGGCCCACTCTACAAGCTCTCGAGTGTCCAGCTCGCTCCCGGCGTGCTGGTAACGCAGGCGGAGTTCGACCATCAGTCTCACATCCACTCCGGAGACATCGCGGACGGCCAGCACGTAACCCAGAATTGGCAGTTCATCTCACGCCAATACCACAACAAGGGCTACATGAAGGCCACCGTACACCCCACTCCGACCTTTGATCGCGCCCAGAGCACGGTCATCTTTTTGGTGGAAGTCGACCCCGGCCCCGCCTACACCATGGGTACGCTCAGAATCGACAATGTCGGCGACGATGTACGCACGGCAATGCTGGCCGCATGGAAAATGCCGGCCGGCGTGGTTTTCAACGAAAGCGCCGTCGTCAGCTTCTTCGCCGCCGGCGACGCCAGCCCACAGCTCAAGCGTCTGTTCTCCGGCGTCAGCTGCAAATACGTGATGACACTGAACGACGACACCCATACCGTAGACGTGGTGTTGCGGCTGGATAAGAGGAATTAACGAGGAACGCTCACCCCGGCGTCGTCAGTTGCCTGCAGAAATACCCAAACGCGTCATTGCAATTGGAAAAGCGTTGACTCTCCGCTATGCTCGTTTCCATGCACTCGCCCATCCTTGACAGCATGTTCCATCTGCCGCTTCCCATCCTGGAGAAGCTGGCGCGCCCGGTCATTGTCTACTTGGTTTTGGTGGTGCTGTTGCGCGTCTTTGGCAAGCGCGAGCTGGCGCAACTCAATCCCTTTGACCTGGTAGTGCTGCTCTCGCTTTCCAACACCGTGCAGAACGCCATCATCGGCGACGACAACTCGGTCACCGGCGGCGTCATCGGCGCCTTTGGCCTGCTAGCCATCAACTGGCTGGTGGTGCGCGTGCTGTTCCGGTCGCAGCGCCTCACCCGGGTTCTCGAAGGCCGCTCTACCGTGCTCATCCGCGACGGCCAGATCGATCTAAAAGCCATGAATCGCGAGATGCTTTCCCGCGAAGAGCTCATCTCCGTCGTTCATCGCCAGGGCTTTGAGGGATTACACCAGGTCCGCAGCTGCGAACTCGAGCCCAATGGCACCTTTTACATAGAAGCCTTCGAGCCCTCAGTCGACGACACGAGGCATAAGGAACTTCTGGCGAGGATCGATGAGCTGGCGCGAGAAGTGGCGGCGCTGCGCCCGCAAACAGCGAGCGAATGACTGGGATCAGACCGGCGATGCAGGCCAATTGTAGCCAAGACGGGCATTTTCCTGGCTTGGCCTTGTTTTGAAAGGGCACTCCTTCAGCCGTGCAAAATTCGTGCACCTGCACCGCGGCTTTCGTCGCTGAGGGAAGGGTTCAACGGAATTAGGACATTTTTGTTTTCACTGTAGTCCTCCGTGCCCCTTCCATTCCGCTTTTTTCTGCGGAATGGGTGGGATAACAATCGAACTCAAGGGCTGCACTATTTCCGAAAATGCTTTAGGACGCTACACCAGGCCCGCTGCGTTGATTCACCAAAAGTCAGGCACGAATGGCGGCGAAGCCGCGCCCGCCCCGAGAGCCTGCCCTGAGCTTGGCGAAGGGGCAAGCTACTCCCACTCAATCGTCCCCGGCGGCTTCGAAGTAATGTCGTAAACCACGCGGTTGATGCCGCGCACCTCATTCACAATGCGGCTGGAAATCCGCTTCAATACGTCGTAGGGCAGCGGCGTCCAGTCCGCCGTCATGCCGTCTTCCGAATGCACGGCGCGCACCGCGCAGGTGTAAGCGTAAGTCCGTTGGTCGCCCATCACGCCCACGCTCATCACTGGCAGCAGCACGGCAAAGCTCTGCCAGATCTTTGAGTAAAGGCCAGCCGCTTTAATCTCGGCCACAACAATCTCGTCCGCCTCCTGCAAAAGGGCGACCCGCTCTGGCGTAACCTCGCCCAGAATGCGGACGGCCAGTCCTGGCCCAGGAAACGGCTGCCGGCCGAGCACGTCTTCCGGCATACCGAGGTCGCGGCCAATGCGGCGGACTTCATCCTTGAATAGATCGCGCAGCGGCTCAATCAGCTTGAGCTTCATTCCCAGCGGCAAGCCGCCAACATTGTGATGGCTCTTGATGGTCTGGCTCGGTCCCTTCACGCTGTTCGATTCGATCACGTCCGGATACAGCGTTCCCTGCACCAGCCAATCGACCCCGCCCGTTTCCTGCGCAATGCGCGCGGCCTCAGCGTCGAAAACAGTGATAAACGCCGCGCCAATCCGCTTGCGCTTGGTCTCGGGGTCGGTGACGCCGGCCAGTTCCGCCAGAAACAGCGCGCTTGCATCGACCGCGACAATGTTTAGTCCCAGCTTGTCGCGCAGATTCTTCTGCACGCTCTCAAACTCGTTCTTGCGCAGTACGCCATTGTTAACAAAAATACATGTCAACTGGCTGCCGATAGCCTTGTGCACCAGCATCGCTGCCACGGATGAATCCACGCCTCCCGACAGCCCGCAGATCACGTGTCCCGCACCGACCTTGGCGCGAATACCCTCAACCGTTGTCTGAATGAAATGCGCCGGCGTCCAATCGCCCGCCGCTCCGCAGATATTGAAGACGAAGTTGCGAATCAGTTGCGCGCCCAGCGGCGTGTGGTGCACCTCAGGATGGAACTGCACCGCCCAGATGCGCCGCTCCTCGTTGGCAATCCCCGCCAGCGCATTGGTCGTAACGGCGGTGCGTGTGAAGCCCGCGGGAAGTTGCTGCGCCTCGTCGCCGTGGCTCATCCAGACTTGAATAGTCTGCGGCAAGCCGGCAAACAACGGCGTCGAGCTATTTTCGATTGTCACTTCGGCGTGGCCATACTCGCGCAGCGGCGCAGACTTCACCTTGCCGCCCAGGTGATGCACGATGAAATGCAGCCCGTAGCAGATGCCCAGCACCGGAACGCCGAGCGCCAGCACACCCGCATCGGCCGCTGGCGCATCGGCATCATAGACCGACGACGGCCCGCCCGAAAGAATAATGCCGAGCGGCTTGTACGCCTGAATTTCCGCAAGAGGCGCCGTGCAGGGCAGCACGACGGAGAAGACGTTCTGTTCGCGAATGCGCCGTGCAATAAGCTGCGTATACTGCGAACCAAAGTCGAGAATTACGATTGTCTGGGTGTCCACTCCCTAGTGTGGCAGGGTCTGGGCCGGGATGTAAAGAAAGTCTCGTTTCTTCGTCGATACGTCCGAACAGGTGTAAACTTGCCACCAGGGATGGTAGTTTGATGGGCGTTGTTGAAGAAACCCGGCAGGTATTGCAGGATTTCCTGGCGCCTGAACTGCGCGAGATTCGAGGCATCCTTTCGGCCATCGACAAGCGGCTGGACTCTCAAGACAAACGTCTCGACACGATCGAAGACGCCAATCGCGTACGTTTCGAGAGCATCATACAGCGCCTGGAAACGATTCAGCAGTCCTTCTCCTTCGACAAGCGCATCTCCGCGATCGAAGCCGACAAGCGGCAGTCTGTCTGACTTAGCTTTCACAAACTCACTTCCCGCAATGGACTCGGCTTTTCCTGCAACCTCGTCCCCTTCAGCCACATCTCAAGCCCGTTATCCAAGGAGAGCCCAATGCGTGCCGCCGTAGTCCGCGCCTTCGATGCGCCGCCATCCTATTCCACATTCCCTGACCCTGTGCCCCAGGAAGGTGAACTGCCCGTAACCGTCACCGCCGCAGGCCTGCACCAGATCGTGAAATCCCTCGCCAACGGCACCCACTACGGCAGCACAGATGGATTGCCCTTCATCCCCGGCGTCGATGGCGTCGGCCGGCGGGAGGACGGTAGTCGTATTTATTTTGGCGGTGTGCGCCCGCCCCATGGCACATTTGCCGAGCGCGCCAACGCCAATGGAAAAATATGGGTTCCCCTCCCCGACGGCTTGGACGACGCAACCGCAGCAGGCATCGCCAATCCAGCCATGTCGTCCCTGGTCGCGCTTACCGCCCGCGCCAAATTCGTTGCCGGAGAAAGCGTGCTGATTCTCGGCGCTACCGGCGTGGCTGGACAGCTTGCGGTCCAGATTGCAAAACGCCAGGGCGCGCGCCGCGTGGTGGCTGCCGGACGCAATCCAGAGGCGCTGGAGAAGTTGAAAGGCCTGGGCGCCGACGCTGTCATCTCCCTCGACCAGGAGCCGGGCGCGCTGGTGGCCGCTTTCCGCAGCGAGTTCGCAGCCGAGGGCGTGGATGTGGTGCTCGACTACCTGTGGGGGCAGCCCGCCGAAAGTGTGCTCAGCGCCATTGCGCAGCGCGGCCTCAGCAAAGCCGCTCCGCGCATCCGCTATGTCCAGATCGGTTCAAGCGCCGGCCTGACCATCAACCTCCACGCCGCAACCCTGCGCAGTTCCGGACTGGAATTATTGGGCAGCGGCTTCGGCAGCGCCTCGCTCGACCAGATATTGATCGCGGTCACTGAGTTTTTCCGCGAAGCGGCTGCGAATCCTTTCGAATTCAAGATCAAGACCGCGCCGCTAAGCGAAGTCGAATCGCTATGGAATTCCGCGGAGCAAGGCTCGCGGCTCGTGTTTCATCCATGAGGGTTTCGCCTCAGCCTCATTCATAGTGATAACGCGCCTGGAGAAAGTCGACCCGAGACTCAGTCACTCGATATACAAGCCGGTGCTCCTGCGTGATCCGGCGGCTCCAGCAGCCGGCCAGCTCAAATCTAAGTGGTTCAGGTTTGCCGATGCCTCCGAAAGGATCGGCAAGAACGGATGCCATCAAATCCAGAACGCGGAGAGCCATCTTGCGGTCCGTTTCGATCCAGTAGCGCAAATCCTCGCGGAACTTGCGGGAAATCACTGCAATGCGATCGACTGTCGTGCTCATGGGATTCGATTAGCTTTTCTTGTCCACAACGACGGAACGACGAAGTTCGGCCAGGCTCACGATTTCTCCGCCACCCCTGTCAAGTTCGCGAAGAGACTCGAACAGCCTCTCGGCATTTTTGGGTGAGCGCAGCAGGTGCGCCGTTTCCAACACGCCGGAAAGCTCATCGGCAGCAATGATCGCCACATCCCGCGCCCCGCGCCTGCGCACAATCACCACCTCGCGGTCGTCCACAACCAGATCCAGAAACCCGGCCAGCTTTTCGCGCAGTGCAGTATAGGTGGTTTCCACAGGCATGAGGATTGTCCTCCAGATAAACTGTACAGCTTTTCTGTACGGATATCAAGTATCCAGCCGGGCGCATCGTTGCGAAATGGCATCTGTTCCCGGTTCTCTATCCCCTGCTCTTTATTCCCTATTCCCTATTCCCTGCCCCTTGTACACAACCCCAGCCTTCATCACAAACTTCACATCCTGCAGCACGCGCACATCCTCCAGCGGATTCTTGTCGACAGCAATAATGTCCGCCCACTTGCCCGCTTCCAGGCTGCCGGTCTTGGCGCTCCAGCCCATCAAGTCGGCGGCATTCACGGTGGCTGTTTGCAGCGCCGCCAGCGGTGCCATTCCCAATTGGTTCACATACACATCCAGCTCATGCGCGTTTAGCCCGTGAGGATACACAGCCGCATCCGTGCCCAGCGCAATCTTCACCCCGGATTGCATGGCGTGCTTGATGTTGCCTTTCGCCACGGCGCTTACGTCGATCATCTTCTGGTGATAGAAGGGCGGAAGATTGCCTTTCTCGAGCATCCAATCTTCGAGATAAAGGGTCGGCACCAGGTAAGTCCCGCGCTTCTTCATCTCGGCAATCGCTTCGTCGTTGATGTAGCTGCCGTGCTCAATCGAATCCACGCCGGCCTCGGTGGCCCAGAGAATTCCCTGCGCTCCGTGCGCGTGTGCAGCCACCTTGCGGCCCAGTCGATGCGCATCGGCCACGATGGCCTGCATTTCTTCCAGCGTGAATTGCGATGCCTGCGGATCGTCGCCCTTTGACAGCACGCCGCCGGTGGCGCAGATCTTGATCAGGTCAGCGCCATACTTTATGTTTTCGCGCACCCTGTGCTGCACTTCGGCAATGCCGTCAGCCACACCGTCGCCCGCCACGTGATATTGGATGGGCAGCAAATTCTCATCGCAGTGCCCACCAGTAATGCCGATCAGCGGCCCGCTCACCAGCATGTGCGGCCCCGCAACCTGTCCGGCATTGATGGCATCGCGCAGGTCCACATCCACAAATCCTCTAGCGCCCACATTGCGCACCGAGGTAAAACCGGCCATCAACGTGGTTCGCGCATTCACCACGCCGTTGATGGCCTCCTTGGCGCTCGTCGAGGTCAGTTCGCGGTACGGGTCGAAATCCGGATTCATGGTCAGGTGCGTATGCACGTCAATCAAGCCCGGCATCACTGTCATCCCACTCAGGTCGATAACCGTATCGCCAGCTTGCGCCGCGACCCCAGACGTTGGTGTGATCGCCTGAATCATGTCGCCCACCACCACAATGGTTTGGCCATCGAGCAGCTTGCCTGTCTTTACATCCAGCAGATGTCCGGCGCGGAGCAGTGTACGCTGGGGAGCGGGTTGAGCAACAACGGCTACTGTGCTGGCCACGGCAAGCAATGCGACGGCAAAATTGTTTCGCCTTGACATTCGGTTTTCTCCAAGGGGAATCTGTCCTCGGAGTGTATCAAACGCGATTGAAGAGGTCGCATGATCTCACCGCCTTCGGCAGTCTTCATGCGTATCGCTCGGGCGTGATAGCCTTTTTTGAGCACAGATCGCAACGTTTCGGCTATTTCAGATTCGATCCTGGCCGGCGCGCCGCTCACCAATCAACCGTCCAGTTGACCCCCCAATCAAGAGGACACCGAATGAAATCGCTTCGCCTTGCTTCCTTACTGACGCTGGCCGCTGTTGCCACGCTGGCCCGAATTTCAGCTTCCGCGCAAACGGACGACTCCAAACCCGCGCCGCCACAGGCCATCAAGAGCTTCGATCTCTCGGCAATCGACAAGACCGCCGACCCATGCACCGACTTCTATCAATACGCCTGCGGCAACTGGGTCAAGAACAATCCGATCCCATCCGATCAGGTGCGCTGGGCGCGTTCGTTCTCGATGCTGGGTGAGCGCAATCGCTACCTGCTCTGGCAGGAACTGGACGCAGCCTCCAAAGACCCCAAGACCCCGCTAGAAAAGCAGTACGGAGACTACTTTGCCGCCTGCATGAACACCGACCTGGTAGAGAAGAAGGGCCTGGAGCCGCTCGAACCCGCGTTCAAGCGCATCGCCGATCTCAAAGATGCGAAGCATCTGGGCCTACTGGTGGGTGAACTCGCGTCCGAAGGCAGCCCCGCGCCCCTGTTCCGCTTCGGTGTGCAGCAGGACGAGAAGGATTCATCGCAGCAGATTGCAAGCATTGGCCAGGGTGGCCTCTCGCTGCCCGATCGCGATTACTATATCGTCGACAGCAAGCGTTTCGACGGAATCCGCAAAGGATATGTCGAGCACCTGACCAGGATGTTCACGCTTGCCGGCGACACTCCTGACCAGGCCGCCAAAGAAGCGGCCGCCGTTCTCGAAATCGAGACCGCTCTCGCCAAGGCCTCCACCAGCCGCACCGACATGCGCGAGCCGGAAAACCGTTATCACATTTACACCGTCGCCGACTTCCAGAAGCTGGCTCCCGACTTCGACTTCACTGTCTACTTCAAAGACGTAAAGGTCCGGCCATTTGAAACGCTCAACGTCTCAACGCCCAACTTCTTCAAGGCAGTCAACGACCTCATCGCCTCGGAGCCCGTCGATGCCTGGAAGTCCTACTTCCGCTGGCACACACTGCACGCCTCGGCGGAAAATCTGCCCAAGGCCTTCTTCGACGAAAACTTCGCCTTCTTCGGCAAGACATTGCAAGGCCAAAAAGAACCCACCCCTCGTTGGAAGCAATGCTCCAGCATGACCGACCGCGCGCTGGGCGAGGCCGTCGGCCAGGACTGGGTCAAACAAAACTTCCCGCCCGCCGCCAAAGACAGCATGGATAAGCTTGTGGCTGCCCTTGAGAAATCCCTCGGCGACGACATCAAGACCCTTCCCTGGATGAGCGATACCACCAAGCAGGCAGCCGAAGAAAAGCTGGCCATGATTCGCAACAAGATCGGCTATCCGCAAAAGTGGCGCGATTATTCCGCATTCAAAGTCAAGCGTGACGACCTCATCGGCAATGTCCATCGCGATGCCGTCTTCTCCCGCGACTACATGCTCAACAAGCTGGGCAAGCCTGTCGACGAGAAGGAGTGGGACATGACGCCGCCCACCGTCAACGCTGACTACAATCCGGCCATGAACGACATCAACTTCCCCGCCGGCATTCTGCAGCCGCCGTTCTTCGACTTCACGATTGATCCAGCCGTTAATTTCGGCGGCATCGGCGTGGTGATCGGCCACGAGATGACCCACGGCTTCGACGATGAAGGCTCAAAGTATGACGGCAAGGGCAACCTTCGCGAGTGGCAAACTCCCCAGGACCGCAAAGCGTTTGTGGAGCGCACCGATTGCGAGGTGGCCGAGTACGGCGGCTTTGAAGCCGCGCCGGCGCACGGCGACACGCCCGCTCAGCACCTCAACGGCAAACTCACCCTGGGCGAAAACACGGCGGACAATGGCGGCCTGCGCATCGCCTGGCTGGCGCTGCTCGATACGCTTGCCGCGCAGGGCAAGTCGATCGATGAAAAGATCGACGGCTACACTGAGGCACAGCGCTACTTTCTGAGCTTCGGCCAGGTCTGGTGCGAGAACCAGACTGAAGCGTCGTCCCGCCAGCGGGCGCTCACCGATTCCCATTCACCCGGCCGCTGGCGCACCAACGGCGCAGTGCAGAACTTCGACGAGTTCGGCAAAGCCTTCGGCTGCAAACAAGGCCAGCCGATGTACCCGGCGAACTCCTGCCGCGTCTGGTGAGCAAACTCCTTCTTATTCTCAAACGTTCCCGAAGGGTACGGGCTTCCGCCCGTACTTCTATCAGCACTGCAGATTGGGTGCCCCATCCATGGCAGGTTCTTGTCTTTCTGCCATGGGTGGGAAACCTCAACTCTCATCCGTTCTTGAAGGGTACCGGCTTCAGCCCGTACTTCAATCGGCACTGCAGATTGGGTGCCCCATCCATGGCAGGTTCTTGTCTTTCTGCCATGGGTGGGAAACCTCAACTCTCAAACATTCTTGAAGGGTACGGGCTTCAGCCCGTACATTGAGTGCCGCAAAATGAACCTCGGCTTTTGCCCCCGAGGGAATAATCCTTCAAGCCGCCCGTCACAAGAAAACGCGCCTGTTGCAGAACCACAAGGTGCACGTCCAGTGTGGAACCGCGTAAAATCCAGACTCACCCGCGTTGAGACCGGCACGACTGCCGGCGCCGCTACCATAAGGAGTCCCCCATGAGTTCTTGTCGCCTCGCATCCCTCTTCCTGCTCGCCGCCGGAACCGCCCTGGCGCAGACGCCCCCTGCCTCACAGCCGAACGCGGAAAAGCCCACCGCGCCGCCGGTCATCAAGAGCTTCGACGCTTCGACCATCGACAAGACCGCCAATCCCTGCACCGATTTCTACCAATACGCCTGCGGCAACTGGATCAAGACAAAC
>Ga0210388_10002268_pt1 | contig 14967 bp, 10 predicted proteins | sample IncBWC19OmetaG_FD_155485 | JGI IMG/M metagenome (GOLD analysis project Ga0210388, IMG submission 155485) | Forest soil microbial communities from Barre Woods Harvard Forest LTER site, Petersham, Massachusetts, United States - Inc-BW-C-19-O ...
CTCGACCTTCTTCTGGGCGTTCTCGATGGCGCGGTTGATGAGGCCGTGCTCGATCGGCACGTCCTCCTCCATCCCCAGGCGCTCCATGAGCCCGGTGATCCTTTCGGCGCCGAAGATGCGCATCAGGTCATCTTCCAAGGAGAGGTAGAAGCGCGAGCTGCCGGGATCCCCCTGGCGACCGGCGCGGCCGCGCAGCTGGTTGTCGATGCGGCGCGACTCGTGCCGCTCGGTGCCGAGGATGTGCAGACCGCCGGCGGCCAGCACCTCCACCTTCTCGGCGTCGCACTGGGCCTTGAACTTCTTGAAGGCCTCTTCGTAAGCGGCCTGCTTCTCGGGCGCCAGCTCGTGCCCGGGCTTGCCGGCGTTCTCCGGATCGACCTCGGCGCGCGCCATGAACTCGGCGTTGCCGCCGAGGATGATGTCGGTTCCGCGGCCGGCCATGTTGGTCGAGATGGTGACCCGCCCCTTGCGCCCCGCCTGCGAGACGACGAAGGCCTCCTTCTCGTGCTGCTTGGCGTTCAGGACGGAGTGCTCGATCCCCTTCTTGCGCAGGAGCGAGGCGACCACCTCCGACTTCTCGACGCTGACGGTGCCGACCAGCACCGGCTGGCCGCGTTTGTAGCAATCTTCGATCTCGTCGCAGACCGCGCGGAACTTGCCGCGCTCGTTCTTGTAGACGACGTCGTCCGAGTCCTTGCGCAAGGTCGGCTTGTTGGTGGGAACGACCGTGACGTCGAGCTTGTAGATCTTGTGGAACTCCTCGGCCTCGGTGTCGGCGGTTCCGGTCATGCCGGCCAGCTTGTCGTAGAGGCGGAAGTAGTTCTGATAGCTGACCGTCGCCATGGTCTGGTTCTCTTCCTGAATCTCCACCCCTTCCTTGGCTTCGATGGCCTGGTGCAGGCCGTCCGACCAGCGGCGTCCCGGCATCTTCCGGCCGGTGAACTCGTCGACGATGATCACCTCGCCGTCGTCGATGAGGTAGTTGACGTCGCGCTTGTAGAGCGTGTGCGCCTTGAGCGCCTGCGAAACGTGGTGCAGCCACTGGATGTTGGCGGGGTTGTAGAGATTCCCCACCCCCAGCCGCTGCTCGATCCGCTCGATGCCGTTGTCGGTCAGGATCGCCGAGTGCGCCTTCTCGTCGACGGTGTAGTCGATGTCCTTGCGCAGCCCGGGGATGATCCCGTCGACTTTCGTATACAGCTCCGCGGACTGCTCCGCAGGACCAGAAATGATGAGCGGCGTCCGCGCCTCGTCGATCAGGATCGAGTCGACCTCGTCGACGATCGCGAAGCTGTGCCCGCGCTGGACGTAGCGCTCGATCGAATCCTTGATGTTGTCGCGCAGGTAGTCGAACCCGAACTCGGAGTTGGTCCCGTAGGCGACGTCCGACCGGTAGCTCTGCTGCCGCTCGGCGTCCGAAAGGCCGTGCACGACGATTCCCACGCTCATGCCGAGAAACTTGTAGATGCGCCCCATCCACTCCGAGTCGCGGCGGGCGAGGTAGTCGTTGACCGTGATGACGTGGACGCCCTTGCCGGCGAGCGCGTTCAGATAGACCGGGAGCGTGGCGACCAGCGTCTTCCCCTCGCCGGTCTTCATCTCGGCGATGCAGCCGCGGTGGAGGACCATGCCGCCGATGAGCTGCACGTCGAAGTGCCGCATCCCGAGCACGCGCTTGCCCGCCTCGCGGCAGACGGCGAACGCCTCGGGGAGGAGATCGTCCAGCGTCTCGCCAGCTCCACCCCCTGGGGGGTCGAGGCGGCGACGAAACTCAGCCGTCATCTCGCGCAGGTCGGCGTCCGACTTGGCCTGCATGCTCGGCTCGAGCTGGTTGATCCGCTCGACGATCGGGCGCATCCCCTTGATGACCCGGGCGTTCTTGGTTCCGAATATCTTCTTGGCGACGAAGCTGATCATGGGAGGTGCCCGCAAATGGCGGCCCTAGACCTTATTGTGCGCCCCCCCTCCGCGCAAGCGAAGACCCGCCCCCCTATCCGCCCCTGCCGCTCGACCAGGCGCGGCGTTTCAGCGACCGCCTGGGGCGGGCCGGACGATGAGCTGGACCACACTGGCGACGAACCAGCTGAGGGCGATGATCGCCGCCATGATCAGGACCAGCACGAGCTGGTTCAGGAGCGCGAAGATCAGCCACAGGAAGATCGCCGCGTCGCGCCGGCCGAGGCCAAACAGGAACGTGCCGAGGCTCGGCTTGCCCTGCGTCGCCGTCGACTCCCCGAGCTTCCGCCCACCCGAGAACCACCAGACCATGTCCATGAGATCGCCCGTGGCCCTCTGGCGGCGCATGTCGCGCATGATGATCAGGTTCGACAGCACCAGCATGGCCGCGCCCCCGAGGCCGACGCCGAGCGCCCACCCACCGGCCCCCCGCCGCCCGCGGCCGAGCCCCGCCGAGGCCGTCATCAAAACATTGAGAACATCATCGACAAATGTGTCGAGCCAGGCGCCCAGCTTCGATTGCTGAAACCGGACGCGGGCCAGCTCCCCGTCGCAGCCGTCGAGCACCGACTGCGTGTGCTCCAGCGCCAGCCCGAGCACGACCCACAGGTAGCGCCCCGTCGCCATCAGCGCACACCCCAGAATCCCCAGGGCCGCGGCGAACAGCGTGATCTGGTTCGGGGTAATCGATGAGCGCGCCAGGACGTGACGGGTCAGGCGGACCGAGATCGGCTTGTTGAGGCGGCGCGCCACGAAACCGAGGTCGGCCCGGTAGAGCGCCGCGAAGACGGCATCTTCGGCCGCGCGGCGGGTCTGCTCGTCGACCACGCGGAGGCCACCTTCGAAGCGGGTGCGATCGAGCCGGACCACGTCGGCGCCCACCAGCGGCGCGCCGAGCGAACGGGCGATCTCCGCCGCGGCAGCGCCGTCGGTCACGGTGCGGACCTCGACGTTCGGCGGCAACGGCGCCGGCAGCGTGATCGCGCCGTCGCGGGCAACCACCACCCGCTTTTCGGGCGACTGCCCCAGCTGTTTGAGCGCGCGCCCGATCACCGTGAGGCCGGCGATCGGCAGCGCCGCGCCTGCTGCCTCCTCGCGCGTCGCCGCGAGGACCACGTTCCCGGGTGTCATCTGTCGCCCATCTTCAGCGGCTCATCCTCGAGGCTCATCCCCGGGGCGCACGTTACTCTGCCCGGAGCACCCGATCGAGGGCCGCGACGATCTCTGGCGCGAAACGGACGTCGCGGCGGCGCACCACACGCGGGCGCGCCCATTCCTCGTTGTCGACGACGAAATCGGCGCGTCCCGACGGATCACAGGCGGTTCGGTAGCGCGCCTGGGCCGGAAAATAGCGGCGGTCAATGCGCCCTGCGATCTCCTCCGGCGTCCGCCCTTTGGCCTGATCGCGCGCCAGGATGCGCCGTCGCGCCTCCGCCGCGCTGACCTCGAGCACGATGTGCAGCGTCTCTGCGGGAAGCGCGGCCCGCAGCAGCATCACCCCCTCGAGGACCATCAGCGCACCGTCGGGTGGTCCGTTCGCCCAAGCTGACAGCGCGTCGCCGACACCAGCGAAATCGAAGTAACGCTCGTAGTACAGCGCCGCCTCGGCTTCCGGCGCGAGCCCGGAGAAGTCGGTCGGGCGGCGGAAGTCGTCGACGTGCAGGACCGACGCCGGCCGCCTTTCAGCCGAGAGCGCGTCTGCCAGCGAGGCGGCGAATCGCGACTTGCCGCTGCCGTCCAGCCCATCTACGGCGATCACCGACCGCGGTCGTTGCGGAGACCCTGGCAGGGGCTCTGCCTTTAGCCGGGGGGTCTGTTACGCCAATCGGGGGTCAAGAGCTGGCCGAGGGCGCCGGCAGCGCGCACGAAGGCAATGATCATGAGGTAGAGCAGGACGACCGGGAGCTGATCGAAGTAGGCGAGGCCGATCGCCAGCACGATCACCAGGTCCCGCCGGCCGAGCAACATCACCCCCTTCAGCAAGCTCGACCCGGCGCCGCTCACATTTTTCAAGGTCTGGCCGTAGGCGAACCACCAGCGCAGCTTCATCACGTCGCCCTCGCCCTGGCGCATCAGCTCGCGGTAGGAGACCGCGACGTAGAACAACGTCATCGCCGCGGCGGCCAGCGCCATCTTCATGTCGAGGTAGGTTCCACCGTGGCGCCAGAGCGCGAAGCCGACCGCCAGGATCATCACCACGTTCACGAAGTCCCCGACGACCGTGTCGAGCCAGGCGCCGAACGCCGTCTGGTGCAGGCGCACCCGCCCGAGCTCGCTCGCGCAGCCGTCGAGGATGGCGAAGCCCTCCAAAATCACGAAGCCAGTGAGGACGCTGGCCGAGCTGCCCGTCGCGACCATGAGCGCGCCGTAGACGCCCACGAACCCGGCGATGAGCGTCAGCAGCGCGGGCGCGGCGGGCAGGTGGACCAGCAGGAGCTGGGTGAGGCGCGAGGCGATCTTCTGGTTCAGCAAGCGATCGACGATCCCGACCGTCTCCCGCTGGGCATCGCGAAACACTGCCTCGGCGGCCAGCCGGCGCGAAGCCGCGTCCACCACCCGCGTCCCCTTGTCGAACCGGGCCGGCTGCAACCAGACATGGTCGGCGCCGACCATCACCACCTCCGGACCGAGCTCCGCGCGGAGCCGCTCGATGCTGACGGTCACGTCGCCTTCGATCTCGCGCCGCTCCATGTTGCGCGGCAGGCGGCGGGGGACCGGCACGCTGCCGTCGGCGGCGATCACGACGTGAACGTCGCGCAACCGCGCAAGCAACCGAATGGCACGATCGACGACGCGCAGACCGCCAACCTGCATGCGGGCGCCGGTCGCTTCCAACTCGGTGGCGCTCAGGATGATCGGAACCGTGGTCCGCGTCCCGATACTCGTTGGTCGAGGGAGCACAGCCGCAGCCGCCGCCGCCCCAACCGTCGAATTGAGCTCGCCCGCACCTTCACTGATCATCATTGCGACAAATCTCTATGCGACAAAACCCTCGGCGTAAGGCCATACCGCGGGGTTCCCTACAATGCCATCGGGGCTGCCCCAACTCAAGCGCAAACACCGTCGGTGAGTCGGTGCTCGCGCTCCGAGTCATTCGTCAAATTGCTGACGATGAGGTTGCCACGGCGTACCGCGGCGTTGTTTCTACTTGGTCGAGAGGCGGTCCTTGGTCGGGAGATCTTTGATCGTGGGGAGGTCCTCGGGAAGGCAGGGGGCCATGACGCGAATCATGAACGCGTGGCAGATCCCGTTGCTGGCGACCGAGCCCCGGCGACGGTAGAGGTCCTTCTGGTTGTAGCGCATCGGCTTGCCGTCACCGTCGCTGACCGTGCAACCGGCCTCCCTCAAGATCACCTCCGGCGCGCAGGTGTCCCACTCTTGCTCGGCCGGCGAGAGGTTGAGGACGGCGTCGAGATCGCCGCGCGCGAGCGCCATGTGCTTGACGGAGGCTCCCATCGCCACCGCGCGCGGCGCCAGCCCCGACGCGGCCAGGCACTTGCCGAGCCCTTCGTCCGGGTTGAGGCGCGAGATGCCGACGCGCAGCTCGCTCGGTTCGCTCCGGGTCGAGGTGCTGATACGGCTCTGGACACCGCTCGACTCCATGAACGCGCCGCTCCCGCGCCGCGCGTGATAGAGCGCCTGACGCACCGGCTGATAGACGACGCCCAGCACCGGCTGGCCATCGACGCAGAGGCCGATGTGGACCGAGAAGTCGCCGGTCTGGGCCAGGAAGTCTCGCGTTCCATCGAGCGGATCGATGATCCAGACGCGGCTCTTGCCGAAGCGCACCGGATCGTCGGGCGACTCTTCGGTGAGAAACGCGTCGCCCGGGAACGCCGTGCGGAGACGATCGAGGATCAACGCGTCGGCGGCCCTGTCGGCGATGGTCACCGGTGAGGTGTCGGTCTTGGTGTCGACCGCGATCTCGGGGTTGCCGTAGTAGCTCAGGATGACCCGGCCCGCGTCGCGGGCGGTCTGACAGGCGACTTCGTGCTCCCGATCCAGGTTGCTCACCCGCGCTAGGCTAGCAGAGTGCGAGCCCGCCGGTCACGCCGTTCGGACGGCTACAGAGACGCCGCGGCCGGCTCGTCCCGGCCAATCGCGGCCTCGCGCGCGGCGGCCTCCCGCACGAACGCCGGCCGCCCATCCACCAGCTCCCGAAACCAGGTTTCGAGCACCATGAGGTTCCAGATCCGCTCACCGTGGTCCTCGCCGGCACGATGGCGATCGAGCAGCGACTCGACCGCGGCCGGCGCGAAGAGCCCACGCTGGCGCGCCGCCGTGGAGAGCAAGAGCTCGCGCGCGAATCCGTGCAGCCGGCCCGCCAACCAACGCCCGGTCGGCAGGGCGAATCCCTTCTTGCGCCGTTCGATGATGGCCGGCGGGACCAGATCCGCGAACGCCTGCTTGAGGATGAATTTGCCTTTCCCCCGCCGCAGCTTGAGGCGGCCCGGCAGCGCGGCCCCCAGCTCGACGACGTCGTGATCGCAGAACGGCGCCCGTGCCTCGAGGCCGTGGCTCATGCTGGCGATGTCGACCTTGGCCAGGATGTCGTCGGGAAGGTAGGTGTCGCAGTCGAGATCTTGCAAGCGGCCGACGACGTCCCGAGCGGCGCTGTCGGCGAGCTTCCTCGCGAACGCCTCCGCCGTGGCGTCGCGCGCAAACCGCTCGCGCAGCTCAGGGGTGTAAAGGTCGGCCTTCTCGCCGGCGGAGAAATGGCAGACGAAGCGGAGGTACCGGGTCGCCTCGTCGGTCGCCAGACGCGCCCCGTACTCTCGCAGCCAGCGCGCCGGCCCCCCCGGCGCTGCCCCCAGCGCCGCGGCCACCAGGCGGGGAATCGGACCCGGGAGCCGATGGAGAAGGTCGGCCATGTGCGCCCAGACGTACCGTCGGTAGCCGCCGAACGATTCGTCGCCCGCGTCGCCGGAGAGAGCGACCGTCACGTGCCGACGCGCCAGCTGGCACAGATAGTAGGTCGGGACCGCCGAACTGTCGGCGAACGGCTCGCCGTGGTGCCGCACGATCGAGGGAAGCAGCCCGGTCATGTCCGGAGCGACGATCAGCTCGTGGTGATCGGTGCGGTAGCGTTCGGCGACGAGCCGCGCGAACGGTAGCTCGTCGTCGGCGCGCCCCCCCTCCGAGAATCCGATCGAGAACGTCTTCACCGGAGAGCCGGTCGCCCGCGCCATGCAGGCGACGACGATCGAAGAGTCGACCCCGCCCGAAAGGAACGCGCCCAGCGGCACGTCCGACATGAGCCGATCCTGGACCGCCTTCTCCACCGTGGCGCGCACCCGCGTCGCCGCCTCCCGCTCGTCCAGATCTGCCAGCGTCGGCGCGAAGCTGGGGCGGTAGTAGCGCCGCACCACCGGCCGCTCGCCACAACGGATCTCCAGCGTGTGCCCGGCGGGGAGCTTCTTGAGGCCTTCGTAAATGGTGTCGGGGCTGGGGACGTACTGCAGCGCCAAATAGGCATCCAGCGCCGGCAGCGAGAGGCTGGCCGGGGTCCGCTCATCGGCGAGTAACGCGCCGAGCTCGGAAGCGAACACGAAGCCGTCAGGTCGCTCGCCGTAATAGAGCGGCTTTTCGCCGAACCGATCGCGCGCCAGGAACAAGGTCGCCCGGCGCGTGTCCCACAGCGCGAAGGCAAACATCCCGCGCAGCAACTCAGGGACGCGCGCCCCAACCTCTTCGTAGAGGTGGACCACCACCTCCGAGTCGCTGCCGCTACGAAACCGATGTCCCTTGGCGACGAGATCGGCGCGCAGCTCGGCGTGGTTGTAGATCTCGCCGTTGACGACGATGGCGATCTGTCCGTCCTCGTTGGTCATTGGCTGGCGGCCGGCTTCGGACAAATCGATGATCGAGAGGCGCCGGTGCGCGAGGGCGATCGGTCCGGCGGAGAAGAACCCATGGCCGTCGGGCCCGCGGTGGACCATCGCCGCCGCGAACCGCTCGGCGGCGCCGGCGGGCGGGAGGAGATCCCGGCGCGGCGCCAGCGCGCCCGCGATGCCGCACATCAGGCGGACCCTCGCGCGAAGGCGGCGGCGATTCGGCCGGCGACCCGCAGCGCGTTGGCGGTGATCGTGAGGCTGGGGTTCACGCCGCCGGAGGTTGGCATGAAGCTTCCGTCGACGACATACAGATTGGCCAAGGCCCAGAAGCGGCAATCGGGGTCGAGCACTCCTTCCATCCGGGAGCGCGAAAAACGGGCCGTCCCGACGGCGTGCGAGAACCTATCGATGAGCCGCACCTTGCCGAGGAGGCCGCCGGCGCGCCGCAGGACCCGACGCGCAAGCGCGACCAAAGTGTCGCGCCGCCGCCGATCCGCGTCGGTATAATCATGGATCACCTCGGCGACCGGAAGTCCGGCGGCGTCGAAACGATCGGGGACCAGCAACACGCGGTTTTCGGCTCGGGGCTCGTCCTCGGCCAGGCAGAGCAAGGTCTGGATGCTGGCAGCCGATAGGGAGGCCGCCCAGCGGAAGCCGCGGGGACCGAGCGCCCGCACCACCTCGCGTGGCGGCATACAAATGTCCTGGATGATGCCGAGCGCAGTCCCGTCTGCCGCGCGTACCGACTCGTAGCGATCAGTGATGCAGATCTGCTTGTGATTGATCGCCTCCGGATTGGTTCGGAACGGGAACACATAGCCGACCACGGCGATGCAGTGCCGCATGAGGTATCGCCCGAGCGCCCCCGATTGATCGAGGCGCGCCAGATCGGATCTGAGCATGAGCGCAGGCGTCCCCAGCGCCCCGGCCGAGAGCACGTAGGCCCGCGCCCGCAGCTTGAACCGGCGCCGGCCGTCGGGCCCACCATCGCGCGCAATCACTTCGACGCCGGTGATCCGCCCCTCCCTTTCCGAGAGACGCGCCACCTCCGTTCGCGCCAGAATGGTGAGCCGGTTCGGATCGGCCTTCTTGAGCGCCGTCTGGGTCATGTCGTTCTTGGCGCCGATCCGGCAGGGGAAGCCGTCGCAGGTGAAGCAGTTGAGGCAACGGGGCTCGCGGGGACCGTAGTGGTTAAGGGCGATCGGGAGCTGGAACGGCTGAAGCCCGAGCGCGGTCGCCGCGTCGTAGATCCGGCGCGCGGGAGCGGTCAGCGCCAGCGGCGGGAACGGGTAGTTGCCCGTGCGGGGCGGACCGCAGGGGTCTTCGCCAGCGCGTCCGTGGACCTCGAGCAGCGCCTCTGCTTCGGCATAATACGGCTCGAGATCGGCGTACGAGATCGGCCAACGTGAGAAGTCGGTGGTCCGCAGCCGAAGGGTCGCGCCGCCGGAGAAGACTGAGTTGCCGCCGACGACCTCGTTGGGGAAGGTCTCGACCGCCTCGGTGGCGCCTTCTTGCCGGACGAGCAGCAGCGTTTCGCCGCGATAGCGCCCATCGAGCAGGATGGATCGCCCGTTCCAGTCGGTCTCGTCGCGGTTCGGCCAACCGCCGCGCTCGACCAGCAGGACCCGCAACCCCGCGCGAGAAAGTGCATAAGCGGCTGTCGCGCCGCCGAACCCGGACCCGGCGATGAGCACGTCGAAGGCCGTGTTCTGGATATCGACCGGCACGACGGCCGTCATATCGGCGCTCCCGCCGCCAGCAACTCGTCGTACACGGCCACCATCTGATCGATGACGTGGCTCGGCCGGGGGGCGAAGCGCGCCGTCACGTGCGCTGTTGCGACACGTCCCATCTCCGTGAGGCGCGCGGCCGGTGCGGCCAGCGCCTCTTCGAACGCGCGCACGAGCGCGCCCTGGCGCCCGGTGGGGATCTCCCAGCCACTCTCGCCAGGGCGGACGATCTCGTCGACGTTGGCGGCGTGCGAGAGGATCGCAGGCAGCCCGGCCGCACACCCTTCCAGGGCGGCGTTGGCGAGGCCCTCGTAGAGGGAGGGCATCAGCAGGAGGTCGGACGCCCAGTAGAGCGAACGAACGTCCTTCACCGCGCCCAGGAACCGCACCGAGGCGGCGATGCGCGGATCACGCGCCAGGCGGCGGCAGACCGCGCTGGTCACGCGATCGCGCTCGCGCCCAGCGAAGAGGACCAGCGCGTCGCTCGGCCAGCGGCCGCGCCGGGCGAGCGCGCGCATCGCCCAGAGGGCTCCGAGCTGATGCTTCTGCAGACCGACCCGACCCGGCAACACGATAGCGCGCCGCCCGGCCGGAAGGTCCCAGAGAGCGCGGGCCGCCGCGCGCTCGGCTTCCGTGGGCGGACGGAAATGATTCACGTCGAGGAGATTGTAGATGACGCGGATCTTGTCCGGGCGCACGCCGCCCCAAGTGACGAGCTCATCGCGCACGCCGATCGAGTTCACCAGGATGAGACGGCTCTTCCGCGACATGAACCGCTCGGTGAGCAAGTAACGCAACTCCATCATTCGATTGCGGCAGGCGGTGATGGTGATCGGCACGCCCGCCCGCGCGCCTGCCAAGCGCGCCCAGAAGTTCGCCTTGTCCCGGTACGAGTGCAGGATGTCCGGCTTCTCGCGACGGAGAATCTCGGACAGGCGCTCGAGCGCGCCGAAATTCATCTGACGCACGCCGAGCGCGTGCGCCGGCTGTCCGGGCGGGCAGCGCGCGCCCCAGAAGACGTCGTCGGAGTGGTAGACGCAGAGAACTGGCTCGAAGCGGGGCGGCAGTTGGTTGATGAGCTCGAGGATCTGTCCCTCGGTTCCCCCCTGCTGGAGGTTGGGAATGAAATAAAATATTTTGATGCGCGCCATGCGTGGGGGCTTTCGGGCGATGCGAATTCTATCCCGCTAATGCCGAACGTCTCCCTTTGCTTCATCGGATGCGGCGCCATGAACGCCCGCCACATCCGTCTCTACAAGCGTCTGCGGCCGGGAGCTCCGTTCGCCGTGGCGAGCCGCCATCCAGACCGCGCGCACCTTCCGCCGCAACCTGGGAGCCCAAGATTGGGATCGGCCTTCAATCGGGGCCGTAGCCGAAGTTCCCGCGGGCGAGGACGGCGTCGGCGTGAGCGCGTTCTTCTGGCAGGTCGACCTCCACCCAGCCGTGACCGCTGATGTCGCGGCAGAGTGGCGGGTGCCCCTCGTCGGCGAGGCGCGCCAGCACCCGCTCGACATGGATCGCGCGCCCTTCCTCGGCCTGCGCCATCTGGACCGCCGCCCAGTAGCGATCGGCGGCGGCGACCGGCACCTTGGTCATGCCGACGTATCCGGCGTCGAACGTGGTCAGCGTCTTGGAGATGCGGGAGACCCGTCCGCGCCCGTCGCGCTCGACCTTCATGTCGTCCGCGCCCAGTGTCCGGTCGGTGTCGATGAAGGCGGTGACGTCGGTGGCGTCGGCGGCCGTCAGCGCCGCGATGGGTGCCCGGTAGATGTGGTCGACGTTCATCAGCAGGAACTCGTCGACGACCAACGCGCGCGCTGCTTGCAGCGAGACCAGGTTTCCGTCACGGAAGGCGCGGTTCTCGATCAGCGTCACCGGCAGCTCTCGCTGGGCGACCTCGGCCGCGACCAGATCGAAACCGTATCCGCCGACGACGATGATGCCGCGGGCACCCGCGGCACGCGCGAACCGCACTGCGTGGACGAGCAGCGGCTCACCACCGACGGAGATGAGCGCCTTGGGGATGTGCTCGGTCAGCGCGCCGAGGCGGCTCCCGAGGCCCGCCGCCAGCAACACCGCCTGCATGCGTCGGCCCCCTACCGCCCTATTGAAACAGCTCGGAGAGAGCGGCGAAGCGCCGAACCACCGGGACCTGCGGAAAGCGGAGCATGAAGCGCTCGGGCGAGAAGGTGGTCGCCACGCCCACGAACGGGACCCCTTCGCGCTCGGCGATCTCGCCGTCGTGCAACGAGTCGCCCACAAACAGCATCTCTTGCCGATCGATTTCGAAGAGGCGCGACACGGCGTCGAAGTGCGGGCGCCCCTTGGCCAGGCCCCCGCCGAACCCCAGCGTCAGATCGAACCCGAAGTCCGACGCGCGCGCGAAGGTGTCGACGTTCTCCACCCCGTTGTTCGACGACACGACGATCCGCACGCCGGCGGCGCGGAGGCTCTGCAGGGTCCGGCGCGTCTCGGCCGGCATCTGGATGGCGTTGCAACGGGCAGGCTTCTGCGATTCGAACATCTCCGAGGCGCGCGCGTTGCGCGGATCGCCCGGATAGATCTCCTCCAGCTGGCCAGCGAACGGCAACCCGCAGGTCGCCAGGTAGAGCTCACGCGAAAGAATCCCGGGCGTTGCGTAGACCTCTTCCATCACCTCGGCCGCGATCTCGGCCAGCGTCGGCATGCTGTCGATGAGCGTCCCGTCGAGATCGCACAGCAGAACCCGAGGGAGTGGCAACCGGGCAAGCGTCGGTCGGCGCGCGACGCCGTTCGGAAGCCGGAGCGCAGCACCCGCTGATCCGAGGGACGACTTGGCGAGAGCAGGGGCGACGAAGAATCCCGAAGCGGACATGGACCATTGGGCAAAGCAAGGTTGACGCCAGTCGCCATCGGCTGCCTAAGAGGTTGGAATAATGTAGCTTAATCGTAGCGAGCGATCGGATCTGTTCAATTTCTGACAGATCGCCTGACCACTTTCCAACATCTAGGCCGATCAGACACCTCGGCGACGATTTACGCACCGACGACGATGATGAACTGCCAGTTGTTGGCTTCGATCCCATAGCCGAAATCCACCCCGACCAGGGGCACCGCGACCGAGCGAAGAAAGAACCGGAGTCCGACGCCAACGTCGTTGTGGATGCTGTCCCGGCTGAATCCCGCCGGCTGCAGTGTGGGGAACGTGCGAGCGTCCGAAGTGTTGCGCTGGATGTAGCTCACGCCATAGCCCTGACCATTGGGGTCGGTCACGGGCGTCCCGGGCGGCGCGTCGCGGAACCAGACGGCCTGGACGTCGTAGAAGGTCAGCGCGCGAAAGTCGAGGGAGCTGATCGAGAAGAGCGGAAAGTGATACTCGAGCTTACCGCCAAACTGGGTGTCGCCGCGAAACTGCTGGCCGAGGTAGCCACGCAAATTGGTACCACCCGCCGTGTTCTCGTTCCAGAACGGCAGATTGTGACCGGCCGTGGCGCTCGCCGAGTAGACGAGGTTGTGTGATTTGAAGAACTTGAACCCCTGCTCCCAGCCGACGCCGCCGCGATAAAAATTGAAGTCGCTCCCGAACGCCGAGCTGCCGTAGTCGAGGTTGAGGCTGAGCGCTTCGCCGGTCATCACCGCAAACTCGCGCGCGCGGAAGTCGAAGCTCAGGTTGGCGCGGCCGTAACCGGAGGTGCCCACCTTGGTCGATGGAACGAGAGGAACGCCGGAGTTGGACGGGAGATCCGAGCCGGTCTGTTGCGTCGGATCGGCCGGATCCGTCCCGGCGCCGAAGTAGGAGAACCGCTCGAGGTGCCAGCCCACCTGGGTCCTCACCCGGCGCATCCAGGCGACGCCGAAGGAGGGCTCGAACCCGTACGAGAAGAGTCGAGTCTCGCGAAACTCGAACGGGTTGGCGAGCGTGGCGAGCCCCATCGGCGTCATGCCGTCGTTCTGGTACTCGGGGATGATCTGGCGCTGCACCACCCCCTGCAGCTGCCAGTACATCCAGGTCCCGAACAGCGAGGGATCGCGGTAGGCGACGACGGCACCCGAATCGATTTGCGCCAGGCGCGCGCCGATCAGCAGCTGCTTGCCGCGTCCGAACAGGTTGCCGTGCACGAACAACAATCCGATCGACTTGTTGTTCGACGACCAGGAGGCGGTAGGGACCGGCGCCCAGGGGAACTTGTCCTTGACCGAGATGTTGACCCGCACGCCTGAGCCGTGCGGCTCCCACCAGACGTTGACGTCCGAGAACAGGCCGGTGGTGTTGAGCCGCTCGCGCACCATGTCGAGCGTGTCGGCCTCTAGCGTGTCGCCGATGGAGAGACCGGCGACCGAGCGGACCGTCGACTCCTCGGTGCGCTGGTTGTCGAGCACCCGCACGTCGGTGATCTCCTCGCCCACCGCGAAGGCCAGCCGGGGCGAAGCCGCAATGCCAATGGCAATCGCAGCGATTGCGAGCGTTCCCCGCGTGGTGAGTCGAAGCGAGGCCATGCTTAAGGATATCGGTGGGAGCGCCATTCGTAAACAGCAAGTGCCGGTGAGACTTCACGCACGCACACGTACAACCTAGCGCAATATCTTGATCCAACACGGGTTAACTGGTGCTCCGACGGTGCTCCGACGGTGAAATCCTGGTAACGTTCCGCGCGAATGGCGCCCCCCGCGCACAGCCGTATCAGTCGTTACCATCGCTGGCTCACCCGAAACCCGGCGTTGGTCCTGGTGGGAGCGCTGGCGATCTCCTCAACCTGCGCCCTCCTCGCTTCGCGGCTCCAGCTCAAAACCGCGTTCTCCGAGCTGCTCCCGAGCGACGATCCCGGCGTGGTGACGCTGACCCGCACCCAGAAGCGGATGGGGGACATGTCGCTGCTCCTCATCGGCGTGCGCTCGCCCGACTACGCCGCGAACCTCCGCTACGCCGAGGCGTTGACCCAGAAGCTGCGGGCGCTGCCCCCCACGGTGGTCAACCTGGCGACCTACGACGTCCGCGACCTGCGCACTTTCTACCAGGATAACAAGTGGCTGTTCGTGTCGGAGGACGACCTCGAATCGATCCGCGATCGCCTCCGCAACGAGATCAGCAAGCGCAAGAACCCGCTCTTCGTCTCGCTCGATGAAGAGGAGCCGATCGACAAGATGCAGGGGCGCATCGAGCGCCACGACGGCCTGGATGAGCGCTTCCCGGGCGGCATTTTCAGCAGCAACAACGGCGAGTACGTCTGGATCGCGGCGCTCCCGCCGGGGGGCCTCTTCGTCGAGCACGCGGGGGAAGCGCTGTTCAACGCGGCCAACGCGCTGATCAAGAACGATCCCCCCTCTCGCTACCATCCCCAGATGACGGCCCAGGTGTCGGGGCCCATCGCCACCGGGATCGCCAACCGCCAGGCTGTCGTCGACGACATCATCATGGTCACCACCAGCTGCATGGTGATCGTGATCCTCTCGATCGGGTTCTACTTCCG
>Ga0210388_10002269_pt1 | contig 14967 bp, 10 predicted proteins | sample IncBWC19OmetaG_FD_155485 | JGI IMG/M metagenome (GOLD analysis project Ga0210388, IMG submission 155485) | Forest soil microbial communities from Barre Woods Harvard Forest LTER site, Petersham, Massachusetts, United States - Inc-BW-C-19-O ...
GCGCTGACGGCGGCGGAAGCCCGTTCGTGACGGTGGCTCATCAGGACGATCTGTTCGCGCCTACTTACGTCGTCCAGCTGATTGGCTCGCTGCGCCGCCATCCCGATGCATTGCTCGCCTTTTGCGACTACTCGGAGCACACCTTTCTCGGCGAGCGCCCGACCAACCTCAACTTGCTCATCAAGCGCGCCCTACGCAGGCGGGCGTTCGGTGCACGTGAATGTATTGCCGATATTCGCGACAAGGTACGCCTGCTATCGCTCGGTAACCCGATCTGCTGCCCGAGTGTCATGTTCAATCGCTCGATTCTCTCCGATTTTCGCTTTCCCAGCGGATTTCAGACAAATCTCGATTGGATGGCCTGGCTCGAGCTGGCGCGCCGACCCGGCGGGTTTGTCTATGTCCGTGAGCGGCTGGTCTCAAAGGGTGTCCATATCGACAGCGAGACCACGGCGACCATCGCCAATCGGGCGCGCGAACGCGAGGATCGCGCATTGTTTGACTCCTTCTGGCCAAGGCCAGTTGCTGCCGCACTCTCAACACTTTACAGGCTTGGCTATCGCGCCAACCGCCCCTAGCTCCCCTACCTCGGTGCTGCAAGGACTACGGGTGAAAGCCACCTTGTGCGAATTGGGATAAGCAACCCAGATTTCTTAGATGCGTGCCTGTATAGAGTCTGTTTCGCCGATCGCCCGGCGAAATGGCAGTCAAAGATTGATCAAAATGGACATGAGTTCGGTCGAAACTTCCGCGTCGCAGAGCCTCGGCAACGAACTGTCTGCAGGGGTCGCCGCAAATACCAAGCGAGTCAGAGGCGACATCGAAGGACTGCGCGCGATTGCCGTGTTGACGGTTATCGTGCATCACGCATTCCCGCTGGCGCTGCCCGGAGGCTTCGCAGGCGTCGACATTTTCTTCGTGATCTCCGGATATCTGATAGGCCGACGCCTGCTCCAGGATATTCAAATCCGGCGCTTCAGCGTTCGAGAATTCTATGCGAGACGCGCGCGACGCATATTCCCCGCGCTCCTTTTTGTGTTAATTGCCATTTGGATCGTTGGTTGGCTAGCTTTTCCGGCGCCAGAATACGCGGATTTGGGCCGGCAAATTGCGGCAGCAACTTTGTTTTCCAACAATATCCTGCTTTGGACTCAAACCGGGTACTTCGATGTGCCCGCAATCGACAAACCCTTGCTCCATCTTTGGTCGCTCGGCATTGAAGAGCAATTTTATCTCATAGTCCCCGTGCTTCTCTGGCTGAGCACGACACGCTCCATGGGGTCGATTCGCTGGGTGGCTCGATTGGGCGCGTTGTCGCTGCTGACGACCGTATTGCTCAGCAATCTCGAATACCCAGCCACGTTTTATCTATTGCATACCCGTTTTTGGGAACTGGCCGGGGGCGTCGTGCTCGCTCAAGCTGAGTTGCGGTTAACCGCCGGTGCGCGGTGGCAACAGACTCTGAGGGTCGCCTCCGGCCGCTATTCGCGCGAAATCCTTATTTGGTCGATAGCCCTCATGCTGGCGGCAGTTCTGCAGTTCGGATTTGTCGGTCCGCGCCGGGGTTGGGAAAGATTTCCCATGGACTCTGGGTCAGCATTGGTATTCGTAGTTGGCGCTGCGACCGCCATTCTGGCGGACTTGTACGCACGTCCCGAGAAATGGAATCGGCTGCTTTCCTGGGCGCTGCGAAATCAAATGCGGCTCGCCGCAGCGAGTTCAGCTGCCGGCATTCTGCTGGTCTGCGCTGCTGTTGTCGCCTTCGGTTCCGCAGATTGGCCCGGCGCTCAAACGATGTTTCCGGTACTAGGTGCGGCCATGGTGATTGCGGCAGGGAGAGCGTCGGCGCCCAACAGATTCCTGGGGATCAAACCACTGGTGTTTGTTGGAGGCATCAGCTATCCGCTGTACTTGTGGCATTGGCCCGTGATAGTCCTCTGGCGACAGCTGAATCCCGGCAACGGCACGATCGGGATGGTGATGCCACTGCTGGTTTCTATTGTGCTTGCCTGGACCACCCAGGAATTGGTGGAGAAGCCGGTAAGGTTCGGCAAGCTCGGGGCAGCCAATATCAGGCGGCCGCCGTTATGGCCCGTTATATCAGGATTGGTGCTGGTGGCGCTTCTCGGCGTAGCGGTAAACATGGCCGGCGGCTTGCCCTCGCGATATCCGCCACAACTGCGAGCAATCGCCGATTGGTCCGACCCCAATCCATACGCTGCCAGGGTCATTGACCGCTGTCACTATTATGGGAATGCCAGCAGCGAATTCACCAACGGGTGCACACCCGTCAAACGAAACGGCTTGCCGCTTGTGCTCGTATGGGGTGATTCGCACGCTGCACATTTGTATCCCGGTCTGGCCGACATTCAATCGAACGTTAAATTCGACATCGTGCAGTGGACCGCAGCCGGTTGCGCTCCAACGATGACCGCAGTGGTGGGCGAAACCAATTCCTGCGCCGAACTGCGCGCGACGACGATTGCCAAGCTGGGTCAGATCGATCCCGACGTCGTTTTACTCGGGGGCGCTTGGGAGCGATACCAGGAATTAGGTCGAAAACCGCGAGAGATTCTCGGATTGGTCGCCGAAACCATTAGCTATCTCAAAGCCAAGGGCACGAAGCGAATCGTCATTTTCGGGCCTGGACCACTGTGGATTTCGTCACTGCCGGTTGATTTATTCCGATTCATGGTAAGGACGAGAGCAGATGAGATTCCCCAGCGCCTTGGCAAGGTCTCGGATGCGATCTGGCGACTGGACGCCGCCATGGCTGCACAAGCCGCCGCCGCGAATGTTCGCTACGTGTCCGTTGTACACGATCTTTGTGACCTATCTGGCTGCCTGACGGTGGGTGATCGAACGCTGCCGCGACCCGACTTGTTGTATCGGGACCGGGACCACCTTACGCCGACAGGATCTCGAGTGCTGCTCGAGCAATCGACATCAGTACTGTTCGGCGGTGGCTAGAGGCTACCAGTGCTCAAGTCTCGAGTCTTCATACCTGTCCCAGGCTGATGCAGACTACGCCTAGCGTGACCAGGATTACGCCTGTCCACTGCAAAAACGAAAGCGTCTCGCCGTAGATCAGCCACGCGGACAGTGCCATCATCACATAGAAGCCGGCGCCAATACTCGCCGTCGCGACACCGAGCTTTTCGCGCGAAACGACCAGCATCCACATCACATAGCCCAGTATCTGCAGCGCGACGGAGGCATATATCCAGGGTGAAAGCGCTGCATTACCGATAAAACGCGGCAGCTCCGCGAGACTCGTAGGACTGCCGAGCGAATTCAATGCACGCCGTAAGAGCAACTGACTGATGACCGCGTTGACGGTTACTGCAACGAACAGAAGTCTCAGTGGCGTCATTTTAGCGGAAAAACGCGATTGCGTAGTTCGGTCTGTCTGCTTCAAACAAGTTGGTGTTCTCGCGGCGCAGCGGTCCAAATGCCTCCTCGAAGAGGCGCGTGAGGTGTTCGCGCGATATCGGGCTGACGTCCAGGTCACGGGTAATATAGCGATCGGACCAATACCCTAGCTGCGCGCGCCAGGATCCAGGCTCCACGTCTTTGACGATGATGCGCAATTGCGGCACACGCTCAAGCAGCACGCTGAGCGTATTCAAGAAGCCTTCGCGGTTGACCTTGGGGATGTGATGCAGGACATCTGCGATCAGGACCGCATCGGGATCGGGCCGTCCCGTCGCCAGATACTCATCAAGGCTGGTGCGGGCCAAACGGATTACCCGGCCATTGAAGCGCTCGTCAATCCACTGGCCGACGATGGGACCCGGATCGAGAGTTGTGACGCGCAGGTCGGGAAGCAAGGCCAGTAGATGATTGAGAGGCTCACCGTCGCCACCGCCGATATCGAGCAAATGCGCGTCGGGCGGAATGACGGTGGCGAGTGCCGCCGCCTCCTTGGCCAGGTCGACAAATATCGCCCTGTACAGGCGGCCCACTCGGCGCGCCCAGCGCGCGCCAAGGGCGTGGCGAATTGCGGCTCCTATCGCCATGGGTACCGCGGCACCGTATCGGGTGAAACGTTCATATCCGGATCCGCACAATGTAACCAAAACTCAACAGCGGGAACATCCACTCCAGCAGGTTGACGGCGCATTGCACAGCGCGCACTGCGAAGCGCGAAGCGCCTCTGTGCCGTTCCTCCATCTCGGTGAAGCGTGAAAAATAAGGAATGATTTCCCACTCCGAAAAACCGGCGCGCGTGCATAGGGTGGCAAGCGTCTTGTATGACAGGATGCAGAGGTGATCGTGATGCGTGGACTCTCGGCGCAGCAACCCAATAGAGAAGTTATGCAGCGCAGTGGCGTTGGGAGTCGAAAGTATGAGCATCTTTTCGTGCAAAGGTTTCGCCGCCGCAAATCGCTTGAGAAACTGCAGGGGGTTTTCAAGATGCTCGATCAGCTCACCGGCAACGACAACATCCGGGCAGTCCTCGAGCGCCGCCAGCAGGCGCGCCGGATCCGTGACATCGCCGCGGCGGATGAGTGCATTCGCTCCGGTGGCAAGTCCCTCGGCAGGCACCATCGCGGAGTTGTCGATGCCATCGACGCGCAACGCACTGCGGCCGATTTCCTCATGCAGCCATGTGCCACGGCCGCGCTTGGCCAGCCAAGCAGTTTCATCCATAGCGCCGAGATCGAGTACGCGCTGGCCGGCGCAAGCACGCGCGATGTAAGCAATTCGGTCGACCGGGCGCGCCACTGCGAGGCGCTCAAACGGCGTGTATAGTAATTGGCGGAACTTAGAAGGCGCTGGGCGCGAATCCATGGAAGCCTACGATCCTTCTTTCGCTTCTGGCACTGTAGCAAAATAGCGGCCGTTGCGACGTCCGCAGGCAAGCGGAAGAGGTGCTTTCGCCCAGTCGCTCTCGCGACCCAGATAGACGGTCGGACCGCCTCGAAGCGGGTTGAGAAACATCACTGAGCCGTGGCTAACCGAGGCCACGAGATCGGTATTCATATAGAGCCGCCGCCAGTACACGCCGTAGTGCTCGGTGCGCAAACGACGTGGCTGGAAGAGTTCAGGGCAGGCATCCTCAAGGTGATCGAACACCGGCTCCACGGCGCGCTCGCGGGCGATGATCGACGAGCGGTCGGTGTTGTCAGGGACAAGGTGACAGCTCATCAGTGAGTTGATTGCGGATGGCTGCTGCTCCCCGGGCTCAACGGACTCCGAAGTTTTGAATTTGATCGTCACTTCGCGAGGCATATCTTGCACATTGATCGCCGCGCAGTCGCCGGTGTCGACGCGAAGGCTGAAGCGCGTCAATGCATCATCCAGCAGCGCGAGACGCCGCTCATCAACCGCAAGTGGTTCGCCTCGCCACAGAACGCGCAAGTGCGGTGAATATCGGCGGATCAGCGCCTCGATTCGCGCGCCGTTGGCTCCCTCCGGTCCCAGCGCATAGCCTCCGGAGAAATTGATCAGTCCCGAGTCCTTTGCCAAAAACATAGCAACGAAGGAATTCGACTGAGCACCCACGGTCAAATAGAGACTCGGCTCGGTCCGCAGCCTGGTAGGCACTGCAACACTGACCCATTGGCCATTCCATGGAACGGAGTTCCATCGAAGCTGTGCACCCATCGATAGTTGAACGGCTTGAACGGAAAAAAGGGCGACAAGGATGTAGTTGCGCACTTTCGCCCAGGTGGCGAAGATCCTGAATAGCAATGCGATGACCACGACTGCAGCGATGCAGGCCATCGGCAAGAAATAGCGGCCGTTGCCGGAGCCCGCGAGCCACAATACCCAATCTGCGCTCAAAGCACTGCCGAGAGCAGCAAGAATGCGCGCGGCGGCGCCGGCCGGTATCGTCGACACCATTGAAGAGCGGGTGAATCGCGTCCACAACCAGCGCAACAAGAGCCAGCCGATGAGAACCGCAAGTACGGCATAGCGCAAATCGGGTGCGCTCAATTCTTCCTGCACCAAGCGCACGGGGTCAACCATCGCGAACGGGCGCCACAGGGCTTCCATTAAATTCGCCGGGATATAACGGAAGTGGCGCAAAGGCTCCGTTGTGAATTCCGGCGACCGAAATATTCCGTTCATCAGCGGAAATACGGGATTACCGAAGGTTCGTTCGAGGCGATACGACCATGGAGCCGCGACCAGTGCAAAACCGAAGCCAAGGCAAATCAGGTAGCCGACGCCCTGGCGGACTCGGTCACGCAGGGACAGCGGCAGAAATAGCAATATGGCCATGGCGGCAATTGCGTGCACTGAGTTGGTCAGCTTCAGTGCAGTTGCTGCGCCCAGCAGTAGCGCCGCACATGTGACCCGCGCGGTCCGCGGTGCGCGTACTGCGTCGGCAAGCAGCAGCCAGCCCGCGAGCACTAGTTCCGCCGTCGTAATGTCCGCGAAGCTCGAACCGACTTCCTGAATCAGAATCGGATTGGCGAACGCCAGTGCCACGGCACAGACGCTAAAGATGATTTTCATTCGCCCGTCGGCGAAAGGTGCAACGGCAACCGCCAGCTCGTAGGTGAGCCAAAGGATTATGCTGTGCGCTGCCGCCAACAAGGAGCTGATCACCAGCGCCGGGAGTCCGATGCTGACCAGCGCGTAGAAAGGCACGTAGGCGTAGGGGTTGAAGTAGGAAGGCGCTCCGGCTGCGAAATAGTCCTGGGCGAAACGGTCGTTGATTGCGCTGAAGCCCGCGTACAAGTGATAATTCAACATGTCCCACGCCACGTCCTTGCCTAGCAGATAATTGGCGAGGACAACCGACAGGGTGCACGCAATGTACACGGGCAGCCGGTGGAGCCCGGCAGTAGCGCCAGCTGCGGCAAGTTGCGCACCATGCAGGCGGGCGGGCTGCAGGATATCCTCAGCCGGACTCATGAGTCGTCCGCGCCGTTCATGCGAACATCAATGAATCCCAACAAAAAAGACGCGAAAAGAATTTCAGCGCCTGCGAGCATCAAGGTGACCGAGGGTATGGCGACCCGCATCATAGTCGCCGGGTCGAGTGCCGCGAGACGCGCGTGCGCCCAGTTTTCTACGGAGAAGACTGCGAGCCCCAATCCGGTCAAGCCGAGCAACATGCCCAACAGGATTCCGCGCTCGAGCGTGAAGACGCTAAGAAATCGCGCGAGCGATGGTGTCATCGGCAGGAGATTCTTAAGCACACCAACGGTGCGCGCCAACAACGAGAACAACACCAGCTGTACTCCAAGGATGGTCGCGCCGGCGGCGTATAACATGGTGTGAATGTCGAATCCAACGCCATTGATGACAATCGGACCGTGCAGGATCGCGAGTTGCGCCGCGACGCCTATAGCCATCAGGCATACCCCCGGATATAGCATCAGCCAGCGTGGGCTCATCATCAGGAGAAAACGCAGATGACGCCAGCCGTCGCGCCAACTGCGCAGATGCGGAGCGCGCGAGCGTCCGTCAGGTGATAGCACGGTGGGTACCTCGGCGATGCGCCAGCCGGCGAGCGTCGCTTTGACGATCATCTCGCTCGCAAATTCCATGCCGGGGGCGCTCAGGCCCAATCGCAATGCCGGCTCGCGCTCCACGCCGCGCAGGCCGCAATGAAAGTCACCGACGCCGGAGGAAAAGAAGAGGCGCCCTGCGAAGCTCAATAACGGATTGCCCACATAACGATGGAGCATGGGCATGGCGCCGGGGCGGATACCACCGCGAAACCGATGGCCGATGACCATGGTGTTGCCGGCGCGCAAGCCATCGACGAACGCGTCGAGCTGCGAGAAATCGTAGCTGTCGTCGGCGTCCGCCATGATCACGAATCGTCCGCCGGCGGCGCCAATGCCCCCTAACAGTGCGCTGCCGTAGCCTTTCCGCTCAATTCGCACGACTCGAGCGCCAGCCTCGCGTGCGAGCTCCGGTGAGCCGTCGGACGACCCATTGTCGGCGACCAGCACCTCGCCTTCAATGCCGGTGCGCTCGATAAAGCTGCGCGCCTTGCGCACACAGACCGCGACAGTCTCGGCCTCGTTGAGGCAGGGCATTAGAATCGTCAGCTCCACGACGCTTGACTCGCCGGCTTTTCTTCGTGGTAGTCAGCTTCGGCATTTATGCTCCAGATATCCGACTTGCCGGTCCCACTATCGATTATCGAGCGGACCGCGCTTCGTGCCGTCAGCATTGAATGATCTTGGTTGTTATAGCGGTGCATTCCGTTTCTGCCAATGGGATAGAGATTCGGGAACTCGTCCAAGTAATCGCGCAACCTTTCAAACTCGCCGTACGTGCCGAAATAGGCAGGATACGCTTTGGGAACGCGCGCTAAAGTGCCGTCGATCACGTCTTTGCGATCGATTAGCCCGATTTGTTCGAGTTCCGCGGCGGCAAAGTCTACGAACCGTGCATCGTCCATGGACCATAAGTCATCGCCGGCGCGGCAGAAGTATTCCAACCCTAGCCAAATAGTGCAGGGATCCGCGACCATTGCCGGACTCCAATTGTTGAAAACTTGCAGCCGCCCAATTCTCACGTCGGGTTCCTGTATGTAGATCCAATTGTCCGGCGGCATGCCATTGTCCGAGTCCTGCTTCCGTGGCTGGGATCGGGAGTTCATCCGACGCAACAGCAATCCGACTGCCATGAAATCCCGGTAGGGAAGCCCTTCAGCAATTCTCAGGATTCGGTTTTCTTCGGGTTTTAACAATGTGATCAGATCGCGAACCGGCATCGTCGACAGGAAATAGTCGCAGGGCACGCAACGAATGGAATTCGTGGCTACATCGAGAACCTCAACTGCCGTCACAGTGTGGCCTTCGCGTTTGAGTCCGACGATCCGATGACGCAGGTTGATACGCGCTCCGCGCCGCGATATTTGCCGGGCCACTTCCTCCCACATCTGTCCGGGTCCGAATTTGGGATAGAGAAACCTCTCGATCAGACTGGTTTCGGTGTGCTTTTGCGCGGCGTCTGCCGCATTGCGAAATGGACTCATCAATGCGTGTCCAAGCGCTTTGGTAACCGACAATCCCTTTATACGCTGCGCTCCCCATTCAGCCGAAATCTCCTGGCACGGCACGCCCCAGACTTTTTCGGTATAGTCCTTGAAAAAAGTACGATAGAGGCGCTCGCCGAACCGATTGACGAAGAAATCTTGCAAAGTTGATTCGGGGGAAATGGGGGCGACTTGGGCTCGACCGTAACTTAAGCCAATCCGTATAGCTTCGACGAGACCCAGGTTTCTGAGAGTGGCGGCATTCAATGTCAGTGGGTAATCGAAGAACCGGCGCCGATAAAATATTCTCGATAGTCTCCGGCGTAGCAGCATTACGGCATCGGAAGAGGCGGATCCAATAGTGTGGGGAGTTAATTCGCGCGACTGGCCCTGATAGTTGATGCCAAGCGGCGCATCGAACTGCGACTGTCCGGAAGCCAGCGGCAGGATCTCCTGCCACCAGCGCATCACCCAGTCGGATCTCGAAAAGAACCTGTGACCGCCGAGATCCATGCGGTTACCCCGGTAGTTGATCGTCTTTGAGATTCCGCCTACCTGGGAATCAGCCTCGAAGATGATGGGCGTAATGTGCGAACGTCGCAGTAGCTCCAGCGCTGCCGTCAATCCCGCGGGCCCGGCGCCGGCAATGACGGCGATCCTTTGCTCCCCATCGGCAGTGCGCCGGGCACCAGTATTCATGTGATTGCGTGCAGCGATCGCACGCGATCGCATTCGTAAAGATTCCAGTCTTTCCACGGACCGTCGTGCGAATGGCGGATCGGGTTGAATCCAACATTCTGGGGGGATACAACAAAGCCTAGTTTGGAATCGCCGCAAATCTCCACCAATATTTCTGCGGTGAGCGGCCGGGTGGTTGCGACATCATTGTGTCCAGCGGTGCGGCGGCGGATTCCGGACAAGATTTTCCAAGCCGGGTCCATAAGAGGAAGCAACGCGTCTGACCTGCGGCGAATCTCCAATGCGGTCTCGCGCGAGAAAACGACTCCGGCTGATTGATCCAGTGCCAGATAATTCGGGCGCTTCAAGGTAAACCATACAAACGACCCCACGTCGCGCGCCGGGGCGACAAGGACGGTGCTGGTCGGCGATATTACCGCCGACCAATCTGAAAACTCCTTGACGTCAACATCGGACCCAAGGGTGCGAGCCTGTTTGAATGATGCGGGCATTATCAAAACCGCGGAAATCAGCAGCGCAGCACCAATACTCAACGGTACCCATAATTGCCGGAATCCTCGAATCCGCCAGCAGAGAAATCCCACCAGCAACGCGGCGGAGACCTTCACGCCGATGAGATTTCCAATTTTGGCAAATGGCGTGGGTCCGCTATTGACCAATCCGCTGTCGACCCACAACAGCACCGCGAGAGCGGCGCCGAGGGCTGTCCATCGAAGGTAGACAACAGCCCGCTCGCTGATGCGACTTCGAAACAACCAGACAAGCAGCGCGAACAAAACGCATGCCGTACCGCCGATCGCCGAAAACACCCATCCGCAAATCAATAGTACCGCACAGATTGGGCCACATTTTTTTTCGTCCCAGACCCGCAATAGCGTGACGGGCAGCAGCAGAACGCTGATTAAGCAGCCCACCCACACCCAGCGCCACGCCTGACCCTGCACCAAGACAGCCACCGGACCAATCAGGCATGCAATGAGGGCGACAGCCAAACCGCAGAAGCCGACTGCCAAGCCTGCGACGCAGAATCGGCGAATTCGCGGGTCTCGCATCGCCATCGCCATAAAGGCGAGATAAACGAGCGGTCGCAGATTTATGTCCCAATCGCGCGGCAACCAGAGTTGCAGGAAAAGAAACTGGGAGCGCTCCTGGACAACGGCCATCCAATCGGCGTCCATGACTGGGAAGATATGCGCGGCTGCCGGAAGCACTGGTACGCAAAGCGCGATGCCGAGCGCGGCGCACACACCCGCAATCGCGCCGATCACGCCTAGGCGATAGGGCAGCCACCAGAAAATAAGCAGCAAAAGTCCGGGAAGCGCCATGAGTGGGTGCACAATCAGGGCAGCAATAGCGATCCCGAAACCCAGTCGTTTCATTCCGTGCGCGTAGCAGGCAAATGCAGTAACGGTCATAGCTTCCGCAGGCAGACGCGGGGTCAAATATTGTTCGAATATCCGAAACACACCGGACGCGCCGTAGTCCCCTGCCGCAATGATGAAAAAGGCGACGGCTAACCACGCGCAGGTGCGGGAGGTAATGGCGGCGGCCAAGTGCCACGCAGCTACACACAGCCAAATCGTGAATAACAAGGTGAGGTCCCGAGCCGCATTCGCCAAGCCAAGCCAGCTGATGAACAATGCATAAAACGGCGAAAAAATCGTAAATTGGTCCTGCGAGCTATTCTGTAAGTAAAGGTCTGTCGACAATGCCGGATTGATTCTCGCCAGCGCCTGAAATGCGTAGATCTGCGCATCTCCCGCGAATCCCTGATAGCCGCGCATGAGGAGCCATAGCACGATTAGCAGCAGCGCGAGCGCGAATGCGGTCAGTCTTTGTTGTATTCCGTTTCCTGGCGAGTGCATCGACGTATCTGTTGTGTAACCATGACATTATGACGGATCAGGCGACCGAGACCGGGGATTCCCGTTGACCGTGATCACTTCGCGGCGCGCCGTAGATTTCGGGGTGATTCTCTCGGCAGCGTGCGTGGCGTACTTTTATGCGCTTGATCGTCTGGCGTTTTCGAGCGCGGGCTTTTCGTCGATTTTTCGCTTTCTTTTGCACCTGGATGCGCGCGCCGCATGGATTGCTGCGGCGGTCTGTCTGCTTGCCATGCTCTGGAATCGGCCTGCCCCCTTGCTGCGAATGGTGGATTTTTTGGGTGAGCGCGCCGCATGGGTGATTCCGACGTGCGTCATACTGTTCGCAATTGCGGCAATAACCGTATACCACAACTATCCGCTCGCCATGGACGAGTACGCGGCGGTCTTTCAAGCGAAGATCTTCGCATCTGGTCATCTTTCCGGGCAGCTGCCGCCGGGCTATGTCGATTGGATGGTGGTGCGCGGCTTCAATGGCGAATTCCTGCTTGCATCGCACGATACGGGCAGAGTCGTCGAGGTGTACTGGCCGGGATTTGCGGCGCTGCTGGCGCCATTCGAATTCCTTCAGGCGCCCTGGCTTTGCAATGCACTGCTCGCCGGATTGGCGTTAGTCCTGATCCATCGGATCACTTTGGAAATCACCCGCGATAAACGCGCTGCCGGTTGGGCGCTTCTGTTTGCGATCGCCTCGGGTGCGTTCATAGCGGACACCATATCGTTTTATTCCATGCAGGCGCACTTGACCGCGAATCTTCTGTTCGCGGCGCTGCTCATGCATCCGAGTCCAGCCCGTGCCCTGGGTGCGGGACTGATCGGATCGCTGGCGCTGATACTTCATAATCCGGTCCCACACACGCTCTTCGCAATCCCGTGGCTGCTTGCCATCGCGCTAGACCGCAGTCGGTGGCGACACCTGCCTCCATTGTTTCTGGGCTACTTGCCCGGGATGGCTATGGGGCTGGGGTGGCTCCTGTTTCGCTTACAGACAGGCTCCCCGGCGCATGGGCTGATCACGTTGAGTAGCATTGCAGCCGGCGTTTTCACATGGCCAAATGCCGGAGTGCTCAATATGAGGGCCGCCTGCTTTGCGAAAATGTGGGTGTGGGGAGTCCCCTGCCTGTTTGTTTTCGCGGCCGCGGGGTATGTACGTCATCGCGAAAACCCGGTTGTCCGACTACTTGCATGGTCGGCAGTACTGACGTTTACCGGCTATTTCTTCGTCGCGTTTGATCAAGGTCACGGCTGGGGCTATCGCTATTTTCATTCCGCTTGGGGAGTAGTGCCGATTTTGGCAGCCTGCGCGATGACCGAAAGGTCGGAGGCGAATCTTCGGCTGGTCTCATTTGCGGGCGCTGCCGCTGTCCTGAATCTATTGGTTGTGATTCCGTTTCAGATGTTTCAGATTGAGGCGACTATTTCTTCGCACTTGGCGCAGCTCCCGCCACCGCGGCGACCGGGCAACAATGTCTACTTCATCCACCCGCGAGGCGGGTTTTACGTGGCGGACATGGTGCAGGTCGACCCACTGCTGCGGGACCCCGACCTATTGCTGGTGAGTCGGGGCGCGGAATTGGATGCCAAGATGATTCATGAGAACTGGCCGGACGCCATTAAAATCGGCAGCGGCCCGCCCTATGATCAGTGGTACCTGGGTCCTGTGGATCAGCGGCAGAAAATGCCCGGTGCACAAAATACCGGGCGATTCATGTTGCGCGCTGACCCATGAGAAGCTAAGCCTCCCAGCGCTGCGGATCGCTGAAAACAATTCTAAAAATGCTGCCATCGCCTTCGCGCGGCTCGTACAGCAAAATGGCATGGTTCAATTGGCACAGTTCGCGAGCGATGAAAAGCCCAAGTCCCGTGCCACCCTTACGACCAGAAAAAAAAGGCTCGAATATACGGTCGACCGCATGCGGCTCGATCCCGGGGCCGCGATCGGCGACGTCAAGAAATGGCCGGTTGCTGGAGGTCATCCGCCCGAGCTTGATCTCGACCTTGACTCCACCGCGACTCTCGCCGTACTTCAAGGCGTTCTCGCACAAATTCCAAACCACCTGGTGCAAATGGCTGGGGTCGAAATGCACTTCAAGATCATCTGTCTCTTCGCGAATGTCCATCTGCGATTTGTCGGCCTGCATGGTTTCGCAGAATTCGACCACGAAACCCTCAAACCAATCGCCCAAGCTCAAGCGCGACGGCTTGGTGGAGTCGCGCCGCGACAGCTGCAGGATATTGTTGATGATGGTACTGACGCGGTCGGAGTTGTTGCGGATGATGTCGGTCAACCTGCGTTCATCGGGGCCAATGGCAGCACTTTCGGCCAGCAGCTGGCCGGCATGGCTCATTGCCCCGACGGGGTTGCGAATCTCGTGGGCGATGCTGGCGGACAGCCTGCCGAGCGCGGCAAGCTTGCCTTGCTGCACGCGCTCGGCCATGAGGCTGATGTCCTCGAGGAAAATCAGCGTGGGTCCCGGCATGCTGCCGAGCGGCGCGAAATGCGGCTGAATCACCCGTGCACCGTCGGCCGCCACGAAAGTCGACGGGGTATTGTCGCTTTGCTCGCGCTGCCGCCAGGTGGACAAAGAGTACAGCAAGCGCGGCGACACCTCGCCTACCAGCGCTCCCGGGACAGCATGATTGTCGCCGAGAATTTCCGCTGCCGACTCGTTGATGAGACGAATTTTGTCCGCGCCGTCGACAACCAGCAGGCTCTCGCGCAGATGCTGCACGATGTATTGGGATAGTTCGGCCATATTTGCGAGATCGAGGTCTTTCTGACGAACCAAGTCCTCGCTCTCGCGCATGCGTCCTGCCGCGAAGCTGGCAGCGGCGGCACTGACGAACAGCAGCACGCCGAGCAATCCGGCGGTGGCATATGAATTGATGTCTGAGACGCCGCCCAGCTGCTGCCATATGGTGTCGGCAAGGATGGCGATCGCGGCAACGGCAGCAAGGAACAAGGCACTTCGCGGCGGCAGCAGGAACGCCAGCCCGCCGACGGGCACCAGGAACAAGAGGCCGAGACCGCTGGCCACCCCGCCGCAGGTATGAAGCAGCAATACCAGCACCAGCATGTCGACCGTCGCCTGCAGCAGGGTCTGCACGGAGGCGCTCGCCATCCGCCGGCGGACCAATACAACGCTGCCCACCCCGAAACACAGATAAAATATCGTCGCGCCGAAGAAAAGCTGCGCGGAATAAACTGAAAAGCCGCGTGCGCCGCCCAAGGAATACAAACCGAGCAGCAGCAGCGGCACGGAGACTCGATACAAATTGAGGACGCCGAGAACGCGCCAATTGAGTGCGGGACTGATGCCGGTGCGGTCGAATTGGCGGTTCAAAGGTGTTGGGTCTGCCTGTTTTGCGCTCGCCTTAAGCTTAATTCAGAATAGCGCGCCTTACGCGAACTGTTCGCCTAAGGCGCGCTAT
>Ga0210388_10002271_pt1 | contig 14949 bp, 15 predicted proteins | sample IncBWC19OmetaG_FD_155485 | JGI IMG/M metagenome (GOLD analysis project Ga0210388, IMG submission 155485) | Forest soil microbial communities from Barre Woods Harvard Forest LTER site, Petersham, Massachusetts, United States - Inc-BW-C-19-O ...
CGGCGCGCTGAGTCGTCCGTTCATGGATGGGCGGCTCTCTGCCGGAGTGAATTTCCTGATCGCGGGGGGCTACTCCGGAGAGACAACCGAGAACTTCTACCCCTCCGATATCTCTGAGGCGGTCGGAGTTCGCATACCCTCTTACGTCAGCTTGAGCATTACTTATAGGTTCGGGCGAAATGGCGGTGCGCCAGACGCAGTGCGCAGATAGATCGCCGACGAACGATTCCGTGAGCCTGCTGATATCTCGCGCAAGCTCTACCTACTTATCGTCACATTCTGCTAATTCTGACGTATCGTCCCAGGTCGGGAACTGCCTTCAGGAACACATATCCGGTGAAAAGTAACGTCACGATCCCAACGCCGGTGGTGATGCCTGCGAGTAATTTCACTCGTTTCTCCTTTACCAATCATGGATCAACTCTGAACGGATCGGTGCTTGGATGCCTATCTGGCGCGGGGAGCAGCCTGGAAAAACGCTGGCCAGGAAATTGATCTTGCTCCCTACCCAGTTCGCTAGAGCGCAAATCATAAAATCCGTTAGAATACGCGGGATTGGCGGTTGAGCTCTTCGCCTCCGAGGAGAAACCGAGATGGCGGATGCCGGAATTCGTCGGGAGAGTCAAGGCTCCATTCCCGAACTCGATGTACTCTGGATTACCGCCGGACTCGGGTGCGACGGCGACACCATCGCCATGACCGCCGCAACTCAGCCCAGCATCGAAGATATTCTCTCCGGCACAATCCCCTGGACCCCGAAGGTCAACTTATATAACCCGTTCCTCGCGCCGGAAAACGGCGACGAGTTTATGGCCTTTTTCCATCACGCGGCCCGCGACGATTCTGGCAACCCTTTCATCCTCGTCATCGAGGGCTCAATTCCGAACGAGCATAATAAGGACGAAGGATACTGGGCTTCGTTCGGTACCGATCCCGCCAGCGGCCAGCCCATCACGACCTGTGAATGGATCGATCTTCTCGCCACCAAAGCGTGGGCCGTAGTGGCGGCGGGAACCTGCGCCACCTATGGCGGCATCCATGCCATGGAAGGAAATCCAACGGGGTGCATGGGCCTGCCCGATTATCTGGGCTGGAAATGGAAATCGAAAGCGGAGATACCCATCGTATGCGTACCCGGCTGCCCGGTACAGCCCGACAACTTCATGGAGACGCTTCTCTATCTGCTCTACATGGCCTCGGGCAAGGCGCCCATGATTCCGCTGGATGATGCGTTGCGGCCGACGTGGCTTTTCAGCAACACTGTCCATGAAGGTTGCGACCGCGGTGGCTTCTACGAGCAGGCCCAGTTCGCCGAAGAGTACGGGTCGCCGTTGTGCATCGTGAAACTGGGATGCTGGGGCCCGGTGGTGCAGTGCAATGTCGGCAAGCGCGGGTGGATGGGCGGGATCGGCGGATGCCCCAATGTTGGCGGCATTTGCATCGGATGTACCATGCCCGGTTTTCCCGACAAGTTCATGCCGTTTATGAATCAGCCGCCGGGTTCGCTGCTATCGTCGGCGGCGGTTCAAACCTATGGACGAGCAATTCACGCGCTGCGCCGCTTCACCCAGGCCTCCATGAACAAGGAACCGAGTTGGCGAAAACCGACGCGGCAGAGTAGGACCGAGCGTAATTGAATAGCGGTGCCCGCTCACCGCTCGAGGGATGAGATGGTTTCGTTTCCAAAGCCGCAGAATTCGATAGGGATAGAGATAGATATGACTGGCGGGAGTTCGTCCGTCGCCGCCGAGCCCGAGTTGAGTCCGGCGCAGGCGGAAAGGATTCTTCAGGATCTGGCCGGGGTCTTCAGCCGCCACGCGTCCACTACCGCTAGGCGCGTCGTGTATCCGCCCGAAAGCGGCGATCAGAAGCCCTTTGACGACCCCCAACTTCCCAATCTCGAAGCCCGCTATCGTGCGCTGGTCGAGCAGATTCCTGCCGTCGTGTTCATGGCCTATCTCGATCGCGGCATCGGCGAGGCCTACGTCAGTCCGCAGATTGAAGTGGCGCTGGGCTTTTCTCAGGAGGAGTGGCTGGAGGATCCGGTCCGCTGGTATAACCACATCCACCCTGACGACAAGCCGCGCTGGAGCAGTGAGGCGGCCGAAATGTTTCTTACCGGCAACCCGCTGCGTTCCTCCTATCGTGTTCTTTCCCGCGATGGCCGCGTTATCTGGTTTCACTGCGAAGCCAAGATGATTCGCAAGGAGAACGGCGAGCCCTGGTTCATTCACGGCGTGGGATTCGACATCACCGATCTGAAGCGCACTGAGGAGGCGCTGCAGGAAGAACGCAATGTGGTTTCAGCGATTCTCGACACCGTGGGGGCTTTGGTCGTCGTGCTCGATCGCGAGGGCAGAATCATCCGCTTCAATCGCGCCGGCGAACAGTCCACCGGATATTCCCTGACCGAAGCCGTGGGAAGGAAGATCTGGGACCTGTTCATGGTGCCGGAAGAGGTTGAGCCGTTTAAGGCGATTTTCGAACGGATTTGCTCCAACCAGATGCCCAACAATTATGAAGGCTATCTGGTGAGGCGCGATGGCGAGCGCCGACTGATCGCATGGTCAAGCACGCTACTGCCGAGTCATGATGGAGGCCCGGTCTCGGTTATCGCCACCGGCATCGACATCACCGAGCGCAAGCGTCTGGAGAAAACGATTCTCGAAATCAGCGCACGGGAACAGCGGCGCATCGGTCAGGACCTTCACGACGGACTCGGACAGCATCTCACTGGCATTGCGTTCATGAGCAAGGTGCAGGAGCAGAAGTTAGTTGAAAAAGGTCTGCCCGAGGCGGCGGGCGACGCCGCCAAGATCGTGAACCTGGTGAATGAGGCCATCAACAAGACGCGCGAACTGGCGCGAGGATTGCTCCCGGTCGTATCGGATGCGCACGGCCTGATGTCAGCCTTGCAACAGTGGGCGGGCGAAGTGGAAGACTTGTTCGCGGTCAGCTGCCGTTTTCACTGCTTCACTCCGGTACTCATTCATGACGATGCGGTCGCCACCCATCTGTACTATATTGCGCGAGAGGCGGTGAACAACGCGATCAAGCACGGCCACGCGCAGCACATCGTGATTCGCCTGGCTGCGGTCGAGCAGCAGGGGGCGCTCACCATCCAGGATGACGGCTACGGCATCGGCAACACCACCCCCGGAACCAAGGGAATGGGGCTTCACTTGATGAACTACCGAGCCCGCATGGTAGGCGGCACGCTGGAAGTACAAAGCGCGACGATCGCCGGAACCACGGTGACCTGTTTGTTTCCAGTCGCGTCCCGGCCCGGGATAAAAGGATGAGACGAGCGATAAGGGAAATGAAGTAAGTAATGACCGTTGCCTATAAAACGCAGAGCCAAGCGACCGCCAAGAGAAGAATTCTAGTGGTCGATGACCATCCCATCGTGCGCCAAGGGCTGGCCCTGCTGATTAACCGCGAGCCCGACCTGGTGGTTTGCGGCGAAGCCGAAGAAGCCACCGGAGCCATGCATGTGCTGGCCTCGGCCCGGCCCGATGTGATGATTGTCGATATCTCGTTGAATGGGCCAGACGGGCTGGACCTGCTGAAGAATATCCGGCTTACCCATCCCACCCTGCCAGTTCTAATCCTTTCCATGCATGACGAGTCGATCTATGCGGAGCGCGCTCTGCGCGCCGGCGCCAACGGTTACATCATGAAGCAGGAAGCTACGGAAAAAGTCCTGGTCGCGGTGCGCCGCATTCTGAACGGGGAGATTTATGTCAGCGACAGTATCGCCAACCGATTGCTCAAGCACTACATCACCGGCTCCGGCAGCCTGCGGCAGTCCTCCATCGCCGATCTCACCGACCGAGAACTCGAAGTCTTCCGCCTGATCGGGGAAGGCCATGGAACCCGCCAGATTGCCGACGAACTCCACCTCAGCGTGAAAACCGTCGAATCGTACCAGGCGCACATCAAGGAGAAGTTATCTCTGCGTAGTTCTCGCGAACTTATGCAACATGCCATTCAGTGGAATATGCACGAAAAGACCACTTAGCCTCGAAGTTCTCGCCATCCAGGTATCGGGGAATCCCCCATATAAAAAATAGTAATTCCACGCATCTGAATAAGTGGCGCTCCCGCTTGTGACTATTTCTGAGAGGTTTATGATCCTCCCGGGAACTAATTCACTCTTAGCCACTTACGGGTTGGGAAGTAGTCGCGATATCGCAAACCAATAATCCGCTAACTAAATTTCCAAAACTTTCTCAAGGGAGAGTCCACTTATGGCAGCGGAAACCGTTCCGTATGGTCGAGTTACGCAGAAACCATCTCCTGTAGCTGAAGTTCACATCCTCTGGATCACCGCCGGTCTGGGGTGCGATGGAGACTCAGTTTCAGTTACCGCGGCAACCCAACCCAGTATTGAAGACGTTCTGTTGGGAGCCATTCCCGGACTCCCTAAGGTGCATTTGCACAACCCTGTCCTCGCCTATGAAAACGGCGACGATTTCCTCAAGTTCTGGTATCAGGCGGAAAAAGGCCAGCTCGATCCTTTCGTCTTAGTTGTTGAAGGGTCTATCCCCAACGAGAAGATCAAGAAGGAAGGCTATTGGGCAGGCTTAGGGACCGATCCGAAAACTGGCCAGCCGATCACCACCAACGAATGGATTGACCGCCTTGCTCCCAAAGCGCTGGCCGTGGTGGGTTGCGGCACTTGCGCCACTTATGGCGGCATCCATGCCATGGAAGGCAATCCGACTGGAGCCATGGGCCTCGCCGACTATCTGGGCTGGGACTGGAAGTCCAAAGCCGGCCTGCCCATCGTGAATGTTCCAGGATGTCCCGTGCAGCCCGATAATTTCATGGAAACCGTGCTCTACCTGCTCTACCAGGTAGCGGGACTCGCGCCCATGATTCCGCTCGACGATCAGCTTCGTCCCACGTGGCTTTTCGGCAAGACGGTCCACGAAGGCTGTGATCGCGCCGGCTATTACGAGCAGGGGGATTTTGCCGAAGTCTACGGTTCCCCCAAATGCATCGTGAAGTTGGGCTGCTGGGGACCGGTGGTGAACTGCAATGTACCCAAACGCGGTTGGATGGCTGGAATCGGCGGCTGCCCCAACGTGGGCGGCATCTGCATCGGTTGCACCATGCCCGGCTTCCCCGACAAGTTCATGCCGTTCATGGATGAACCGCCGGGGGCGAAGGTTTCCAGCGCGGCCGTCGGCGCCTATGGCCGCGCCATTCGCGCTCTGCGGTCGATGACCCAGGCCACCACCAACAAAGAACCCAAGTGGCGTCATCCGCGCGCGGAACTGACGACCGGATACCATCCACGGTCTTATTAGAACGATCAGACTAGAACAATCAAAATCCGAGAGCCCGAGAAGGTAAAGGCAAAGGAGCGATCGCATGAGCACGATTACCGCGCCGACCAAAGACGTTTCCAGCAAGTCGAGGAATCTGGTGGAAATGAACTGGGACCCGATCACCCGCATCGTGGGCAGCCTGGGCATCTTTACTAAGATCGATTTTGAGAATAAACATGTGGTCGAGTGCCACAGCACTTCCTCCATCTTCCGCGGCTACAGCATCTTCATGAAGGGCAAGGACCCGCGTGATGCTCACTTCATCACCAGCCGCATCTGCGGAATCTGCGGCGACAACCATGCAACCTGCGCCACCTACGCGCAGAATATGGCGTTCGGCGTGAAGCCGCCACCGATCGCCGAGTGGATCGTCAACCTCGGTGAGGCCGCCGAGTACATGTTCGACCACAACATTTTCCAGGACAATCTGGTCGGCGTGGATTTCTGCGAGCAGATGGTCAAGGAGACGAATCCCAAGGTCTGGGCGAAAGCGCAGTCAACTCCTGCCCCGCATTCCAATCTTCACGGTTTCCGCACCATCGCCGACATCATGACGGCGCTCAATCCGTTTACCGGATCGTTCTATCGCGAAGCCCTGGTCATGAGCCGGATGACGCGGGAGATGTTCTGCCTGATGGAAGGCCGCCACGTGCATCCGTCGACTCTATATCCCGGCGGCGTCGGCACCGTGCCCACCATTCAGCTCTTTACCGACTATCTGGTCCGCCTGATGAAGTATGTCGAGTTCATGAAGAAGGTCGTGCCGCTGCATGACGACTTATTCGACTTCTTCTACCAGGCGCTGCCTGGTTACGAGGAAGTCGGCCGCCGCCGCGTGCTGCTGGCCTGCTGGGGATCATTTAATGATCCCGACTATTGCGATTACCAGTACAAGAACATGACGGAGTGGGGTCGCAAGATGTTCGTAACTCCGGGCATCGTGGTCGACGGTAAGCTCGTAACCACGGATCTGGTCGACATCAATCTCAACATTCGCATTCTGCTGGGCAGTTCCTATTACGACGAGTGGAAGAATCAACAGACGTTCGTGAAGACCGATCCGTTGGGCAATCCGGTTGACAAGAATCATCCCTGGAACCAGACCACCATCCCACGCCCGCAGAAGCGCGATTTCGGCGGCAAATACACCTGGGTGATGTCGCCTCGCTGGTTCGATAAGCGCACTGGCGACCATCTGGCCATGGACACAGGCGGCGGCCCCATCGCCCGCCTGTGGGCCACGGCGCTGGCGGGTCTGGTCGACATCGGCTACATCAAAGCCACCGGCCACAGTGTGAAGATGTACCTGCCCAAGACGACGTCCCTACCTGAAGTCGAGTTCGAATGGAAGGTTCCGAAGTGGAGCAACGCTATCGAACGCGACCGCGCGCGAACTTACTTCCAAGTCTATGCCGCCTGCGCGGCGCTGCACTTCATGGAGAAAGCTCTGTCCGAACTGCATGCCGGCCACACCAAGACGTGGACGGAGTTCAAAGTTCCAGAAGAAGCTATTGGCTGCGGTTTCCACGAGGCGGTTCGCGGCGTGCTCTCGCACCATGTGGTCATCAAAGAGGGCAAGATCGCCAATTATCATCCGTATCCGCCGACGCCGTGGAATGCCAACCCGCGCGACATTTACGGAACTCCGGGCCCCTACGAAGACGCGGTGCAGAACACACCAATTTTTGAGGAGAACGGCCCGGACAAGTTCAAGGGAATCGACATCATGCGGGCGGTCCGCAGCTTCGATCCCTGTCTGCCTTGTGGCGTTCACATGTACCTGGGAAACGGCAAGGTGCTGGAGACGCATCATTCCCCCATGTTCGGATTGCAAAAGTAGACTCGCAACAAAGGTTGAAAGTTCGAGCTGCAACGTTCGACTGAAAAAGTTCAACCCGAACAGTTTTACCTGGGAGCGGGGGCGGTAGAGGGACTGCCGAGCACGACTGGGACGAAATGTTTGGCGCAGTGACTTTCGCCCTCGCTCCATTTTTCTTGAGATGAGCTTTCTTGAGATGAGAGATAAAGTCTCGTAACGCAAGGGGGGATGTGGCCAGCCACAACGACAACGACTTTCGCGAGCGCGTCCAGAGGATCGGCGGGCTGGTGCAGGAAATTGAGGCCATCGCCGACCCGGCCTTGCGCGCCAGCACCAAGGAACTGGTCCAGTCGTTGATGGACCTGCACGGCGCGGCCTTCGAGCGTGTGATGGAAATCGTGGCCGGCGCGGGCGAACCCGGAATGGAGCTGATCGACCACCTGGGTCGAGACCCGAAGGTAAGCAGTGTGCTCGTGCTTTATGGGCTTCATCCTGAGGACCTGGACAGCCGGGTGCTGAAAGCAATCGAGCGGATAAGGCCGCAGCTGCGCAAGCAGGGTTGCGAGCTGGAATTGCTTTCGTTGCGTGACGGCGACGTACGGATTCGGGTTGAAAAAGGCGAACACACATGCGGTTCCACTGCCAAGACGGTGCAGGCCACGCTGGAAGGCGCGATCTACGACGCCGCTCCCGACTTGCAGTCGCTGGTGGTCGAGGGCCTTGAAGAAAAACCCGCCAGCGGATTTGTCGCACTGGACCGGCTGATGAGCGGCGCCGCCATCGCCATCGCACCCGTGGCCGCGGAAGGGAACGGGGCAGACTGATTATGACTTGGAAGATCTGGGGGATGCGGAAATCATGAGCGCAGGCTTTGCGGGATCTGGCGACGGTTTTGGAACGCTGCGCCAGTTCGCGCGGCGCGACCGGCCACTGGAACGCTGCGAATTATGCAGCGTAGGCTTGCGCCCGGATCACGCTCATCTGATCGAAGTTGCCCAGCGTAAACTTCTCTGCACCTGCGACGCCTGCGCCATTCTGTTCAGCGGTCAGGGCGTTAAGTTCAAGCGCGTCCCGCGGCGGGTGCGCTCGCTTCCCGGCTTCAACCTCAGCGAGGCCGAGTGGAACAGCCTGATGATTCCCATCAACATGGCGTTCTTCTTCCGCAGCAGCCTCGAAAATCGGGTAGTAGTGCTCTATCCCAGCCCGGCGGGCGCGACCGAATCGCTGCTCGAGATGGAATCCTGGAACGATCTCGTGGCACGAAATCCGATTCTGAATGAGATGGAGTCCGACGTGGAAGGCCTGCTGGTTAATCGTCTCGGATATTCGCGCGGTTACACTGCCGCCGAATATTACCTGCTGCCCATCGACGAATGCTACCGGCTGGTCGGCGTGATTCGCCTGCACTGGAAAGGCCTCTCCGGCGGCACGGAAGTGTGGAAGGAACTGGGCGAGTTTTTCTCCGGCGTGAAAGCGCGATCCGTCGAGGTCCAGGTCAAAACGCAAGGAGCTCAGACGCAGGAAGTTCCAACCCAACATTCTCCAACCCAACAAGGATCGCATGCCTGAGCTCAGTTTTCAGGTCGAAGGAGCCGAAGTTGTCGCCAACGCAGCCACCCCCCTGCTTGCCTTCAAACTTCGCCTGACGGACGCCAACCCAGAGCAGACGATCCACACGGTTGCCCTGCGCTGCCAGATTCAACTGGAAGTCACGCGGCGCAAATACACCTCCGCCGACCAGGAGCGGTTGCACGATTTGTTTGGCGAGCCCAGCCGCTGGGGTCAGACGCTGCGAAGTTTGCTGTGGACCCACGCCAATCTCGTCGTGCCTTCCTTCAAAGGAACAACTCTGGTCGATCTTCCGGTGCCCTGCACGTTCGATTTTAATGTCGCGGCTACGAAATACTTCGACGGTCTGTCGGATGGCGAAGTTCCGGTTTGCGTGCAATTCAGCGGCACCGTTTTCTATGCTAGTCCGGAGAACGGGTTGCAGGTCGCGCCCATTTCCTGGGACAAAGAGGCTCGCTTCAAACTGCCGATAAAGCTCTGGCGCGACATGATGGAGACCTACTATCCCAACAGCGCATGGCTGTGTCTGCACAAAGATGCTTTCGACCGCCTGTATCAATACAAAGTCCAACATGGAATTCCGACCTGGGAGGAAGTGCTGGAACGCATTCTTCCCGCGGAAGAGCCGGTGACGCAATGAACCTGGCGATTGTCGACAAGATCGCGAAGGCGGTGCTCTATGAGGGTTACATGCTCTATCCCTACCGCCCGTCGTCGGTGAAGAATCAGCAGCGCTGGAATTTTGGCGTGCTCTGCCCGCACTCCTACAGCGAAGCGCAGAACGGCACGGAAGCCTGGACTATGCAGACCGAGTGTCTGGTCGAGGGCAACGCGCATACCGGGATCGAGATTCGCGTCCGGTTTCTGCACTTGGTGGCGCGCTCCGTCGGCGTATTCACAACGCCGGTAAACGAATTCTCAGATCAAATGCCGCCGTATGAGCTGGTGCCAAGGCTTGAGGTGAATGGCCGGGTCTACCAGCCCTGGCAGGAAGCGGTTGAGCGCGAGGTGGTTCTGCCGCTGTGCGATGTTGAGTCCCTCGGCCACAACCCAGTGACCGAGAAATTTTCGTTTCCAGCTCAAAGCGAAGCCGAGAAAGAATATGAGCCGCTGCGAGAGGCGGGCGGCCAACTCGTTGCAGTTCTGGTACGCGAGCGAAGTCCGCTGTGTGGCGATGTAGAAGTCACGGCTGCCCGACAGACTGTGGGCCTGGTCAAAATAACGGTTCGCATCTGCAATACCACGCCATTCAACGCTGCCGGGACCAATCGCGAAGATGCTCTGCGGCAGGCCATGGTTTCGGCGCATACCATCCTCGGCGTGCAGGGTGGGAAATTCATCTCTCTGCTCGCCCCTCCGGAACACGCCAGCGAGATTGCGGCGAATTGCAAGAACATCGGTACCTGGCCCGTGCTGGTCGGCGAAGAAGGGCAGACTGACACAGTGCTGTCTTCTCCCATCATTCTCTACGATTATCCGCAGATCGCTCCCGAAAGCGCCGGCGACCTGTTCGACGGAACCGAAATTGACGAAATTCTTTCTCTCCGGATCATGACCCTGACTGACGAGGAGAAGCGCGAAATGAGCCAGTCGGACGAACGCGCCCGTGAAATGCTGGAGCGCACGGAGAGCATGCCGGTCGAACAGTTGATGAAGCTGCATGGCGTTCTGCGCGGGCTGCGGCCGGTCGAGTCTTCATCCCGGGAGGAGACGCCGTGAACGAATGGGAATGGCAACTCCTCGAAGAAAAGACGCCGCTCGATCATCTGGAGATTGGGGGAATCGAGGTGCGGACCGGCAGCCGCGTGCGTCTGCGCCCGCGTCCCGGTGGGGATGTCATGGATATTGCCCTCGCCGGCCAGGTCGCCACCATCGAATGCATCGAGCAGGATTACGAAGGCAAGCAGCATGTTTGCGTGGTTCTGGAGAGCGACCCCGGCAAAGATATGGGCATGCTTCGCCAACCGGGGCATCGATTCTTCTTCGACGCCGAAGAAGTCGAACCGCTCTCGCCGGATGAAATCTCGCAAGTCCTTGCCGTGGAGAAGCCCGTCATCTTAGTGGCGGGAATCGGCAACATTTTTCTGGGGGATGACGCGTTTGGCGTCGAGGTTATCCGAAGGTTAGCCACGAGAAAGCTGCCCGAGAGCGTCCGGGTAACCGATTTCGGCATCCGCGGCTTCGACCTCGCGTATGCGCTGCAGGACGGCTACGAAACCACCATCCTGGTCGACGCCTGTCCCCACGGCCAGGCGCCGGGCACCCTCTATGTCATCGAGCCTGACCTGGAGGAACTGGAAGGCGACGGAGCTTCGCAGCCCGTCGCCGATGCTCACGCCATGAACCCGGTGAGCGTGCTGCGCATGGCGCGGGCAATGAATATCGAAGTCAAGAACGTGCTCCTGGTCGGCTGCGAGCCTGAAACCCTGGGAGGCGAAGAAGGTCTGATGGGACTCAGCGCACCAGTCGAGGCTGCTCTCGAAGACGCGGTCAAGCTGGTGGAATCGCTGATCAAACAAATTATGGACAAGCGTGTATCGGTTTCAAGCTGCGACGATCCTGCAACAAAACAATGATCCTGCGACAAAAGGAGACTGCCGTGGAAATGGAAGAAAATGGAAACGGAACCAGCGATAAAGACACACTATTCATGCTGAGCGGGGTGGCTCTGGTGGTTTTCGGGGCGGGCCTCATTCTCTCCAACCCGATCGCCAGGCGCTATCTTGGCCAGTTTGGCCTCGGAAACCTGGCGCAGGGCGCGTTGCCCGATCTGGACCGTTATTTGAAACTACGCTCCATGTAAGCGGCGAACCCAGTGCACTAACTAACTCAGAGTCAGGTCAGCTAACTTGAGTACTCCCGTGGGGTAAATAACTCATGTAGGGACACTAAGAGCAGTCCGCGTCATTCGGAGGGGGTGAAGCCGGCCGGCCGATGTAGTATGTTATCGGCACGGTATCGGGGGGATACTTCGATGGCGACTACTTCGACAGCAGCAAGCTCGATCCGCTACGTGATCGATACACGAGCGAGTCAGTTCACAGTGCAGGCGTTTGCCAGCGGTTTGATTGCGGCAATCGCACATAGTCCGAAAATCGCGATTCGCGATTGGACCGGCGTAGTTCAAATGGCTTCCCTTACATTGCAGGGAGCGTCGCTTAAAGTTCGGGTGAAGGCGGGCTCGCTGGAGGTGTTGGATGAGTTACCGGACTCGGATCGCAAGGAACTTCACCGGGTGATGAACCGGGATGTGCTGGAATCGGTCCAGTTCCCCGAGATCACTTACGACAGCATGGAAGTATCGGCGGAGAAGGTGCGGGATGATCTCTACCGTCTGAACATACATGGGAGGCTGACTCTGCACGGTGTTTCCTGCGACCAGGACGTGGTGGCGCAGGCCTCTCTCGGAGTCGATAGTGCGCGCGCCTACGGAACGTTTACTTTGCTCCAGAGTGACTACGGAATTCGCATCGCTTCAATTGCCGGGGGCACTTTGAAACTTCAGGACGAGTTGAAGTTCTCTTTTTATGTGGTGGCTCGAAAGCAGGAATAGCGCGGTGGATATTTCGTCGGGAAAATCCGCAATTACCGGGAGGCTTTACTAAGTGCATTACGCCATAGAACCGAAAGGAACACCGGAGGGCGCCACGGTCCGCTACGACATTGACACCAAGGGAAGTACCTTCACCGTCCGGGCGTTTACCGCGGGCCTGCTGGCAGCGTTCGGCCATAACCCGACCATTGCGATTCCCGATCTCAACGGAGAACTGCTTTTGAATTCGGACACAATCGAGCAAAGCTCATTGCGCATGGTTGCGCACGCAGCATCGCTCGCCGTGACCGATGACATCAGTGCGAAGGATCGCGAGGAAATCAACCATCGAATGCACACCGAAGTACTTGAGTCCGACTCGTTTCCTGACATCGTCTACGAGTCGTCGCGCGTGTCGGCCAGCAAAACCGGAGATGGACAGTTCTGGGTGGCAATCACCGGCGAGTTGACGATGCACGGAGTCACTCACAGTCAGGCGATCTCGGCTCGTCTGTCGGTGAACGGAACGACGATTCGGGCGACTGGGGAGTTTTCCATTCGCCAGAGTGATTATGAACTTCGGCCGGTTTCGGCGGTCGGGGGCACGGTCAAGCTCAAAGACGAACTTAAATTGTCGTTCGATATTACGGCTAGGAAACAAGAGTGAACGTTTACATGGCGAAGCGGCGCTGCGAAGCCAGTAACAATGGACGGTGACAGGAGCAAATCGTGAAGCCGGAAGAGGATGCCGCATGTGTCTAGCCATACCAGGGAAGATCGTTGAGATCTCCGCCGACAACCAGGATTCCGCTCTGGTCGATGTTGTCGGCGTTCGGCGAAGGATTGACTTGGGGCTGTTGCATGAGGACAAGCCAGTGCCCGGCGATTGGGTGCTGATTCATGTGGGCTTCGCCATGAGTAAGATCAGCGAACAGGACGCCGCCGACCAGATGAGCACGCTTCGCATGTTGGGCGAAATCGATGGCGCCATGGAGGAAGTGCAGGGCTACGGACTGGAAGACGATGCCGAGCAGGAAGACGATGAAACCGACGCTGGCGGCAACGATTCAACCGCTACAGACGTCAAAGTGAATTGAAGCCGTTTCGAAGAAGTTGTACGAAGGGTCGATCCGCATGCGATTTGTTGATGAGTTTCGTGAGCCGGAGCTGATTTCGAAAACAGCCGACGAGATTCGCCGGCTGGCCGGGAAGGAACGTCATTACCGCATGATGGAAGTTTGCGGCGGACACACGCACGCGATCTACCGTTTCGGGCTGAAGGATATCCTCCCGGAAAATATCGAACTCATTCATGGTCCCGGCTGTCCGGTTTGCGTGTTGCCCATGGGCAGAATCGATGACGGCCTGTCGATCGCCCAGGATTCCAGCGTGATTTTCGCAGCCTTTGGCGACATGATGCGCGTGCCCGGAACTCTGGGCAGCCCGCTCGAACACAAAGCGCGCGGCATGGACGTTCGCATCGTGTACTCGCCGTCGGACGCGTTGAAGCTGGCGCGACTCAATCCCGAAAAACACGTCATGTTTTTCGCTATCGGCTTTGAGACCACCGCGCCGTCAACCGCGATCACCATGATGCGCGCCAAAGGCGAAGGCATCCGCAATTTTTCGGTGTTCTGCAATCACGTGACGATCATCCCGGCCATCCGCGCGATTCTCGATTCGCCGGACATGCGTCTCGATGCTTTCATTGGTCCCGGCCACGTTTCCACGGTGATCGGCTGCCGGCCCTATGAATGGATCGCACAGAATGAACGCAAGCCGATCGTCGTCTCGGGCTTCGAGCCGCTGGACATGCTGCAATCGATCGTCATGCTGCTGCGCCAACTGCGGGCAGGAGAGGCCAAAGTTGAGAATCAGTACAAGCGCGTCGTGCCCTGGGAGGGCAATCGCGCTGCACTCAAGGCCATGGCTGAAGTCTTCGAGCTGCGCCCTTACTTCGAGTGGCGCGGCCTGGGATTCATCTCGCAGTCGGCTCTGCGGGTCAACGACAAGTACGCCGAATTCGACGCGGAACAGCGCTTCTCGGTCCCTGGCATCCGCGTCACCGACCCCAAAGCGGCGCAGTGCGGCGAGGTATTGAAGGGCGTGCTGAAGCCGCATCAATGCAAACTCTTTGGCCGCGAGTGCACGCCGGAGCATCCTATCGGTGCACTTATGGTTTCATCGGAAGGATCATGCGCCGCCTATCACAACTACGAACACCGGAAAGCAGCAATGGTGAGTCTGAGTTCGATCGCCTGAGTGGTTCTGGGGCCGCTCTCGCCGAGTCTGCGCCCACGCGGTTCCGCGATCCCCAGATCGAGATGGCCCACGGAGCCGGAGGTAAAGCCAGCCGCAAGCTCGTCGAGGGCCTTTTCGCTCCGCTGCTTTTTGGCGCCGCTCCCGGACCGCTCGGAGACGCCGCGCATGTCAATATTGCTGGTACCACGGTGGCGATCACGACCGACAGCTTTGTGGTGAAGCCAATCACATTTCCCGGCGGATCGATTGGTGAACTCGCCGTGAACGGGACCGTAAACGACCTGGCGGTTTCAGGAGCGAAGGCCGAAGCTCTCGTCGTCAGTTATGTTCTCGAAGCTGGTCTGCCCACTTCCATTCTGGAGGCCGAAGTCCGCGCCATGGCCAAAGCCGCGCGGGAGGCCGGTGTTCGCATCGCTGCCGGTGACACGAAG
>Ga0210388_10002272_pt1 | contig 14948 bp, 15 predicted proteins | sample IncBWC19OmetaG_FD_155485 | JGI IMG/M metagenome (GOLD analysis project Ga0210388, IMG submission 155485) | Forest soil microbial communities from Barre Woods Harvard Forest LTER site, Petersham, Massachusetts, United States - Inc-BW-C-19-O ...
GCCGCGTTGTTCGAGCTTGGCGATGAGTGCGCCAAGGTGTTTGGGCTCGCAGCAGTCGACGTTGAGGTCGCCGCCGGTGATGGCGCCGGCGACGAGGAAGGTGCCCGCTTCGATGCGGTCAGGGTTGATCCGGTGGCGCGCACCGTGGAGCTTTGCTACGCCCTGGATGCGGATGGTGCCGGTGCCGGCGCCTTCGATTTTGGCGCCCATAGCGATGAGAAGGGCGGCGAGGTCGGTGACCTCCGGCTCACGAGCGCAGTTTTCGAAGACGGATTCGCCATCGGCAAGGGTGGCGGCCATGAGGAGGTCTTCGGTGCCGGTGACAGTGATTTTGTCGAAGACGATGTGTGCGCCCTTGAGACGGCCGCTTCCGTTATTGGGGCTGCGGGCTTCGAGGTAGCCGTGGTCGTGGGTGATGGTGGCGCCCATGGCTTCGAGGCCGTTGATGTGGAGGTCGATGGGACGGCCACCGATGGCGCAGCCTCCGGGCATGGCGACGCGGGCGATGCCGGTGCGGGCGATGAGCGGGCCGAGGACGAGGGAGCTGGCCCGCATGGTCTTGACGATCTCGTACTTGGCGACGGGGTCGGAGAGGATGCCGCACTTGATGCGGGTACGGTGCTGGGCGCGGCCGTAGCCTAGTTCGACCTCGGCGCCCATGCTGGTGAGGAGCTTGCGCTCGGTCTCGATGTCGCGGACCTGTGGGATGTTTTCGAGGATGACCTCGTCCTCGGTGAGGATGGCGGCTGCCATGCAGGGAAGGGCGGAGTTTTTTGCTCCGGAGACTTTGATGGTGCCGAGAAGAGGGTTGCCGCCACGTACTACGAACTTGTCCATTCAGTCAGTTTACGGAGATTTGGCGTGGAAATGAGTAGCTGGGCGGGTACATGGGCAATCCGCGGGGTGGGAGCTTGTGGTGGATAAAGAATCGGCAGCTAATAGATGTCGAAGCTCTCGGTTCGAGAGGCACTAGCTGCCGTTTTATGAGTTAGAAACCGGATTGCGGGTTGGTCCGGGGTTGGGTCTGAGTGGGAGCGCCGTGGCCGTGATGGCGTAGGGCCCTCATCTGCTGGAGCTGATCCGGGGTGAGGACGTTAGCTAGCTGTTGCTTGGTTTGCTGGTGGATAGCGCGCATCTGCTGTTTTGCGATCATTGGTGAGATCGTGGTGTCGTTGTGGAGCGCGGCGATCTTCTGGTCGCGGTCGGCCAAGATGGGTCCGAGCTTCGCGGACTGGTCGGCGGTGAGGTTGAGCTTTTTGGTAAGTCTCGCGGTCTCGCGCTGTGGGTTGTGGGCGTGATGGTGCTTTGCTGGCGGGGGCGGCGCTGCTTCCTGCTGGGCGAAGACAACAGTGCTGGAGAGGGCCAGGGCGAGGGAGGTGGAGAGTAAAAGGCGGTTCATGGGTGGTGCTCCTTGTTGCGGCTGGGTCGCCGCTGTCTGGAGGAATGAACACGTCGTGTGGAGAATGTTGCGTCCGCCAGTTATGGATGCGCCCCGATTCGATTTGCGCGGCGCGGCCCAAAGGCGAATATGCGGCGAAACTTGGCGTTAGATACTTGGTAATACCCCGTATAGGTCAAGACTTTTGGGGTGATTGTCGATAATCTAACCTAGCAAATCCGTAAGCGAGGTATGGAATGGCGCGCCCGTATTGGACTGGCAGGATACAAGTCTCCCTGGTTTCGTTTGGGGTGCAACTGTACGTTGCTACCGAGTCGAAGAACCAGATTAGCTTTCATCAAATCAGCCGTAGCACGGGTGAGCGGATACGCCATCAGAAGGTCTTGGCGAGTGCGGCAGAGTCCGATAGCGAGGTCGCAGGCCCGGCGGTCGGGAAGGACGAGATCGTGAAGGGCTATGAGTATCGCAAGGGCGAATACATCCTCATTGAGCCGACCGAGTTGGAGAACCTCAAGGTGCCGTCGAAGCACACCATTGATGTGTCCCAGTTTGTGACGATGGATGAGCTTCGGCCGGAGTATGTTGAAAAGCCTTATTTCGTCGTGCCGGAGAACGACAGTCAGGCGGAGGCGTTTGCTGTTGTCAGGAAAGCGCTGCAGAAGAGTGGGAAGGTCGCGATCGGAAAGGTTTCGTTTGCGGGGCGCGAGAACATCATCGCAGTCCGCCCGGCCGGTGATGATGCGCACGGCGGGATGATCGCTTACACGCTTCGGTATTCCAACGAGCTGCGAAATGAGCAGGATTATTTCCATGACCTCAAGGCAGTAGAGATCAATGAAGAGTCCCTGGAGCTTGCCGAAGCCTTGATTGCGAAGAAATCGAGCAAGCTTGATTTGTCGAAGTTTGAAGACGGCTATGAGGTCGCCGTCAAAGAGTTGATCGAAGCCAAGGTGAACAAGATGCCGGTGCCGAAGGACGAGGTCGTCGAACCGAAAGGGAAGGTGGTCAACCTTATGGATGCACTGCGCAAGAGCCTTGGTGGAGTGGACAGTGGCGCCAGCAAGCGCGTTCCAAAGAAGCCCGTAGAGAGCGTGAAGGCCGATTCGAAGAAAGGCATTGGGTTGGTGAAGCCGTCTTCGAGGACTCCCGTGAAGAGAAAATCGGCCTAGCTCAATTCCAATAAGGTCGACGCAGCGATTGGCCTTCGAGGCGCAGGCGGTTGGTCATCTCGCAAAGAAACCATGTGAAGGTTGCGATCAGGACCCAGCCGCAGCGATGTTGTGTTGCCACGTACCAGGTCGAAGGATGAGAGAGTGAGATGGTGAAGTGCCGAAGTGTGTGGCAGAGAAGTACTGCCGCTGACGCCGCAAAGATCGACAGGAGCGCCCGAATTTCCTGATAGAGTGCTTTGCGGTCCGTCATGCGGGGCTAGAGTTCGAGTCTTGAGTCGTCGATGGCGAGGCGGACGTTGCCGTCGGATTTGGTTAGGCGGCGAACGGCTTCCATCTTGTCGACGTTGGCCTTGAGCATGACGACGGCGATAGGGATGGATTTGCCGGCAGACTTGATGGTGCGAATTGCGGTATCGCGGTCGATGTCGCAGACCTTCATGAGGACTCGGATGCCGCGCTCGACCAGCTTCGCGTTCTTCATGTGGACGTTGACCATGAGGTTGTCGTAGACGTAACCGAGACGGGTCATGGCGCCGGTAGTGATCATGTTGAGGATCATCTTCTGGGCGCTTGCAGACTTCATGCGGGTAGAGCCGGAGATGACCTCGGGGCCGACCTCGCTGATGACGGTGGTGTCGGCGACGTCAGCCAGCGGGGTGTTGTGATTGCATGTGATGGCGGCGGTCTTGGCACCGCGGGCGCGTGCGTATTCCACGGCGCCGACGACGTAAGGGGTGCGGCCGCTGGCGGAGACGCCGATGACGATGTCCTTGCGGGTGGGACGGCGTCGGGCGATGTCGCGCTGGCCGATCTCAGGCGAGTCTTCGTTGACGTCCGAGGCGGAGGCTAAGGCCTTAGGGCCGCCGGCCATAATGTATTGGACTTGCGCGGGTGCGGTGGAGTAGGTTGGTGGGCACTCCGACGCGTCGAGGGAGGCGATGCGGCCGCTGGAGCCGGCACCAACATAGATGAGCCGACCGCCGTCGCGGAGTGATCGGGCGACGGTGTCGATGACGATGGCGATCTCGGGCAGCGCCTTTTTGACTGCGGCCGCGACCTTGGCGTCTTCGTGGTTAATAATGCGCGCAATTTCCAGGGCCGACTTAGTATCGAGCCCTTCGGATGCGGTGTTTGAGGTTTCCGTCGTGAGATCGTTGAATTCTGCTGCGCCTCGGTTGACGGTTTTAAGAGTGGTGGCCTGCTCAAGCATGGTAAGGGTTGCCATAAATGTCCTGCTTTTCTACTTTCTCAATTCTATTCCTAAGGTCCAGGAAAAGCTCTAAGAAACGTTGAGCCAAAACGGGTACCATTGGAGTGTCGCGGGCCGCGCAAACGCCTCTGAATTTGAGGGAGGAATTGGGACTGGAGAGATTTCGGGCGCGAGGAAGGCATTTCATAAGTAGCGCCAGGCTGGAGTTGAAGCATCCACCTGTGATATATGGGATGTGAGTCCCGACAAATTGGTTAGCTGGCCGGGAAGGCGCCTGGGGGCCGGGAAGTGGACGGACCGCGGTTTCTTCCGCTTGCGTCCGCACAGTTTGTGCGTCTAAAAAGAGAGGCCACGGAGACAGAGTGGAGACTGAGGGACAGATGGGGCAGGACATCGGAAACACGCCGTCGGAGCGCGCTAAGGGGGTGATGCACTCCTGGCTGCGGGACTTGGTGGTTTCGGTCGTTGTGTCGGCGTTTATCATCATCTTCCTGTATCAGCCGGTGCGGGTGGAGGGGACCAGCATGCTGCCGGTGCTGGAGGACCAAGACCGGTTGTTCGTCAACAAACTGGCTTACCGGGTCGGAGAGATCCACCGAGGGGACGTGGTGGTGTTTCTATACCCGCATGACCATGAGAAGAGCTATATCAAGCGGGTGATCGCGCTTCCCGGAGACGATCTGCGGATCGACCATGGGCAGGTGTACGTGAATGGCGGCCGTGTAGACGAGTCGTATGTTCCGAAGCGATTCACGGATGACCGGTCGCAACCGGAGATGACGGTGCCGCACGATGAGTATTTTGTGATGGGGGACCATCGGTCGATCTCGAGCGACAGCCGCGACTTTGGGCCGGTGGATCGGGAGCTGATCTATGGCAAGGCAGCGTTTGTGTACTGGCCGATGGACCAGGCTGGGGTGGTTCGGTAAAAAAACTCTCGCTTCAGTCAGCGTGGATACAGATAGGTCCGGACGGGCAGTCTGACGATCTTGCGGCAGATGCTATCGGGATGATTGGTGGGCCAATACATCTTAATCGGTTTCGGCGCATTGGATATAAGCGTTCAGATGTATCGCACAACAAGATAAAAAACCAGAGACGTTTCGCTGCGATGGTTGCCTGGGAAGATAGTTTATTCCGGTGCAACGGAGTGCAAGGGGACCGAATCAGACTTACCAGAGCAATGAAGTTGGTCAATTTTGTACGAAGGAGAACCGACATTGAAAAATCTTCTGATTCGCGGATTCTTAGGTCTGAGTATGCTTTTTATGCTGGCTATGACGCCATCGCCGGCTAATGCGCAGGTCGTCGTAAGGGTTGGTCCATCGCATCCTTATCATCATCGGCACTATCGCCGTGTCTACTATCGTCATGGTCATCGTTACTACCGATAGGTATTGATCTTAGAACCTTACTGAAACACCGGGCCCGCGCTTATATTGCGCGGGCCCTGGTGTTTCAGGATGAAATTCGCGAGGGTCACTTCGAGGTAGCGTTGCGGACGATCTCAGCGAAGGAATGGGGGTCGAGGCTGGCGCCGCCGACCAGAGCGCCGTCGATGTCCCCGAGGTTGCAGAGAGACCTTGCGTTGTCGGGCTTGACGGAGCCGCCGTAGAGGATGCGGGTGGAGGCGGCGATTGCGGGTGTCAGCGATTCGGCGATCCGGGCACGGATTATCTTGTGCGCATCTTCGGCAAGTTCGGGCGTGGCAGTGCGGCCGGTGCCGATGGCCCATACGGGCTCGTAGGCGAAGACAATGGGTGTGGCGATGGCAGGGTCGATGCCTTCGAGGGCTATGGAGACCTGAAGCTCAAGCACGTTGCGGGTGAGGTCGGCTTCGCGCTCTTCGAGTTTTTCGCCAACGCAGACGATAGGAACGAGTGAGTGGGCCAGGGCGGCCTTGAGCTTGAGGTTGACGGTGGTGTCGGTCTCGGCGAAGTACTGGCGACGCTCGGAGTGGCCTATGAGGACGTGGGTGGCGCCGATGGCGGTAAGCATGACCGGCGAGGTCTCACCGGTGAAGGCGCCTTCGTTCTTCCAGTGCATGTTCTGTGCGCCGATGAAGACGGACTTCGATTTGGCGGCGTCGACCAGTGCGGGGAGCGAGGTCATGGCTGGGCAAAGGACGATCTCCGCTGCGGTGTTTTGCTTGACGAGAGGGAAGAAGCTGGTGAGGAAGGCGGTAGACTCGGTGGGGGTCTTGTACATCTTCCAGTTGGCGGCAATGATCGGTTTGCGCATTAGTTCTAGTATTCCATTTTCAATCGAGGTAGGGAAGTTGGCTCGTGGTTGCATTCGTTGCGCCCTGGATGAAATGCGGGGATCCTTCGCTGCGCTCAGAATGACGACCATTTTGTATGTGCAGCGGCTTCGTTCTTAGTACGCGGGGCTGTCCTAGCGAAACCTCTGGTTGTCTGTGAGTGCCGCGACGCCCGGGAGGGTCTTGCCTTCGAGGAATTCGAGGCTGGCACCGCCGCCGGTGGAGATGTGGGTGATGCGGTCGGCTACGCCGGATTGCTGGACGGCCGCGACTGAGTCTCCGCCGCCTACGATGGTGGTGGCGTCGTGGTTGCGCGCGACGGCGTGGGCGATGGCGTTGGTACCGTTGGCAAAGGTGGGCATCTCGAAGACGCCCATCGGGCCGTTCCAGATGACGGTGCGGGCTTCGGCGATCTCGTCTTCGAAGAGGATGATGGATTTGGGGCCGATGTCGAGGGCCATCATGTCGGCGGGGAATGCGCCGGTGCCCGAGAAGACTTTGGTCTTGGCGTCGGGGGCGAACTTGTCGGCCAGGACGTGATCGACGGGGAGGAGGAAGCGGACGCCTTTGGCCTTTGCTTTTTCGAGCGCGGCCTTGGCGACGTCGATCTTGTCGGTTTCGACGAGGGACTTGCCGGTGCTCTGGCCCTGGGCGTTGAGGAAGGTGTAGGCCATGCCGCCCCCGATGATGATGGCGTCGGCCTTGTCAAGCAGGTTGTCGATGACGCCGATCTTGTCGGAGACCTTGGCTCCGCCGATGATGGCGACGAAGGGCTTGTCGGGTTCGGTGAGGGCCTTGCCGAGGTAGGTGAGCTCCTTCTGCATGAGAAGGCCGGCGGCGGAGACTTTGACGAAGTGGGTGATGCCTTCAGTGGAGGCGTGGGCGCGGTGAGCGCTGCCGAAGGCGTCGTTGACGAAGATGTCGCAGAGGCTGGCGAGCTTCTTGGCGAAGACTGGGTCGTTGGCCTCTTCTTCGGGGTGGAAGCGGAGGTTTTCAAGCAGGAGGGGCTGGCCGGATTCGAGGTTGGCAGACATCTCGGTGGCGATTGGGCCGACGCAGTTGGGGGAGAAGGCCACGTTTTCGTCTTCGCCGAGGATGTGGTCGAGGAGGCCGCGAAGGTGGTCGACGAGGGGGCGGAGGCTCATGGACTCGACGGGTTTGCCCTTGGGGCGGCCGAGATGCGAGCAGAGGATGACCTTGGCCTTGTGGCGGAGGGCGTACTCGATGGTAGGGAGGGTCTCGCGGATGCGCGTGTCGTCGGTGATGATGCCGTCCTTGAGGGGGACATTGAAGTCGACACGGATGAGGACGCGTTTGTCGGTTAGGTCTAAGTCGCGGATGGACAGCTTCGGCATTTGTTTTCCTTCTGGCTGTTAGTAGACATCATCTGACGGGAAAAATTATGAAATTCGTTGCGAGACATAACGGCGCGCGATGAATGCCAGGGGAATACCAATGCAGAAGACAAGAGCGGCGACACCGTTGATGAGCGAGACGAGGGGAGGCGTAGGTCTCAGGCCTATTTTAGAGAGCGGGAGAACGATGTAGTTCATGACGATGTAGAGGGCGACGCCGAAGAGTCCGCCGTAGAGCCACGGATGGCGGCCAAGCGGGAGCTTGCTGCTGGCAAGAAGGAAGACGGTCGTGGCGGAGAAGGCGATGAAGAAGTGAAAAAACAAGCCCAGGAGAGCAGCGCGATGTCCCATGCCAAAGGCCGCCCGGCCGAGGACACCGCTGGCGATGCCTTGAAGAATTCTGGTGGGAGATATGCCGCGGAGACTATAGAAGATGAAGGCGTCCGAGATGTCGAGTGTGCCGACGAGGAGAGTGGCACCGGCGATGACCTTCCAGAGAGGGGGACGATAGGCTGAAATTTCCATTTGCAATGATTCTAAACGGATTTCAGTCCGGGATGCAGGCGTCGGCTTCGATTTCTATGCGCCATTTTGGGTTGAGCAGGGCGGCAACGACGACCATTGTAGCTGCGGGGCGGATCTGGCTGAAGAACTTGCCGTGAATGCGCCCGGCGGCCTCCCAGTCTTCGGTATGGGTGAGGTACATGCGGGTGCGGTAGACGTGTTCGATGGAGCTGCCGGCGCTCTTGAGGGCCGCGGCGATGAGGGTGAGGCACTGGTCGGTTTGCTCGGCTACGTCGGCCTCGTCCGCCCCAACGGGACCGGTGCCGGAGACGTGGACGTGGTTGCCGATGCGCACTGCGCGAGAGAAACCAATGATGGGCTCGAAGGGAGAGGTGCCGGGGATGTTTTTGCGGGCCATGGCTTGTCCGATTCTGATGTGGCTGTGTGAGTTTTCGACAGACCTGGACTCTAGCGCGGGGGTCTATTTTTTTGTAAATGCATGCTCGTGTTCGACCACTTCCGAGTCGTATTCGAAGTGTACTTTCCAGCGAAGGAAACGGACCTCGAACAGGTCATAACTGAGTTTTGCGACGAGAAAGCTGAGGCCGAAGGCGCAACTCAACTCGATGATACCGCTGACGGCCAGAGAGTGGGTCTTATGGATCATCAGAATAAGAAGCTTGAAGAACGCGAACTGGAAGATCAAGGAATAGATGTAAAAACCATAGCTGTACTTGCCTAGAATGCGAAGCGGCTTTAGATAAAAGAACCGGAAGGCGGGAGAACCGGAGCGCAGTGTGATGCCTGTGAGTCCGACCCCGGTGACGGCGAGGAGCGTGAGGCCGACGGTGAGGATCCAGGGGGACTTGATGTTCGGAAACCGCAGGAACAATGGAATGACGAGGGCCATTCCGCCGAGAAAGATCCATTTACACCTTCGCTGCCAGAGGTCGGAGTTGGGGCCACGCAGCAGCAGCGCAAGAATGGCACCGAAGAGTAAGGAGTCCATGCGGAACGGTAAGGTCCGGATGATCCAGGTTTCGGCCTCCGCAGGAAAGGTAAAGCACATGGCGATGCGGAGAGAGAGGGCCAATAGACAGATGCCTGACGCAATCCAAAGAAGACGTACGCGATCACGTACAGTCCATACGACCAACGGCCACAGAAGGTAAAACTGCTCCTCAACACAAAGAGACCATAGATGACCAATCAAGGCCGTGGCGCCCGGGTAGGTCGAACTTGCTACCTCGTACAGCCTGAAGTCGTGGTTAGCAAAGAAATTGCCGAAGTACACGAGAAATGTCAGCTGCAGCCAATGCCACCGGTAATGAAGCACCGGAGTCAATAGAAGAAGAATGGAACACATAAGGTAAAACACAGGGAAGATACGCAGGCTGCGGCGAGCAAAGAAACGCTTGAAGAAATGGGAGTCGTTTCGCGTATCGAAGAGGATTCCTGTAATCAGGAAGCCCGACAGGACAAAGAAGAGGTCGACGCCGGCCCAGCCGTTCTCCCGGATACGGTTCAGAAGCCGAAGTACAAATCCGCCATGAGATCCGCCGCCATAGTGGTCAAAGAAGACCATGGTTACTGCGAGGGCCCGAATGCCATCCAATGCGGGGAAGCGTGTTTTGAAGTCAATTGGCTCGAAGTTTCGGACCTTTGCGGACATTGTGCTCCCGGGATTTGTTGGTTCGTTGCCCTAGTGTACGTGACGGGCGTGACGAAGCAGAGCGTCCACTCCGACGCGGCGGGACATCGAACAAGCTGCCCGAAACCAACGAAGGTGAGCTTCTACGATTGGTCGTTCGCTGGGGACGGCCCTGGTTGAATTTGATCACTAGCGCCAAGCGGCGGACTGGCTACGGCACGCAGGGCGGCGTTTTCGGCCTCAAGCTTCGCGAGTTTTTCTCGGACAGGGGCGAGCACGTCCTGTAGTTCTTCCACGGTGTATCGAGGGGTGATGTACTGTGGACAGTTCCAGTCGAAGCCCTCGACGTGGATGAGAATGACTCGCTCTATGATGTCGGACTTGTCCGTCGGGCGGAAGGATTCGATGAGTGCCGCCGCTTCTTTATCGTGCTCGTGGACCTCGGCTCGTCCGAGAATTTTGAGACGGGTCTGGTTGGGGTAGTCCATGAAGAAGAGGGCGACGCGAGAGTCATGCTCGAAGTTGCCGAGGCTGACGTATTGCTTGTTGCCGCGGAGGTCTGCGAAGCCGAGGAGCGCGGGGTTGAGGATGCGAACAAATCCTTTGGGGCCGCCGCGGTGCTGCACGTATGGCCAGCCGGTCTCGCTGACGGAGGCCATGTAGAAGCTATCGCGGCGCTGGATGAAGTCCTTCTCGGCTGGGCCGAGGGCGTCGTCACCCTGAGGCGCGGCCTTCTCCATGCGGTCGTATTGGCGTCGGCTGCCGTGTTCCTGTTGGTGTTCTTTGACGTGGGGTGTGAAGGCAAGCTCCTGGAAGCGACGACCCATAGAGTGCTCGATCCCGGCAGGTGGACTCGCTGCCTGAAATTGAGATTATCAGGCTGTACTGCGGGATTCAGGATTGTTCGCAATCAAAGACTTGCAAGGCAGCCGTAGTCGCGTATTATCTTGCAGAACCGGTGAACCTGAGTCTTAGGAGGTACGGCAAGCGTGTGCTTTTCTGCGACGGCGAACTTTGTTGGAAGTGGAGTGCTGGGGGCGATCGGGGCGGTCACCCTGACGAAGGTGAAGCATAAACGTGAGCTGCTGTTCGCGTCGCTGCCGACGCTGTTTGCCGTGCATCAATTTATCGAGGGGTTTGTGTGGCTGGGACTGGACGGAGTTCTGTCGCCTACGGTGACGCACAATATGGGCGCGGCGTTTGTGCTGTATGCGCAGGGTCTGCTGCCGTTTCTATTGCCGCTAAGTATCTTGCTGTTTGAGCCGACAGTAAAAGCCCGCAGGCGAATGCTGCCATTTCTCGCGATCGGCACGGGCACGACGCTTTATATGCTTTGGGCGCTGATTGCCTATCCGCTGCATATCTTCGTACGGGGAGACAGCATCGTCTACATCAACGACGGGACCAACAACACAGCGCTCGCAGTCCTCTATGTGATTGCCACGTGCGGTTCGCTGTTCTTCTCGCAGGTCAGGGCCATGGTGATCTTCGGCGCGGCCAACCTGGCGATTCTGCTGACGGTGATGGCGGTGAAACGGTACGCTTTCACTTCGCTGTGGTGTGCGTACGCCGCGATTGCAAGCGTGATTATTCTGGCTTACTTCTGGAAGAGCCGGCTGACGAGGCCGTTCAAGTATGCGGAGGCGATCTGGGGATGAAGAGCGGAGCCGGAGTGCGGCGCAATAACGAAGCGAAGAACCCGCCGCCTGGAACAAATGCGGGAGTCCTTCGCTTCGCTCAGAATGACGACGTCAGTTCTCGTGGGTCTAAAGGCCCTTTTTCACCAGGAAGGTGATGAGGTCCTTGACGCGGTTGGAGTAACCCCACTCGTTGTCGTACCAGCTGATGACCTTGCCGGTGTTTCCGATGACCTTGGTCAGCTTGGAGTCGACGATGGAGGAGAGGGGATTGCCCTTGAAGTCAGAGCTGACTAGCTCTTCGTCGGTATAGCCGAGGTAGGGCTTAAGTGCGCCGTCGGCAGCGGCCTTGAGGGCTGCATTGACGGTCGCTACGGTGATGGGCTTCTCGGAGACGAAGGTGAGGTCGACTACGGAGACGTTGGGGGTGGGGACGCGCATGGAGAAGCCGTCGAGCTTGCCGTCCATCTCGGGGATGACGAGCCTGAGGGCCTTGGCGGCGCCGGTCGAGCTTGGGATCATGGAGAGGGCAGCGGCGCGGGCGCGGCGAAGGTCCTTGTGCGGGGTATCGAGGATGACCTGGTCGTTGGTGTAGCTGTGGATGGTGGTCATGATGCCGTTGGCGATGCCGAAGGTGTCGTTGAGGACCTTGACGACGGGTGCGAGGCAGTTGGTGGTGCAGGATGCGTTGGAGATGATGTTGTGCTTCGATGCGTCGTACTTGTCGTCGTTGACGCCGAGCACGAGGGTGATGTCCTCGTTGGAGGCGGGGGCAGAGATGATGACCTTCTTGACGGTGGCGCCGAGGTGGGCCTTGGCTTTTTCGGCGTCGGTGAAGAAGCCGGTGGATTCGACGACGATCTGGGCGCCGACGGAGGCCCAGTCGAGCTTGGCGGGGTCGCGCTCCGCGAAGACTTTAATCTTCTTGCCATCGACGGCGATGAAGTCGGCGCCGTGGGTGATCTCATTTTTCAGGTTGCCGAGGATGGAGTCGTATTTGAGGAGATGGGCCAGGGTGGCGGGGGTGGTGAGGTCGTTGACGGCTACGAATTCGATATCTGGGTTGCCGAGAGCGCTGCGAAAGACGTTGCGTCCGATGCGGCCGAAGCCGTTGATGCCTACCTTGACTGCTGCCATGATTTCAGTTGCTCCTGTCGTGTTGCTGCGAGGGTGTTTTCATGAGTATTGGACACTTGAGAGCGCAGCGAAATCGCTTGCGCCCATCACTTCCGATGCTACCACCGGGAAGGAAGTGGCACAAATTGAGCGCAGTACCGCCTCCGGTTGCAGGTCGCCGGGGACTTGTCGCGATGGATCCAGCCGACTGCGGCGCTAGAAGTTGAAGAACTTCTCGCGGAGAGCGCCTTCGTAGTCCTTCTTTGCCTGCTTGGCCTTTTTGCGGGAATCTTCTTCGCGGAAGCCGGCCGCCTCCCAGGCGTCGATCTCAGTCTCGGAATGCTCACAGGAGGCGAGGACCTCTTCTTCGCGGATGGCACTGACCCAGATGTCCACTGCTGTTTTGTAGTCGGCCTGCATTCGGTCAAGATCGGAGATTTCAACGGCCATCGTTCACCTCGTGTACCCGAGAAAGGTACCGCAGCGATGTGAATTGACGATGTATGAGATAGAGGAAAATTGGGACGTCGGCGATCTGGTCTGGGCCGAAGAGGGGAGGGTCGGAGTGTCGCTGGAGGTGCGGGCGATTTGCGAGGGCCTTCCGCGCTGTGTTACAAGCGTGACATGCGCGAGTTGCGCGAATGGATAAGCGAAAAGATGAGACGACGCCCTAGACGTGGACCGAATGATTCGGAGTCCACGGGGAAGAGTGGGCAGGAGTTGCCCGCAAACCAACCGGCTCCCTTGAGACCGACGTACCCGGAGGCCACCCCTGCGCGTGTAGCTGAGACTCCGCCAAGTGCCGAGGCAAAGCCTGCCGCTCATGCTGCCTCTCCGGAGCCAGCGGCCGTGAAGCCGGAGCCCAAGATGGTGATGGAGACGCAGCCCGAGTCGCTGGCGACTCCGCCTGCTGAGCAGTCGGCGGTTAAGTCGCCTAAGGGCTTTGTGGTGCTGACGATCGGGTTGCCGGGGTCGGGTAAGACGACCTGGTACAAACGGAGAGGTGTCACTCCGCTGTCGAGCGACCTGTTGCGGACGCTACTGTTCGATGACATTACAGAGCAGCGGTATCAGGGGCTGGTGTTTTCTACCCTGAGGAGCCTGCTCCGGGCGCGGCTGATCGCAAAGATGCCCTGGAACTATGTGGACGCGACGAACCTGTCGCCACATGAGCGCAAGCAGTGGATCAAGATGGCGAAGAGCTTTGGGTATGAGGTGCAGGCGGTGTTCTTCGATGTGCCGTTAGCGGTTTGCATGGAGCGGAACTCGAAGCGTGACCGTCAGGTGACCGATGAAGTGATGCAAAAGATGGCGGAACGTCTCAAGCCGCCGACGTTCAAGGAAGGCTTTGAGAAGATCACGGTGGTTCGCGTAAAGGGGCAGCCGGGAGCGGCTGGCGAGCCGGTCGCCGTTGACGCCGTTGCTGAGACCGCGGAGTAGCTTCACCGTACGACAGACAAGTTAGAGTAAGAGACATGCCCACAGTTGGCGTTGAGTTCGCGAAGGTGAGCTATACGTTGGCTGATGGACGTGTTTTGCTGCGCGATATTTCTTTGCAGCTTGAGGCGGGGACGGCGACGGCCTTGCTGGGGCGGAGTGGGTCGGGCAAGACGACACTGTTGCGGACCGTGAATGGGCTTGTGGTGCCTACTTCCGGTGAGGTCCTGGTTGCGGGTAAGGCCACTCGGGAATATGACACGGTGGCCCTGCGGCGGGGGACTGGGTATGTGATCCAGGAGACGGGGCTGTTTCCGCATATGACGGTGGAGCGGAACGCGGGGATGGCGTTGGAGCTGGCGGGGCGGTCGAAGCAGGAGATTGCTGCTCGCGTGCGGGAGGTGCTGGCGCTTGCGGGGTTGAAGTATGAGGAGTTTCGGGCGCGGTATCCCTGGCAGCTCTCGGGTGGGCAACGGCAGCGGGTGGGTCTGTCGCGAGCGCTCGTGACAGACCCGATGGTGCTGCTGATGGATGAGCCGTTTGGGGCGCTCGATCCGCTGACTCGGGCGGAGATGCAGACGATGTTACTGGGGCTCTTGGAGCGGATGGGCAAGACTGTCCTGCTGGTGACTCATGATCTGGATGAGGCGCTATATCTGGCGAAGCGGGTCGTGTTTCTGGCGAAGGGAAGGGTCGTCGCCGATCTGCCGAGTGGCGAGGTCCTGGGGTCGGATAATCCTCATGTAAGGGATTATGTTCATGCTGTACATCGTGCGGTGCCAGCATGATGGAGTTTCTTCGTTTGCATGGGTGGGAGATTGGCCGGCTGACGTTTGAGCACCTCTGGCTGACGCTTTCGGCTATGGTGCTGGCGGCGGGGATTGGGCTGCCGTTGGGGATTCTGCTGACACGGCGGCAGGGGCTGGCGAGACCGGTGATCGGGTTTGCGAATGTGCTGCAGACCGTGCCTAGTCTTGCGCTGTTTGGGCTGCTGCTGCCTGTGCCCTGGCTGGGGGAGAATGCGGCGCGGCTGGCGATTCTGGCGCTGACCGGGTATGCTCTGCTGCCGATTCTGCGGAATACGTACGCGGGGATTGGGAGCGTTGACCCGGCGCTGGTGGACGTGGCGAACGCGATGGGGATGACCTCGTGGCAGCGGCTTGTCAAGGTGGAGTTGCCGCTGGCGGCTAGTGTGATTTTGGCTGGG
>Ga0210388_10002273_pt1 | contig 14947 bp, 18 predicted proteins | sample IncBWC19OmetaG_FD_155485 | JGI IMG/M metagenome (GOLD analysis project Ga0210388, IMG submission 155485) | Forest soil microbial communities from Barre Woods Harvard Forest LTER site, Petersham, Massachusetts, United States - Inc-BW-C-19-O ...
TGTCCCCGGGGAACGCAAAATCGGCGTCGTTAGCTTCCTCGTTGCCAATCGCGATGTCATGGCCGTTCTTGAGGGCCGTCATCACGGTTTCAATTTGTTCGGCGGGCAAATGGAGTACTGTCGCGAGATCGTTCTGCAATTTGTCAACATCGGTCTCGTTACCATCCATCCACGCCTCGCCCCACACTGCTCCATCTGGATGACCTATTTTGTGGATCACGAGGCGTTTCGGGAGCTTCGCTTGAGGCGGTGGATTGAACCACAGAAGTGGCTCCTCGTACTTCGGACTCAGGGTCAGCGTGTAATGCACTTCCGTAGGTTCTGGCGGCGGGTCTCCCAGTGGCCCGCTGATAACAGGACGGATCACGATCTTCTGACTCGGTTCCATTTCAACGGGCGGATCGTCAATTCTGTCTGTATCAACGTGCGTGTGCGGAGTGTCTTCAGCAAGGCCGAATATCTCCACAAACGCAAGCGTGCCAGCCGCCATGATTACGAGAAAAATATTCTTTTTCATTTGGACACCCCAAGCCTCGCAGGGAAGCAGTGAATTGTTGCTAGGAAGTCTACAGCAGTCGGACTACAACATCCTGCGTAAATGAAATAGCGATTTGTACAGAAACCGTACAGACCACTAGAAATCCAACAGGACAATCATGCCAACAATAATGCTCACACCTGTAATCACGGACGCACTCGCAGCCTATTACCGGGCAACAGATGAGACGGAGAAAGCCGCCCTAGCCCGCAAAATCGCAGATCGCATGATAGCCGCAACTCTCGGGTTGCCCGAGATGAAAAGAGACTATGAAGGTCTTCAGATCGTAAACCGGATTCAGATCGGCGGCAGGTAACGCCGTTTTCAACGCCCGCGATAGACCCCAATACGACAAATGCAAAAACTAGAACTAGATGGGAAGACATTCGGACGCTTGACCGTTGTCTGCGAAGACGGGAGAACCAATGCAGGCAAAGTATGCTGGGTCTGTCGGTGCTCGTGCGCGAATGAAATGCCCGAAGAAATAATCGTCACGGGCAGCAAGCTCGTAAACGGGCACACCCGAAGCTGCGGATGTATTCAGCGGGAAGCCGCCTCCAGGACAGGAAATAAGTTCAAGCATTTGTTAGTTCACGGTGCCCGCCCGTCACTTTGTACGGAAAACGGATAGACTCACGCCCGTTATGTCCCGCAAAGTTGAAGAACAAGCATCGCTGAGGCTCGCCGTTTGTCTGTGCTAAAATGCTGCGCCATTATGAATACCCAACCAGCAAAGTCCGACCATCAACATACACGCAACGACCGTAACCTCCATTCACGCTGGCTGTCGGCTGGTTTTGCAGCAACAGGGTTGCTTATCGGCCTCGTAGCTGGATTAAGTGAAACTCCCGTCGTTGGCACGCTTATACCTCTGCTCTTCACCATCATCGGCGGCGGTTCGGGATTTTTCGTTGTTAAGCGGCCAGAACAATCCCGCCAAGTGGGTGTAGCACTAGTATCGTTGGCGTCGATGTGTATTCTGGGGTCTATCTGGGGAATTCACCTGCGGCAAGGTGTGCCTATAAAGTGTTTTGTTACGATCTGCTCGTCTGTGTCATACGAGCCTACTTCGGCAATGAGGCTTCCTCCCGACCTGCCCGACCGGAAGAGGAATGCTGTAGAGCTAGCGGGCTTTGCGGTACTTCGCAGTGAACTGGAAATGATGAAACTGTCCAAGGATGAAAGGGAAAGGATTTACAAGGCAGCCGTTGCAGATAACCAAGCGTTCTACAGCACAACGGACATTTTGCGGGGGTTTCTGACAATAAAGAGCGCAGCCGGAAGCGTCGGACCGGAGAAACCCTGACCATAGGTGCAATCAACATCAAAGCCGTCGCCCGCAGCCTGCTATGATCCTCGCTCATGGACAAGAAACCAGAGTGGATCAAGATAGATCAGACACATTACCAATGCCCGCGGTGCGATGGTATTCAGGACATCAACCGTCCGAGCGGCAAGGAAACTGAGGCGGAGTGGAACAAGCGTCTTGAAGGGCGGTTGTTAGAGCACATGGAGGAGCACGAGCGAAGAGACAAACTCAGTCAGGCCGACGACGACAGTACGGCAGGCGGATAACCTTGGGGCCAAATTATACGGAAAACGTACAACGGGTCGCCCGCTACCAACTTGCCCGCAAACAACCAAGATCGCCCGTAACCAATCTGAGACAGGCATAATGAGGAGAGCATATAAGGGCGGAGGGATAAGACACAGGGTAAGTAATAGGCGTCCTAGACCACGCCGTCGAGCAGGAATTATCCGGATAACGGACAGATTGTCAAGAAACTTAGAGCGGTGCCAAATCGCCCAATTCTTGTCCGGATGATCCCTCGAAAGACACGCCTATAACTAAGGCTGTAACTACGCTCGATGCTTTCTAAAATATTTCGGCGTTTTCCGCAACATTTTCCCACATTTATGCAAACTTATGCGTAGTGTGCGCCTAAGTAACGGGCAATGAATTGAACGATTTACAGTCGGTTGGCTTTGCGTCCCTTGTCGGACATGTAAAGGACGCTTTACACGCGATAATCGATCTTGCGGCCCCGTCCTGGCGTCGCCGTGTATTTCCCTACTCTGGTTTCTGAATCGCGGGCGAAATACCTGGTAAGGATGACGGGCAAGTAACCAGCAGATCGCCGCGGCAAGCATGCCCGCTCGACGGCAGCCCTAGCGGATTGCCTGCGAAAACGGTATCAGTTTGGTATCAGCCACGATCTAACCCTATTGCTTTCAATGCGTGGCGGAGAGAATAGTCTTCGCACCCAAGGCTGTTTCGGATGATTTGTACGGAAAACGGATAATGCTCGCTCGGCAGGTAACCATGATCGCCGCCCCACATCGGAGAGCAACGGCCCGCGGAGCCAAAGGCCCGGACTGCGACCTCCGACGCTGGCAAACCGCCTGTAATGCTCGCGAACAGGCGCAATAGCAACTTGCCCGTAAGCAACGGACAACTAATGGCTTATCAGGGCGAATCGATCTAGGCTCCCGAGCATGCTCCGATCACGCATAAACTTATCCCCACCGGAACCAATAACTTACGCCTGAGCATAAGATCAGTCGGCTGCTCTTAGACCTTCCGGGCCGCAACTTATACGGAAAGCGTACAAACCTGCCCCGCCTAGAGCTTCTGCGGATCGCACACACAGGGAACGACGCCCGATCCCAAGCGTACGGAGCCCGGACAGCCCGATACTTGACCGTAAAGCCCAACGAATCCAACGAGTTGCCCGCAGCTAACGGATGGTGACCGGGCACCCTCCTTCCAACGAATCCGCTGTGTTGCGAGCGGCGGGGGAAATCGCCCGCGATGCGCCAGGGGAGAACCCTTTTGCGCGGATCGCCGCGGGGAGAGCAGACAGGGCGTCGCAAAATTCTGGGAATCCAAGGTACTACTTTTGAGACAGCCCGGCAGAGGCGGTCACCCCACCGTACCCCAACGTTTCCGTGGCGAAACTGGGTAGCTGATTTGTTTTCGCGATTTCCAGACAGGGGGCGGGGTCAATTTCCAAGCTCGGGAGTCCCGCGTCCCGCCAGACAGTACCCCATACAAGTTTTTCGATAAGTCCCTATGCGGCCCGAAGCCGTCCGGGGTTAATTCCATTCCAAAGGTGGTCATATGAAACTAGACAGGATGGGGCAGGTCTACGGGCAACTACAAGCGTTGTACGACACGGGTAAGCGAACTAAGAAGCATGAGCGCGTCTGGGCTGCCCGATGTCTTAGCACCCGTAACGGGTCAGCCTGCGGGCGAATAATCGAGACTCACAAGCTCGGGCAAAAGGATGGTCCTGTGCGGTGCTCTGAGTGTTCAACGTCGATGTATTGCCAGCTACGGGATATTGCCGGACAAGAGTTCTCGGGCTGGAAGGCCATCAAGCGCACGAAGCGATACAACAGGAAGCGCGACATCTGGCAGTTTCGTTGTCTGCGTTGCGGGCGTCGGCTATGTCGGAACGCGGTCTCGGCTATTACGGGCAATCTGACGCCGTGCCGGAAGTGTAATCCCCTGCCCAAGCCGCCCCAGAAGACCACCCCAACCGATTATCCAGCACTCACGGCTCAAATCGCGACTCTACGGACCAAGCTAGCCGCGGAGTTGTCTGCGGGCAATGTCGTGGAGGTTCCTGTCGGCGGCGGGCGATACTCAGCATTCGTATCCGCGGCGGACGCTCCTAGAGTTCTGCGTCTCCGCTGGTATGTCCGTCCTGGCGACGAAGACACGTTCTATGCCGATACCAAGATCGCGGGCCGCGATGTTCCGATGCATCGTTTTGTTCTCGGGGTTACAGACCCCAAGACACTCGTTGACCACAAAGACCATTGCGGGATCAACAACACCCGAAGCAACGTCCGTCCGGCAACTAACGGACAGAATGCGGCCAATCGCCGGAAGTCCTCGAAGCCGTCCCACAGCCCGTACAAGGGTGTCACTTGGCAGGCTAATACCAAGTCCAAGCCGTGGATGGCATATATCCACACCAAAGTGGAGGGCAAGAGGAAGATTATTCATCTCGGGCGATTCGCGTTCGAAGCTGACGCAGCCCGAGCTTACAACGATGCGGCTCTTGAGAGGTTCGGGGAATTTGCTTGCCTGAACGATGTACCAGAGCGCAAATCTCTCCTCAGTATTGGGCTAAAAGACGTTGCTATCCATGAACTGAACACCCGAAGGCATGGACCTAAAACACGTCTAAATCTATCTCAAAATCTATAGGCGGATTGAAGCGTTGTCCTTCGTCGGTGAAGAATGTACCAGTTTCAGGATTGAAGCGATTAGGGGCTTGCGGGAAATCCTCATGAAGGGCCCCGTGCTCGTCCTCTCCATATGATACCGGGCCAGGGACGTATTGGTATTTCGGCGCGGTTTGATGACTGATACTGATCGACGCTCCCTGAGTATTGTTATTGGCACTCTGTAGTACCTGTTGAATATAGTCCGACATGCGTTGCTGTGCCTGCCGGGTAAGGTCCCAGGTGCTATCGTCGTTGCCTGGGCCAATCACTGGGGGCGGCGACGGAATGACCGGGGGCTTTGTCTGCCCTACAATAGGAAATGTTTTCAGAAAAATCGGCAAGATCGACAAGCGTTTTGCAATGGCGAGAAAATCACGACGATTCGGGATCATTAGTGTATCTCCAGAAGTTTGCTGCCCAATTGTGCGAATGAACCCTGTTGAGCACAAAGTTTAACCTTACCCGCTGTCGGAGCTGCAATCTTCAACCTTTCGATTCTTTTCTGTATATCAGCCGCGTAGCGCTCATTCAAGCTTTTGGCCAGGTCTTGAATCTCCCCCTGTCTATCAATGAAGTATTTCAATTGCTTCATATCAACGCGGGCTCTCTCCCGGTCGAACGTCGCTTGGGCAAATTTGGCTTCTATAGACGGTTTGTATTCTGCGGTGAGAGCGCCGTTTTCTAGCAGCCGTGTGTCTGAGTGGTGTTTGCGCTCTGCTTCTTTGAATTGGGCCTCGGCAGAATCTAAGGCCGCTTGAGCAACTGCAATCACTAGAGCCATCTGCTCACCAGTGTATTGACGGGCGTCGATCAGCCGTAATGCCTCACGGGTTCGAATACGCTCCGCCATTCTCTGCTCCCAGTCACTATCCATTTCCAGAAGGGGAGCACCAACCTGAACGACTTCTCCATCTTGAGCAAGCATCTTGATCACAAATCCATCTTTTGGCGAACAGACATCCATAATTCTCTCCTTCTGACTACTTGGGTTTGATAAGTGGGGGCATGATGCCACACGTGGAGGCCAATCGCAAAACTCTTTGTAGGCCGACTGTTGTTTTAACTTCGGGGTATTTCTCGGGAAAGAGACCGAAGCCACCCGAAGCACTACGAGCGACCGCCTAACGAAAAAGCCCGCTTCTCCCTGGAGGATCGGCGGGCCACAGCGTCGTTATTGACCGTTGGCCGTTTTCTTGGCTTTGGTTTCGCGTGCCGCTTGTAGCTTAAATTCGCCTTGCGGCCCCTCGGGACGCGGTTCTACATTTACCCAGACCTGCGGTGCCACGTCGGTACGTGGGTCTTTCCGGGCTATTGCGTCGAACCCGCGCACGTTTAGTTCCTTCATAATCGCCTCAGCTAGTGAACAGCTACGGGTGTCGGAAGTAGATGCGACGATCACCCCAGTCTCTAGGCGCTCAATCGGTTTACCGAGGTTTCCGTGTCCACCCTCCTGCGCTTTCATTACGCCGCCCGGAGCGTACACGCGTAGGGTTCCAGCTTTTGTCGCTGCTTCAGCTATATCAGCCGTAAACATAGCTGCTTCGATGTCTGCCGCGTTGTACCAGAAACTTACGCCTTGGTTAGAAAAGTGTCTTAGGGCGGTCCCAATTTCTACCTTCTGTCCCTCGGACAGATGTCGCCACGCTACTCTTGCTTCGATCTTAATGCGTGCGAGCCGTTCGCTCTCCGCATCCTTGCGTAACCCTTCCGCTTCTTTTTCGTTCTCCGATGCGAGCTTGTTGGCTTCCCCTGCCCGTTGCTCGGCATCTCCCGCCCGCTGTTCGATATTCGCAATCAATTGCCCCGATAGCTGCGATGTTCGCACCGCTCCGAGCAGTTCCCCGGCTATGCCAAGGATGAGGATTATCAAAGACAGTCGGGAAAGTTTGTGCTTGGATTCCTCGCGCTTCGCAACGCGTGTGAATTCGGCGATGAATTCGCCCACGCAACCGAGAAACACGATTGCCGTTGAGACATATCCGAACCACTCCCACCAATTCAAGATGGCTTTAAGAGACCGGACCTCGGAGTCCGTCAGAATCATGCCCGCAGTCTATCGCATCGAGTGGTCAGGCAGGAACAGCCCAAGAGGGCGGGCGGCGTTGTTTTGTACGGAAAACGGACTAAGCGGATTTCTCTGCCTTCTTTTTCGCCGCCGCCTCTGCTTCTCGGCGCTTCTTCTGCCCGAGTGCGATGTTACGGCGAGCTTTGGAGCTTAACTTCCTTCTGGCTCCCTTCGGGCGTCCGGGTCTCCCGCGCTTGCCCGATCCGTCGAAAGAATCCACGGCGTCTAACAAATGATCCAAAGCCGCGATGCGCTTCGTTAGTCGTTCTCGTTCCTGTCTCAGTTCCGCAATATTGAGCGTTTGCATGGGCCGAATTCTAACACGTAGCTAATATCCAGAAAACGGATATGACTTGGCATCTGCCAAACAATTGCCGCTTTGTTAAGAAAATGAGGTATTCCGCCGCCCGTTTCATATCGCTCCTGGAGTATTGCCGTCTGCGCTCCTATCTTTTACCCGGGCACGGATTAGAATTGGGTTGTGCCGCTAAAGAAACTGGATTTCGTGCCCCCGAACCCATCGTTTTGGGGAAAGGATGGCGTGATGCTCACATTGAGCGTCCCAAGACTCGATGCGGCTTGGTACTACAACAGGGTCCCCCCGGGGGGCGAGCCAAGCGATGAGGGAAAGTATGAGGGGGCGAAACGCTGGATCGAGCACCACGGACACTGCGACCTGATGGCCTCAGAGATCGGCATCGATGAAGGAGAAAACCATATCTATTTCATTGAGGGGCGGAATCGATTCGCAGCACTGCGCGACCTCGGTTACGAGATTGTGAAGGTATGGGCAGGTCGGGAAGAGTGCGATGAGTTGTGTCGCAAATATGCTGTGATGAAACGCAGGCGACGCTGAATCGCCATTACCGTTAGACCGCCCCTTGTGCTCGCGTTTGCGCTACCGCTGTTCCGCTGTCCGATAGCCCGCCAATTGTACCTGCTGTTGGCGTTTCTCCCATTGCGCGAAGTCCCGCAACTGCTGCGTATCGGTCATGTACTTTAGAAATCGGTTTGCCTGGATAAACCCACTGCGGTACAGCACGGCCTTGTACTCCGGCTGATTGCCTGAATCCGTACTCATGCACTCCATGAGTCTGCTGTCACGGTCCATCAGTTCACCGATTGGACGTTGCGCGAGCGTCGTGGCCCCGTAGAGTGAATCGTATTCGGCCTCATAGCTCAAACTCTCTTGAGCGAACCTCCGCGCATCTGCCCTACACGCTTTGACGGCACTCGATTGAGTTCGCCCTGCTAGAAGCAGCGTCCCCGCGGATATGACGACAATAGCCAAGATTACAAGCGTCCGTTTCATAAGGCTCCTCTTTCCTACCTCAAGCCTAGATTCCACGCCCTGGCTCGACAACCCACGTTCGTGCCACGACCAGCCGTGTTTTTGGTGCTATGTCTTTCGTATTCCATGAATCCCCCTCAATGGGGCCTCCCCCGGACCGACGATAGGGAAATGTGCAAGACAGGCTGCCGGACGGCGCTTTTAGGTGTATGATGCCTGCGCCATGAGAGCCTTCAATACGCTTGTGCTGACGTTTCTCTTTGTCTCCACTTCCTTGTTTGCTCAGCATGCCTACCTCTGGACGGAGAATGAGGGTATGCAGGATCTGGGGACACTCGGATGGCCGAGCAGCGTCGCGTTCGGAATAAACCGTTCCCGCACAGTGGTCGGGTGTGCCTACGATCCAAGTAGCCCTTATCTTGCGCATGCGTTGATTTGGACGAGCACGCGAGGACTGCGATCCATGAGGGGGCTGACGGGAAATTTACGCAGCTGTGGCCTTGCAATAAACGAGCATGGCCAGGTCGCAGGTTATATGAATTCGATTCATAGTCAGACGCATGCCATGGTTTGGACTGCTCAGGCGGGCCCGGTGGATTTAGGCGTCTTGCGAAGCACCGACAATACCAGCCTTGCGAACGCAATCAATAACTTCGGCCAAGTTGTGGGATATTCCACGAATTCGAACGGTGATGTCCACGCTTTTCTATGGACTCAAGCCGGAGGTATGCAAGACCTCACAACGCTGTTCCCGAAAGGATGTCCAATTTGCCAGGAGGCTTTCGGCATAAGCGACTCAGGTGTGGTTGTTGGGGAAGGCAAGGTTCCGGGGTCGTCGGTGCTTTACGCCTTCTACCTAGACCTGAAGACTGGAATGTGGAAAAATCTGGGAAGCTTGGATGGGGACACGGTCTACGGCAGCGTGGGAGTTGCATTCAACTCAGGACGGATCGCTGGAACGTCTGCTTTGGTAGCCTTCGTGTGGTCACGGGCCGCAGGTATGCAATCGCTTGAGTCGATGGGGGGACCTCCGAATCAGAGCTATGCCTGGGGAATGAACAGCTCAGAACAGATTGCTGGATCGTACTATGTGCCACCAAGCTCTACCGTCATCCACGCCTTCATCTGGAGTCCCACGGATGGAATGAAGGATTTAGGAACACTCGGCGGCGCTACTAGCCAGGGCTATGCGATTAACGCCTTGGGCGATGTCGTAGGCACCGCCGATATTCACTAGCAGAATTGAGAAGGGCTTTTCGCACAGTCAAGTTTGCGCCTACCGCTGTTCCGTCTCCCGATACGTCGCCAATTGCATTGCCTATTGATTCTTCTCCCATTGCGCGAAGTCCTGCAATTGCTGCGTGTCGGCAATGTATTTCTGAAATCGTTCGCCCTCGATTGGCGTCCGGAATGCACGGTGCGGCCTACTTGCAGACAATGCTAGGATTGTCTTTCGCCAGCTCTAAGCAGGCTTTGTGTTGCTTCGCTTTGCGGGCCGCGTCCCCTAGGCTGTCGCCCCCGCTCGGGGTCACTGTCGCGGGCTGCACCTGCACGCTACTCTGTGGCTGATACGCCGCTTGGGAAACGGCAGGCTGCACCGGGGCTGGAGCAGGCGCAGAAGCCGGAGCAGGATCTTGTGTCGGTGCCTCAGGCGCAGGCGGAGCCGCCAATCTGGCTTGCCAATCAGACATGATCGCAGCGCACGCGGCCTTCACGCCACCGTTAATACTGCCACTCTTGATCCCACCCTTCTCGCGCACTCCTCCGAGCATGTCTCCTTCTCTGTTGGCGACCTGGAACTGATTGTCGCGTCCGAAGGCCCCGACTTCGATGTGGTTCAAGATGACCGTATAGTCAGCAGCATTTTGCAAGATTGTGACTTTAACATCTGGGCAATTCTTCGCAAAGTCTTTGGCCATCTCCATTGATTGGTCGCGACGAGCGGCCCATACATTGCCGTGGCTCGTTGCCTGGAGAAATATGCGAGGTTGCGGCTGCGACTCCTGGCCGAAACAGATCCCGGCTAGTATTAAGGCAGGTAGTGTGATATGTAGCGTTTTCATGCTATTAGTTGACTATCTGGGATAGCCATCCACAAGTTACTGACGTACTTAGCGGAAGATAGGCCAGACTGGGCGTGAAAGGGGCGGCTTAAAGTTGACTTGATGGCGTGGTTTGAGCAGCAAACCGCGAATCGCGAGACAGAAGTTTGTGAAAGTATCTGAACTTTCGGCGTCCCTATCTGGTGTTTATTGTCCGGTTGGGCTGGAAGGCTTCAGCAGTTTGAGTCGGTCGGGTACCGCCTCGCCCTCGTAGGTTACTTGTTGTTCGACGCCCCCATCCTCCTTGAGAACGATCCCAACGTGAGTGTCGTAGTCACCACGAAACAGGCTAGCCGGGAACGGAATACGGGCTACCGCATTGTGCCAGACAATCACACGAGGAATTTCAGCGTACGGATCAAAGTCAGGAACCCTATTTCTTATCTCGCCTAGTACATCGACGCCGGGGTTTCCGACCATCAACTCCGTCAGCTCAATCAAGAACGGCTGAAAACTCACGACCGTGATGATTGCTGACAAAGTCGTGTTCTGAACTTTAGACTCCTTCGACCGAATCATCTTCCCTCTGTTCAAGAATGCGTTTCTCATCTGGCTGGCGTCGCCGACCCCAGTCCCGGTGTTCACAGGGAATGTGAATCCCGAGTCGCCGTACATCGAACCGAGCACGATGTCGGCATTGCTGAGCGAAACGAGAGGCTGACCAGCGTTGTACAGGACCAGAGCGCAGCAATATTCCTTGAAATTCTTGAACTTATCACGCCCCTGATCTATCTTTTCGCGGATGGGTGAGTAGGGGTCAACTTGCATGAACCCGGTTTTGAATGTTTTTGGAGGATCGAAGTCCTTCACGTCGAAGACAACCGTCTTGCCCTCCCATTCGATTGTGTAGTCGGGCCGTTTGAGCTTGCCCGGGTGTTCCTTCTCGAACTCGAACGGTATGTTCTGAGAGTCGAGGTACTTTTCGAATACGGCCTCTCCCGGTGTGTGAGATGAATCATTCATGTCGTTGTTCTTGCTAGCTTATACGCACCTTCGGCCCTGACTTCTCCACTGGCACAAACTTTGCCCGGCACTTCGGACACTCGTACCGCTCGCTATCGAACCGGACCGCCTCAGACGGGGTAATTTTGTGGTGACACTCCGGGCATTCAACAACCATGGCCGCGTGTATCGCCGCGATATCGTATTTAGATCGGCGAAGCATGGCAGCGGCGATTCTACACCTTTCGCCTTTGATTCGCTATACTACCTATGTTACGCTGGCAAAATGAGGCGGGGCGAAAGAATTAGAAGAGACGCGCTGCGGCGATACTTCATTTTCAGGATGAAGCTCATCGAACTTTTTCACTTCCATCTCTTGTGGGGCGCTCTCGCTGACGAAGAGTTCGTTCCTGAAAACGTCATGGAGCATTTGGGGAGAGACTTCGCAGAGTCGATACGAGTGCCACTCCTAAGCTGGTACTGCACAATCGTAGACCGCACCCAAGGTGGACTTAACGTTTTCAACGTATGGCGGGAACTATTTCCAAAGCATCGCCGAGAGATTGATCGAGTCCGTAGAGAGGTAGAACCGCAATGGGATGTCCTGCGGACCTTCCGTGACAAGTGCGGCTTTCACGCGGATACGCCTCGCAACTACTTCTTGGCGAAACAGAAAATACTCGACAATCCCCAAGTCGCAAAGGCCGTGCAGGATTTCCTCGACCTTGCGAAATTCCTTATCAACCGCGAGGAGGCTGAGCTACCTGACTTCGTTCCTGAAGTCGAAACATTCCTTCTAGACTTTGAGTTGGAGAAGGGCAATCGCGGAATCAACCGGAATGCTCTTAAGAAGTTATTGATTCTTCCCCGTTCGAAATACAAACGGGTCTTCAATCGGGGTGCGGACGATGGACCCTAAGGACTGGCAATGGCCTCGCTATTATTGGAGCCTGTGCACACATCTTGGCCAAGAGACCTACAGGACATGGCGGTGGGAATTGTTCTCCTCCGTGCCCGTAGGCTTTTTTGCAGCTTGGCTGACGGGTGGATGGAAGGATTTTCGCACGGGCCTCTTAGCTACGGCTTTAACACTAGGGTGTTTCGTTATATGGCATATCGTTCGCTTACCGTGGTTGGTTCATAAATCCGTGCAGACCGCGGGTGAGGAGGAACCCGGATTCCTCGCTGGCGTGTTTGGAATCCTTATCCTTGCCGCTCTATTCGTTGGCAGCTACGAGTCCGCAGTCGTCTCGTGGAATCTCAGGCCCTTGGGAGTCATCGAAATCGTCACGAAAGCGCCGCCAGTTCCGGTCATAGACCAACGTCGGCTAGCCGTTGTGCACGGTGCTTGCAAATTAACCGCAGAACAAATCAATCCAGCACGGTCGCCACAACCCTGTCCTGGATCGCCTCCTCCCACCCTTCAAGATCGGGTTCTCGCAATTAACGCCCATTTTACGGAAGGAGATCGCAATCGGTTTTCAGATGCTTTATCGGAGTTTGACGAGTCGTTGAAAGAAGGCGAAACAGTCTACTACAAGCTCAACACCGAAGCAGGCGCTTTACAGCGCGAGCGCCAAGATGGAACAATCGCCAAAGATGTTCAAGGATCGCAGAAAGCGTTAAGCGATATAGCAACGGAAGGGTGGAAATATTATAGATCGTTCCCCGCGTTGCGAAGCAAATGGCAAAGCATGTTCGAGCAACAAACGGAATACGTGTTTGGGGATAACCCAGACAACGGGGGCTCTGGCGAACTGATAAATGCGGCAGAAGGATACCGCAACTATCTGGAGTTTTGGAAATCTGTTCAGAACAAACAGGACCCGGCAGTACTAAATCTCCTGAGTGTTCCGGAGAATGAGTTTCAGAGTAGGCTGAGAAACTACGCCCTCTGGCATGCAAGCTGCGTGAAAAGACTGTCGGAGATGCGAGATTCAATTAGGTGAGGGCGGGCGATTCGGAGGGAGCCGGAAGGAACAAAGCGTTACGGGCGCTTGGCCTTCCGCGACTGCTTCTCGGGTGTCGGCTGCTTCTCGTGGCGAACGAATGAAAGTCCCCTCATGAGTTCAGCGGTGAGGTCGGTGTTTTCAGTGGCAACATGTACAGGCTTGCCCGACTCTTTTCCGAGCCAAGCGTTTAGTTCTGCGTCCGTCGTTTCCACGTATCGGCCCTGCTTTCGCACAGGCATGCCGTCTGAGGCCCATCGCTGGACAACGGATTGAGGCTCACCCAAGAAGGCGGCGATCTGCTGCCATCCCTTCAGAATGCTGGATTGAGTCTTTGATACTTCGCGTTTCGTCGCTCCTACTTTCTTCATACCATCTCACCCAAACAACTGGCCCTGTGGAGGCGTTTCCAATTCGACGGGAACCGCGCATTCCGCGTCATCATTCTGTACGTAGTTCACGCGAGTGCTAACAGGAAATCCCCGCATTTGTCCGGAATACGGTCTAAGCAACCTCAAGACGGTTTCTGTATTGTCCGTCCTGAGCCAAACATCATAGTCGCCAGGATTCAGGATCACGGGCATTCGGTCGTGGACATCCGCCAGGAGAGCGTTCGGAGTGGTCGTTAGAATTGTGCAAGTCTGAATCGTTTTGCCCCTCGGGTCTTTCCAACTGTCCCACAATCCCGCGAAGGCGAAGACTTGCCCGTCGCCGACCTCAAAGCAATACGGCTGCTTCGTCTTCCCGTTTCTCTTCCACTCGTAAAAGCCATCTGCGGGGAGCAGGCAGCGTTGCGATCTAAACGGCTCGCTGAACGACGCGGTAGTCGTGACCGTTTCCGACCTGGCATTAATCGTTTTGAACCCGCTGCTCGGGTCGGTCGCCCATGCCGGAATCAGGCCCCACCGCAACAGAGCCAACTCGCGGTCAGCCTTCGGGTTCTGTCGGACAACTGCAACGGGCTGAGTCGGAGCGATGTTGTAACGGGGAGTCCAATCTTCCGCGCCCGAGACAGCATCGAAGTGTTCCTCGATTATCTGTTTCCGCCGCGAGAGTCGGTAACGTCCGCACATGCGTAGATTATGGCAGAAATCATTGTTGAACTTCGCCAAACGTCGAATTCACTTTATCCCTGACGGCCTGGCTCCGCGACGGTTTCAGATAACGCATCGTGGACTCCATGTCCGAGTGCCCGAGCCACAGTTGCACGGTACGAAGGTCCACGCCGTTCCACAGATGCCGGGTTGCGAATGTCGCCCGGAATTTGTGGAGCCAAAAGTTCCCCTTTGCCAGTTCTGCACGCTCGGCAACGGCTTTCAGATCGTCCAAGAAATTCATCTTGACGTTGCAGCCAGAGGTTGGAAACACGAGCCCGCACGCCTTGTTGGACTTTGCCTTCCGCGCTTTCAAGGCTGTCACCAGTTTGTCGGGGATTGGGATTTCCCGTTCTTTGTAAGCCTTCGGAGTCCATCCCCTGTCGGGCTTGTGGCTGACGCGAACCGTCGCGTGCGCGAGGTTGATGTCCGACCAGTACGTGTACATGACTTCTTGTTCGCGCATGCCCGTCATCAGGAAGAACTCGTACCACAAGCGTTCCTGAGGATCGCAGGCTGCAAACAGGGTTTCGAGTTCATCGTCTTCGTACACTTCGGGTTCTTCTTCGGTATAGCGCGGCCAATCGTTCTTCGTCACCAGCCCGCGAATACCGTTCGCCTTGAGGAACGACATGACGTTGGAGAATTTGTTCCAACAGCTACGGGGTGCCTGCTCCTTTTCGTCCCGCAGGTAGGCGCAGAACTTGAGCAGGTCTCGGCGGTCGAT
>Ga0210388_10002274_pt1 | contig 14946 bp, 10 predicted proteins | sample IncBWC19OmetaG_FD_155485 | JGI IMG/M metagenome (GOLD analysis project Ga0210388, IMG submission 155485) | Forest soil microbial communities from Barre Woods Harvard Forest LTER site, Petersham, Massachusetts, United States - Inc-BW-C-19-O ...
GGGGCACCGGCAAAGGGTACGGAATCAAAACGAATCCGACCGAATCCGACCAAATCCAAGTTCGAGCAAGAGTCGCCGGTTAATGGCCAGCCTCAGAAGGTTGAAAGATTCTGCGGGTCACAGACCCGCGGTCCGGCTGAATCGGAGCCACCGGCGGGGCCGGTCTTAGCCAAACAAACTGAATCCGAGCGGACCAAACCAAAAAGTGAGGATGACGATGAGGAAGAGGATGAGCATGATTCTCATAGGCCAACGATGGCGGTCTTACCAACGCCCGAGCCGGAAGCACCGGGTGGGTCCGGGCCGGACGGGCCACCGGGGCCGAAGCCAGCTGGAAATGCGAACATCGTAGCTGATCGGGATGCGTCTGGTGCTGGCAACGTTGCAGCGTCCGGGACGGACGCACTCCGGCCGAATCAAAGTAAATCCGGGCCGCCTCCGCTAAAGCTACTGCGGGCAGGCCAAATCCAACCGAATCCAATCAAATCGGGATTAAAAAATGTGCTTTCGAAAACAAGCTCGCCCTCATCCCTGCCTTCTCCCCCAGGAGAAGGAGAAACGATCGCAGCGTCCAGTCACGAACCTGCGTCGGGCGGCACGGAGTCAATGTCACAGGGTGGCGGCCAATCAATTCAACCGGAAAACGAAAATCCGCCGAGGCGGGTTCAGGAGATACCACGGTACAGCGGGATAAAAATGATCCGGCGATGCCGCCCGATTGAAAGCAACGCGCCGGGGGACCGGACCCATGATTTCCGGGGAGATTCAATCTAAGGAGCACCATACAAAGTGATGAGTGACGTGTTATGAGGGCCATCGCCAACACCCCGATGTCTTGGACTGCGGCGGGAAGTGAAGCGCCACGCCGCTTTCATCCGCAAGAAAATGTATCTAACGTTCAGAAGCCTGCCACCCGCTCGAAAGCGGTGTCGCGGCTCCGTCCCGTCCCGCACGCGGGACTTGCCACCGCAGTCCATGACACTTTCGTGAAACTGGTGAGTCATGGCCAATGCGTGAGGTCTTGGACTTCGACAGCCCTTTACCTCTGGTCTTTGCGGCTGCCGCGGAGGGCGGCCGTCCTCGGCCGCTGCAATATCCAGACTGCTGTGTGCCCCGGTCAATTCGACGACGTGCGGCCTGACCACGTTGCAGCGCCCGGGGACGGGCGCACTCCGGCAGGTCGACGTCCCCCTTCAACTCTTCAGCGCCACCTCCCTTTTAACAGTTCTTTAATCATCAATCTTAAATCGTATATCATAAATGACACGATGTCTGAACGTCTGCCCATTTATGAGATTGAGCGCGAGATTGTCGCGCGGTTGCAAACCGACCGGCGGTTGATTCTGTCCGCGCCGACGGGGTCCGGCAAATCGACGCAGGTGCCGCAGATGTTGCTCAAGCACGGTTTGCTGGGCACCGGGCAGGTGGTGATCTTGCAGCCTCGTCGTCTGGCTGCGCGGCTGCTGGCGTCGCGTGTGGCGCAGGAACTTGGGGTGAGGCTCGGGGATGAGGTGGGTTACCAAATCCGGTTCGAGAATTGTACGTCGTCGAAAACCCGGATCCGGTTTGTGACGGAAGGCGTTTTGTTGCGGCAATTGATTGATGACCCGCAACTGCGCGGGGTTACGGCACTCTTGTTTGACGAATTTCATGAGCGGCATCTTTACGGGGACATCACGTTGGCGCGGGCTTTGGATTTGCAGGAGCAGCAGCGGCCGGACCTGAAGATTGCGGTGATGTCGGCGACGTTGAATGCGGGGGAGTTGGAGAGGTATTTGAGTGTTGTTAATCCCATCAACCCGACAATGGTGGGACGTACACCTCACCCCGGCCCTCTCCCCATCGGCTCCGCTGACTCCGCCGACGCGGAGAGGGAGAAACGCTCGCAGCGGGTTGGCGATGGCGCGCCTCAGGTGGTTGAGGGTGCTTTTGGGAAAAGTCAGAGCCTCCTTACGTCGGCTGCTACGGCTGATTTTCGATGTTCCACGCTATCGTCCGAGGGGCGGACGTTTCCGGTGGAGGTGGAATATCTGCCGCATCGGATGGGGTTGAACGGGCCGCCGGTGTGGGAGCTGGCGGCGGAACAGTTCGCGCGCTACATCAATTCCGGCGGCGAGGGCGATGTGCTGGTTTTCATGCCGGGCGGTTTTGAGATTTCTCAGACCATCGAGGCCATCCGTTATATGAAGGAGGCCAACGGTTTCATCGTGTTGCCGTTGCACGGGGAATTGCAGCCGAAGGACCAGGACGCGGCGGTGGCGCGGTATGACCGGCGCAAGGTGGTGGTCGCCACGAATGTCGCGGAGACGAGCATCACGATCGACGGGGTGCGGCTGGTGATTGATTCGGGCCTGGCGCGGGTGGCGCGGTATGACGCGAACCGGGGCATCAACACGCTCTTGATCGACAAGATTTCGCAGGCGAACGCGGACCAGCGGACGGGTCGCGCGGGTCGCACGGCACCGGGCACGTGCGTGCGTTTGTGGTCGCGTGCGGAACACGACGAGCGGGCGCCGCACGAGATGCCGGAAATCCGGCGGCTCGATCTGTGCGAGGTGGTGCTGACGCTCAAGGCGGCGGGCGTGGACGATCTGCGCAAGTTTCGCTGGCTGGAAAAACCGGATGAAATCTCGCTGACGCACGCGGAGGAATTGTTGGAAGATTTGGGGGCGATAAAAAGGGGGAGCGCGGCCGCCCCGGCTGCAGCGGACAGCGCCCCGCTGTCCGTAACGGGCGATGCGTTGGGACGCTCGAATGTGTCCGGCGGGGCGCCGGACACGACGCGCGAGGGCGCGCGTGCTCCCCAACTCCAAATCACCGCCATCGGCCGCAAGATGCTGGCGTTTCCGCTGCATCCGCGATATGCGCGGATGTTGCTGGCGGCGCAGGAATACGGCTGTGTGCATCAGGCGTGCCTGGTGGCGGCGCTGACGCAGGGGCGCGATCTGTTGCTGCGGAACTGCGGCAAGGAGGTGGACACGGCGCGGGAAGATTTGCTGGGCGAAAAGGCGTCGTCGGATTTCTGGATTGTGATGCGCGCGTGGAGTTTTGCGTTCAACAACCAATTTCGCGTGGACGCGTGCCGCAAGCTGGGCATCCATGCGGTCACGGCGAAACAGGTCGGGCCGCTATTCGATCAATTTCTGCGCATCGCCAAGGATGAAGGCCTGGACACGCGGCCCAATGAGGTGAAGGACGAGAATTTGCAGAAGTGCATCCTGATCGGTTTCAGCGATCGTGTGGGGAAACGCATGGATCAGGGGACGTTGCGCTGCGAACTGGTTCACGGCCGGCGCGGGGTGCTGTCGCGCGATAGCAAAGTGCAAACGCCCTTGCTGGTGGTCGCGGAAATCCGCGAGGTCGAAGGCCGGGACCGCGAGGTGAATACAATCCTTTCGCTGGCGACGGCGATCGAGGTGGAGTGGTTGAAGGAACTTTTTCCGGGGGACATCACCCGCGATGTGCATGTGCAATTTGACGCGCGGGAGAAACGGGTTTTGGCGGCGGAACTGTTGCGCTTCCGCGACCTGGCGCTGGCGGCGAAGCGCATTGACCCGCCACCGGCGGAAGCGGCGGCGCGGTTGCTGGCGGAGGAAGTGACGGCGGGCCGGTTGTTGTTGCCGAACTGGGATCATTCGGTGGAGCAATGGCTGGCGCGGCTGGATTTGTTGTGCAAGCAGGCGGCGGACCTGCAATTGCCGGCGATCACGGAGGACGACAAGAAGCATATCATCGCCGAGCTGTGTCACGGGGCAGTGAGTTACAAAGATATCAAGGAGCGCGAGGTGAAGCCGGTGGTGATGGGGTGGCTGTCGCACGCGCAGCGCGAGTTGCTGGACAAGCATGCACCGGAGCGGTTGACGCTGTCGAACGGGCGCACGCCGAAGGTGAGCTACGAGCCGGGGAAGGCGCCGTTCATTTCGTTGCGCATCCAGGAGTTGTACGACGTGAACCAGACGCCGAAGGTGGCGCTGGGCCGCGTGCCGGTGACGGTGCACATCCTGACGCCGGGCATGAAACCGATCCAGGTGACGCAGGACCTGGCCAGCTTCTGGCGCGAGCATTATCCGAAGATCAAATCGGAGCTGGCGCGGAAATATCCGAGGCATTTATGGAGGTAGGCCGAACGTCGGCCCCGTTTATACGTTCAATTATTTATGAGAGTCACGTTCCCCCTCATCCTGACCTTCTCCCTTGGGGAGAAGGAACAGCAGTTGGACATTTCAGCTTTTGCGATGATCGTCAGAGCCGATGACCGATTACAATTCGCCAGGACGCTGGGAGCGTTTCTCCCTCTCCCCAAGGGAGAGGGCCGGGGTGAGGGGAAAGTAACCAGCCGTATTCGTTACGCAAACAAATGGCCGCAGGCTTTCTTGAACGCCGCCAGTGCAAGCCGCCGCCAGTGGTTTGCAATAATTGCAAAATGTTTTTGCTCGCGGCGGCGGGCAGGTTTTGTATTTTAATTTTGAATTTTATGCAACCTACTGGCGATATTGCACTCATCGGTCTGGCCGTCATGGGCCAGAACCTCATCCTCAACATGAACGACCACGGCTTTGTTGTCGTGGCCTACAACCGCACCACGGAAAAGGTGGACGAGTTTCTCGCGAACGAAGCGAAGGGCACGAAGGTGCTCGGCGCGCATTCCATCGCGGAAATGGTTTCCAAGCTCAAGAAGCCGCGCCGCGTGATGATGCTGGTGAAGGCCGGCAAGCCGGTGGACGATTTCATCGAACAACTCATTCCGGTGCTCGAACCGGGCGACATCATCATTGACGGCGGCAACTCGCTGTTTGAAGACACGAACCGCCGCCAGAAATATGTCGAGTCCAAGGGATTGCTGTATATCGGCACCGGTGTGAGCGGCGGCGAAGAAGGCGCGCGCAAAGGTCCGAGCATCATGCCCGGCGGTTCGCCCGCGGCGTGGCCGCACGTGAAGGATATTTTCCAGGCGGTCGCCGCCAAGGTTGAAGACGGCACGCCGTGTTGCGACTGGGTCGGCGAACAGGGCGCGGGCCATTACGTGAAGATGGTCCACAACGGCATCGAATACGGCGACATGCAGTTGATTTGCGAGGCCTATAACATCTTGAAACACGGCCTGGGCATGAGCGCGCAGGAGATGCACGACGTTTTTGCGGAATGGAACAAGGGCGAACTGGATTCGTACCTGATTGAAATTTCCCGCGACATCCTGGCGTTCAAGGACACGGACGGTTCGCCGCTCGTGGATAAGATTCTCGACGCGGCCGGCCAGAAGGGCACGGGCAAGTGGACGGTCATCAATTCGCTGGACCTGGGCATCCCGATCACGCTGATGGCGGAGGCGGTTTATTCGCGCTGCGTTTCGGCGTTGAAGGACGAGCGGGTGAAGGCGGCGCGTAAATTAAAGGGGCCGAAGCCGTTAATGTCGGTCGCGAAGGATCCGGCGAAGAAAAAGGCCTTCATCGCGGACATCATGAGCGCGTTATACGCTTCCAAGATCATCAGCTATGCCCAAGGTTACATGCTCTTGCGCGCGGCGGCGAAGGAGTACGGTTGGAATCTGAATTACGGCGGCATCGCGCTGATGTGGCGCGGCGGCTGCATCATCCGTTCGCGTTTCCTCGGCAAGATCAAGGAGGCCTACGACAACAATCCCAAGCTCTTGAATCTGTTGCTGGACAATTATTTCCGCGGCGAGATCAAGAAGTCGCAGAAGGGCTGGCGCAACGTGGTGGCGGCGGCGGCGAAGAAGGGCATTCCGGTACCCGCCTTCGGCACGGCGCTGGCGTTCTATGACTCGTATCGCAGCGAAGTGTTGCCGGCAAATCTACTGCAGGCGCAACGCGATTACTTCGGCGCGCACACATACAAGCGGATCGACGATCCAAGCGGCAAGGATTATCACACGAATTGGACCGGCAAAGGCGGTACCACCTCCAGCGGCAGTTACAACGCGTGAAGTCCTTGCGGACGGCCACCACGGCTATCGCCTGCCGGTTTCAAAAACGCGTGTTGCTCCGGCAGCACGCGTTTTATTTTTGACGGGCCATGAACGGCGTCGAACAACTCTGTCCCAACTGCGGCCTGTGCTGCGACAGCACCTTGTTCGCCGACGTGGAACTGCGCGCGGGCGACGATGCAAAAAAGCTGAAGCGGCTTGGCCTCACGTTGTTTAAGAAGTCCAAAACCAAACTCGCATTTCCGCAGCCGTGCGCCTGCTTCGACGGCAAGCTTTGTAAAATTTACAATGACCGGCCCAAACGCTGCCGGTTGTTTGAATGTGGACTGCTAAAAAAAGTTGAAGCGGGTGAGATGACGGCCGGCGCGGCGTTAAGAAAAATCGGCACCGCCAAAAAGCGGGCAGGGGAGGTGCGCGAACTATTGCATTCGCTCGGCCAACGCGACGAGACGATGGCCTTGACGCATCGCTATGTGGACGCGATGAGCAAGCCGATGGATATGGCGGATGAGAAAGACACCGGGCGGCGCGGCGAGTTGATACTGGCAGTGAATGACCTGATGACCCGGTTACAGCGCGATTTTCTGCGTTGAAGATTTTGCGGTCGTGGTGTTTGCAGCACGCTCTCCCTCACCCTGACCCTCTCCCGCTGGGAGAGGGAACACCATGTCGGCTTTCTATTTTTGAGTGCGGCGTTCTCCAATCCAGTGGCTGGTTTTCATAGGAAGCAGGGAGCGTTTCACCCTCTCCCAGTGGGAGAGGGCAGGGGTGAGGGAGAAAATTGGCAGAAACGAAACGGCTAAAAGTTCTCTTAAACCACCATATCACACGCCATGCATGCCGATATCGCGCGCGATCTTTTCGGCGGACACGGGGTCGACCCACTTCACGATGGAAACGAAGTTCACCAGCGCGGGGCTGTCGGCCTTGACCTTGAAGAGATTTTTCAAAGCGCCGATGACTTTGCTGTAGATCACGGCATATTTTTCATGCGTGAGGCGGTTTGAGAAGCTTTCCAGCACGGGCCGGGCAATGGGGTCGGTCTGGCCGTCGGGCAAATAGGGTAAAAGGCAGAACACGCGTACAAGCGTCATCGGGTCGGACTCGGCAAGCACGAGCCAGCCCTGCTTGACCTCGTCGGAATCGTATTTTTGATGCAGGCGGTTGCGGATGGCGACGGTGATGTCATTCGGTGCGGCGCGGCTGGCGATGAGCAATTTGACATGGTCCCAGCCGCCGCCGGAAACCCCGGCGCCCGTGGAGCCCTCGGTTTTCGGGAAGACTTCCGTTTCGGGCAGGTTCAATTCCTGCATCACCGCCTTGGCAATCGGCTCGGCCTCTTCGCGCCGGACGCGGCCGGAATTGATGAGACAGCGCAGCACGGCCTTTTGACCGTCCTGGTTCAGCAGCTTCAATGGCAGGGCGAACGTGCGTGTCTGCAGCGTCTTGTCCATGGACAGCAGGTGCTTCAAAAAATCCAACGTCACCGGGTCGTGTTCGTTGAACGTGAGCGCGCGAAAGGTGAGGACGAACCGCGCCGTGCGGGACAGGCCGCCGGCCTTGCCGAAATTGTTCACGACCGCCATGCGATGGTCGGGGCTGATGACGAGGGCGAGCAACGCTTCCGCCTGCTTGATGAGGTTTTCGTCCGGCGGATCGTTCTCGTTGGTGACCACGAGTTGCTCGATGAGCGGCGGCATCCGCTGCGCAAAAACTTCGTTCGGCGATACCGTGCTCTGGTTCTCGTAATAATGCAGCAGTTCGAGGATGAACGATAATTTCAGGAAGGCGATCTTCTGCGCGCGTGAATTGCGCCCGTCGCGTACCCGGTGGAAGAGGGAGACGAGTTCATCGCGTTTTGCCCCCGTCGCGTCCGGATGCTGTTTGAGCAATTCCTCGAAATCCGGCAGGAAGCTCACCATGATTTCCTCCGCCTTCGGGCGCGGATTGAGTTTCGGGTCGGTCGTGCGGTCCTTGAAAAAGATCGAGGTTTCCTCGCCGAATTCCTTCATGATGCGTTCGCGGGGGACCTGGCCTTTCACGAAACCGCGGCTGGCGCGGATGTTCAGCGGCGTGAAAAAGATGTCCGGCTTTTCGACCAGCGATTGCAGCATGGCGTGATCCAACGGTGATTTGAGCAGGATCAATTCATCCACGAGCGGCTTGATGGCGTCGCGCAAGGTGCTTTTGGTCTTGTCCAGCGCCTTAAGGATGGCCGGCTGCAACATATCGTCGCTTTTGCCGTGGATGAGGGCGGCGGAGATTTCGTTGACGTGCTGGGCATGGTCCATCAGGCGCGAGACCAGCACACCCACGTCATTGAGCGGCAGTTTGCTGACGATGGTGGTGAGGAGTGTGATGAGTTCGCCGTGGGATTTCTTGCGATACTCCACGCTGCGTTCGAGCACCTGGCGGAGCGCCTTGATTTCCATTTCCAGCGCGGCGTTGCCGGTCTCGAGCTGCGCCACGCGTAATTTCAAGTCCTGCCATTCCCGTTGGATTTTATCAACAGAGACGATGGCGATCGTGGTGTCTTGCGGCTCGGACATGAAAACACTTTAACCGGCGGCGGAATAGTTTCCATTTATTTTTTTGCCGAGTTTGTTTTGCCAACCGGATTGGTTTCGGTAATTTTGCGCCGGACAAACCATTATGTCAGAGATGTTTCACAAAACCTTGCAGTCGCGCTGGCTGCGTGAATTCCCGCGCATAGCCGGGGCGGCGGTCGCCTCGTTTGGCTTGTTGATCGTTGTAAGCTGGTTTGCGCACTGGCAGCCGGTGGTGCAGATGCTGCCGGATACCGCGCCGATGAAGTTCAACACGGCGTTGTGTTTCATTTGTCTGGGCACGGCCTTGATTTTGCTGACAACCCGCCTGGCCTATTACGCGCCATGGCTGGGCGGGGCGGTTTTGTTGTTCACCGGGCTGACATTGGTTGAATATCTGTTGCAGCGGGATTTGAATATCGACCAGCTTTTTTTCAAGTCCTATATCCAGGCGGATACAATGTACTTGGGGCGCATGTCGCCGCTGGCGGTGGTGTGCTTCATACTTGTCAGTTTGGGGGTCATCATCGTGGGGCCGCAGCCTCGGTGGCCGCGGCGTTTCTCGGTGGTGGGGATTTGCGGGTGTATCGTCGCGGTCATTGCGCTGGTGGCGTTGTTCGGTTTTGCCTTCGGCATCCAGTCGGCCTACGGCTGGGGTTCGTATTCGCGGATGGCGGTCAATACCGCGGCGGTGTTTCTGGTTTTGAGCGGCGGGCTGCTGGTGCACGCATGGCAAACGGCCCGGGAAGAAAATTTTTATTTCGCCCGCTGGCTGCCGGTGACCGCGGCGCTGACATTGCTGGCCATGATCGCCTTCATCTCGGTGGTCAATCTGGAGGAACTGGACAGCGCGACCTACTGGCGCAAGCACACGGTGGACGTGATTCTCGACGCGCAGGCGTTTCAGGACAACGTGACCGCGCTGCAACTTGGGATGCGCGGATATGTGACGCAACGCGATACGAATGCGCTGGCCTCGTACCAAGGCAGTTTGCAACGCGAACCGGAACAGTTCGACCAACTGGTCGAGTTGACGGGCGACAATCCTGCGCAGCAAAACGAGTTGAAGGCGCTCGCGGCGGCGATGGATGTCATATTTGCCTTTGACCGGCGGCTGCTGGCGGTTTACGAACAGGAGGGTTTTGCCGGAGTTTCCAGGATTGATGCGACCGGTGAAAGCCGGCGCGTCTTTGGAAGTGTGATCGACGAGATCAAAAAATTTTCAGCCGCGGAACAAAAATTGTTGTCGGTTCGTGGGGCGGTGGAACAGGCGGATTCCGACAAAGGCACGCGCCTGATGGTGGTTGGCAGCGTGCTGGCGGCGTTGCTGCTGGTGTTCGCCAACCAGATGGCCAGCCGCGAATTGCTTTACCGCCAGCGGGCCGAGGCGAAATTGAGCCAGGCGCTTATTTTACAAGATGCGATCCTCAATTCAGCGGATTACGGCATCGTCAGCACCGACCCCAAGGGCATCGTACAATCTTTCAATCACGCCGCCGAATTGATGCTGGGTTATTCGGCGAAAGAGGTGGTCGGCAAGGCCACCCCCATGCTCTGGCGCGACCCGCTGGAGATCACGGAGATGGCGCAGAAACTTTCCAAAAACATCGGTCAGCCGGTCAAACCGAATTTTGAAGCGGCGGCGATGAAAGTCCAGTTCAACCCCGGTCAGATTGATGAAGGCGAATATACATTCATCCGCAAAGACGGCAGCCGTTTCACTTGTCTCCTCGTCGTCACGATGGTGTCTGACAACATCGGTTTCCGGGGCTACATGGGGGTCTTCCGCGACGTTAGCCAGCGTAAGCAACAAGAAGCCGGACGGGAAAAACTGATCGCCGATCTCCAGGCGGCGCTGACACAGGTAAAGACCCTTTCGGGCACGATCCCCATCTGCGGCTGGTGCAAAAGCGTCCGCTCGGACGAGGACGGCTGGCAAGGCGTCGAGCAATACGTCCGTGCGCGTCTGGATGTGACTTTTTCACACGGTATCTGTCCGACCTGCACTGAAAAGGTCAAGGCGGACATTGAAAAGTTGAACAAGCGAACTTGATCAACGCCGGCGAATCCCAATCATTCGTTTTCAGGCGTGTCGGCGGCGGGCTGGACACGCAGGCGCGGTTTTGAAAAACTTGCGGCGCATTCTAATGGCCGACCCTATTTATGCCGGACGCGCGCACTGAACGAAAATTCCTTGCGCTGGTCTGTCTTGTCCTCGCGTTTGGAACCGTGGCGCTATATTGGCCGCTCGGGCATTTCCCCTTCATCCTCTACGATGACGAGCAATACATCACCGGCAACCAGCATGTTGTCACCGGCCTGTCCTGGGTAAATTTCAAGTGGGCGTTCACGACCGGCGAGGCGGCCAACTGGCATCCGCTCACCTGGCTTTCGCATCAGGCGGATTGCGCAGCGTTCGGCCCGAACGCGGGCCGGCATCATTTCGTGAGCGTGCTCCTGCATGCGGCGAATGCGCTGCTGCTCTTTGCCTTTTTGCGCGGGGCGACGGGTGCGCTCTGGCGGAGCGCACTGGTGGCGGCATTGTTTGCCTGGCATCCGTTGCGCGTGGAGTCCGTGGCCTGGGCCTCGGAACGCAAGGATGTGTTGAGCACATTTTTCTTCCTGCTGACATTGATCGCGTACGTCAAATACGCGAACGCGGTCAAAAACAAAATTTCTGCGGCCGTCACTTTTTATGTCCTGGCCCTGTTGCTCTTCGCCTGCGGCCTGATGAGCAAGCCGATGGTGGTGACGCTGCCGTTTGTTTTGTTGTTGCTGGATTGCTGGCCCTTGAACCGGATTCAACGTGAAGCATTCACGGTCCGGGCATGTTCGAAATTGGTCGTGGAAAAAACCCCATTCTTCATCCTTGCCGCCGCCGGCAGTGCGGTGACATATCTGGTGCAATCCGGTGGCGGCGCGGTGTGGCAGACGCCGTGGCCTGAACGGCTGGCGAATGCCGCCATCGCCTATGCGAGTTACGTCCTGAAAATGGTCCGCCCGACGGACCTATGCATCGTTTATTCGCACCCCAAGCACTGGCCGTTTTTGGTTGCAGCCGGCGCCGTTGTGCTATTGCTGGTGTGGACGATTCCCATCGTATTGAACTGGCGGCGTTATCCGTATCTCGCGGTTGGATGGTTTTGGTTTCTCGGCACCCTTGTTCCGACCATCGGCATAGTGCAGGTCGGTGCGCAATACATGGCCGACCGCTATTCCTATATCCCGAGCATCGGTTTTTTTATCATGGTCGTCTGGGGCGGGTGGGAAATCGTTTCGAACCGGCCGCAATGGAAAAACCTTTCGTTCATCCTTGCCGGCGGAGCCTTGCTGGGCTGCTGTGTGCTGACCCCGATACAACTTTCGTTCTGGCGCGATAACGTGACGTTGTTCCGGCACGCGATAGAGGTGTCGCCGGATAATTACATTGCCGCGAACTGTCTCGGCAAGGCCTACGAAAAAATCGGGGACAACGAACATGCGCTGGTGCTGTATCAGGTGTCAGTGGAGGCCGAGCCGCGATTTCCGCAGAGCCAGTTCAACTACGCGATAATGTTGCTGTTGTTTGGCGACAAGCCGAAGGCCTTTGAACATCTGGAAGCCGCCGCCGCGCTGGAACCACATAACCCGGACATCCAATATGACCTCGGCCAATATTTTGCGCACGCGGGGAACTGGCAGGATGCGATGAGATGTTTCAGCAACTCCGCCGCCCTGCGTCCGGACTATCCGAACGCACAATTTAACTTTGGTGCGGCGCTGGTAAATATTGGCGACCCGACGAACGCAGCGGTCCATTTTCGGGAAGCCTTGCGATTGCAGCCAAATTTTCCCGAGGCCAGTAATGACTTGCAGCGGATCAGCAAGTAAAAGAGGGTCATGATTTTCCCCTTGAAAAACGGAACGATTCATGGAACATGGGCGGCAAGTCCGACCAGCCAGGAGCAATGCATATGAAACTGAAAATAATTTCTATATCCGCCGTTTTTCTGGGTTTGTTTTCCGCCGTCGCGCAGGACAAGGTGGTCATTCGCGGATCAAACACCATCGGTGAGGAACTTGCGCCACGCCTGGTGGCCGAATACAAAAAGACCCACGCGGACGCGGCGTTCGACATGGAGTTCAAAGGCTCGGCTTACGGCATCGGCGCGCTGATGGGCAGCTTTTGCGACATCGCCGCGTCATCCAAGGCTGTCGGCAAGGAGCAATTGGAGGTTGCGCAAGTCCGCGGCGTTGAGTTTAAGGAATATATACTCGGCAGTTATACGGTTACCATATTGGTGAATGCCGCGAACCCCGTAAGCAACCTCACCAGCAACCAGGTGCAAAATATATTCACGGGAAAAATTTCCAATTGGAAGGAAGTTGGCGGTCCGGATGCGCCGGTGCACCTGTTCGTTCGCGATCCCGTGTCCGGCACTCACCTCGGCTTCAAGGAACTGGCGATGGCCAATCAGGATTACGCCGTACAGGCCAGATTTCTTACCAACTATGCCGGCATTGCCGATGCGGTTGCTCAAGACCCGAACGGTATCGGCTACTCCGGACTTGATGCTTCGCCGGCAGCCGGCACAAAAATCGTGAGTGTGGATGGAGTTGCGCCAAGTGTGGCCACGGTGAACAATGGAAAATATTCTTATGTCCGCGCGTTGCGTTTTTACACGGACGCCCCGAAGGAATCCGCCAAGGCAAAAGATTTCATCAACTATGTTCTTGGCTCTGATGGGCAAAAAGTTTTGACCCAGATGGGATACGCGCCCAAGCCGTGAATTGTTTTGCGGGGCTGGACACGGCGCACACGATTTGAAAAACTGCGCGCCGCATGAAACAAGTCATCGTCACGTTGGACATGGAAGGCGTGCTCACGCCTGAAATCTGGATCGCTGTCGCCGAAAAGACCAAACTCCCCGAACTCCGCCGCACGACCCGCGACGAGCCTGACTACGACAAGCTGATGAACTATCGCATCGGCATCCTCGACCGGCATGGGATCAAACTCTCGCACATCCAGGAAGTCATCGGCACGCTCAAGCCGTTGCCCGGGGGGAAGGAATTTCTGGACGAACTGCGTTCACTGGTCCAGGTCATCATTTTGTCCGATACGTTTGAACAATTTGCGCAGCCGTTGATGAAGCAGTTGAACTGGCCGGCGCTTTTTTGCCATCGGCTGATTGTCGAAAATGACCGGATTGCCGGATATCAACTGCGCCAGCCGAACCAGAAACAAAAATCCGTCGCCGCGCTGAAATCATTGAACTACCGGGTGATTTCTGCCGGGGACTCCTACAACGATACCGCGATGCTCAAAGAAGCCGACACTGGTTTTCTCATCCATGCGCCGGAAAATGTGAAGCAGGAATTTCCCCAGTTCCTGGCGGTTGAAAGCCACGCGGAACTCCTGAGGCTCATCAAGGGGGCGATGTGACACCGACGAATAAAGGCTCGTTTAAGATTTTTACACTCGCGGGCATTAGTGTGTATGTCCACTGGATGTGGCTTTTAGCGGCGATCTATTCCATCCAGTACCGGACGCACGTTTATTCGTCCCTGATATGGAATATCGCCGAGTATCTCTCGCTGTTTCTAATCGTATTGATCCACGAATTTGGCCATCAGCTGGCGTGTCGTTCTGTCGGAGGAAAAACTCATGACATTGTTCTCTGGCTGCTCGGCGGGGTGGCTTATGTTTCACCGCCGCAACGTCCGGGCGCACAACTATGGAGCATCGCCGCCGGACCGCTGGTGAATGTCGTGCTCATTCCAATTCTGGCCGCGCTTGTTTCAGCGAGCTGGCATCTGGGCTGGTATGATACGCATCCCGATCTGCATGAACTGTTGCATAACGTTTATCTGATCAATATCGGCCTGTTGATTTTTAACATGATGCCGGTTTATCCGCTGGATGGCGGACAAATTTTGCGCTCGCTGCTGTGGTTTGTGCTCGGACGTGCAAAGAGCCTGTTTGTCGCCAGCATCATCGGGTTCATTGGTCTGGCCGGATTGGTGGTTTTGGCCGCCAGTGTCTTTTTGACAGGCCGGGATTCTTCATCAGCCGTCTGGCTCGGGCTTATGGCGGTTTTTATCGCGACGCGGAGCTGGCATGGATTGAAAGAAGCCTGGGCGCTGTCAAAGCTTGCAAAGCTTCCGCGACGGAAGGGTTTCACCTGTCCGTCGTGCAAAACAGCACCGCCGATCGGAGAATTCTGGCGCTGTGGAAAATGCGGCGGAAAATTCGATACGTTTCTGACACAAGCGCAATGTCCGCACTGTGGTACTCAATTCAGTTCCTCCCAGTGTCTGGATTGCGGCACAACTTCGTCCATCGCAACATGGAGTGCGGAATGCGGAGTGCGGAGTGCGGAATGAAGAATGGACGGCGGCGGTGACGAGTTGTTGGGCGAGGTGCCAGAGGTTTGCGTTCGCGGATTTGTCTCGGGGGTTTTCGGCGATGCCGAA
>Ga0210388_10002275_pt1 | contig 14940 bp, 14 predicted proteins | sample IncBWC19OmetaG_FD_155485 | JGI IMG/M metagenome (GOLD analysis project Ga0210388, IMG submission 155485) | Forest soil microbial communities from Barre Woods Harvard Forest LTER site, Petersham, Massachusetts, United States - Inc-BW-C-19-O ...
CAGCAAGTACAATAACCGAGCGTATAACATGCCAGCGCAATGCCTCGAGGTGGTCGAGGAAGGACATGTTTTTTTTGCCTGTAAAGAAGCTTTTAATGCGCTCGAACATAAAATGAAATACTTTTACCCCTGATAAGGCTTTGGTTTAATGAGCAAAAGAACGAAAAAAACACTCTCTGTAGATGCCGCCGTGCTCAGGTTAGGAAAATATTGTGCCTATACCGAGAGAACATTGGATGAAGTTAACAAGAAACTGGAAGAACTGGAGGTTAGCGAAGATGACGCCAAAATAGTGGTAGAACGCCTTACTAAGCAGGGTTTTATTAATGAAAAGCGATTTGCAGAATCGTTTGCCCGTGGCAAATTCAGGATAAAAAAATGGGGTAAGCGCAGGATAAAGATGGAAATGCGTAAAAAAGGCCTTTCGGATGAATTGATAGATAAAGGCTTAAAAGAATTACCTGAAGAAGATTATAGTACAACCTTAGACGAGTTGTTGCAGAAAAAATGGAAGCAATTGCAACGGTCAACAGTAAAAGATAAGACCAAGGATATAAATGCTTACAATCGCCAGAAATTAATCCGCTATGCCTTGCAAAAAGGGTATGAAATGGATTTGGTGATGGAGAGGGTTAAAGCTTTGAAGGTTTTATAAATTAAACCTCAGTTATAAGTAATAAATCAATCAGCAAACTCCAGAATATCTCCAGGTTGGCAATTCAATGCTTTGCAGATAGCCTCAAGAGTGCTGAAACGAATTGCTTTCGCTTTACCTGTTTTTAATATGGATAGGTTGGCCAATGTTAAATCGACCTTCTCTGATAACTCATTCAAAGACATCTTTCTTTTTGCCATCATGACATCTAAATTTACAATTATTGACATGGCTTATATAGTTAATTCGTTTTCAGACTGAATTTCGATACCTCTCTTAAACACTTGTGCTATAATAAATAGTATTCCTGCAAAAAACAAGAATTCAGGACCTCCGCTCAAGTAATTCTGTAAATCATTAAAAGCAATTCCCTTTTTAATTAGCCATTCACTATACGCATTTGCCACTACAGCCAACACCCCGATTCCAAAAGCAACGTAACTAATTTTCTTTATTAAAGCAGCAATGTTCGGACTAAAAGGGTGGACAAAATTGGTCTTTAGAATTATTTGCAGAACCGAATAAGTAATATAAGTTTTTAAGCAGGAGAGGCAAATTACAAGAAGCATAATGATTGCAAAGTGCCATGCGTTATAATTATAAAGACCTGATAGATTAAGACCTAAATAGAGATTTTTAGCAGCTGCAGGGTTAACGAAAATGCTAATAAAAAATGAGTAAAGAATTGCTCCGGTTTGAATACATAGCCCAATGAATGTGGCCCAAACAGTGAATTTCATTATCAACAAAACCTGTGTTGTTTTCATAAGATTGAATATTTTAATTAGGCCACAAATATAAAATAAATTATTGATAAACGATAAATATTTATTGTTTTAAATAAAACAGCTTAATAATTAATCCGTTATACCTTGCAAAAGGGCTTTGAAATGGATTTGGTGATGCAAAGAATAAAGGCTTTGGGGGTTTCTTGATAGGCAAGGACTGTCCTACAGATTAAAAACTTTTGCCAAATGTTTCGGATAATTTTCGAGATCTTTCGGAATATCTCCATTTTTAAAAATATCGAAACAGTTATAATCCTCCATTACATCATATCCACAAAAAGTATAATTGCTAGTAATGGGTAAGAAAATGTCAGCAGTACCTTTACCTTTGAACAATTGCTGATCGGGGTTATTAAAGGCTTCGGCAGGAGCATTCCAGGTAGCACAAATCATAAATTTCTTCCCGTACATGTGGCCACCGGTACCGTATTGTTTTGAAGGGTTTGCTCTTGTTCTTCCATCATCGTCAAGGAGTTTTTTGCTAAATAACCCACTATTGAATACTTCATCAACATACTTCTTGTATATCCAAGGAGCACCAAACCAGTTTACTGGCATTTGTAAAATGACGATATCAGCGGTTAAATGTTTTTCTACTTCCTCTTCAGGTTTATAACCTATTTCAACTTTAGTTTCTAAAATCTCAAATGATTTGGAATAGAAGAACTCCTTTGCAACTTGAATAAATGAATTGTTCAATTTCCCCTCAGTCCAATTTGGATAAGTTAGATGCGTATTTATGAGTAATACCTTTTTTATCTTTTCCATGATCTTAATGCTTGATTAGTTTACTACCACAAAACTAGGCCACTTATTACGTTGTCAGGTAATGCTTTTCGAACCAATCATTAAGAATTTCAAACCTTTTCCGATCGCAGTGTTCTCGGATTTGTTCCTGTCATTCTTTTGAAGTAATTGTTGAAATACGAGGGATATTCAAATCCCAATGCATACGCTACTTCTGCAATATTCCAGTCGGTATGTTGTAGAAGAGCTTTCGATTCATTAATAATCCTCTCAGCAATGTGTGTGGTAGTAGGCTTGCCGGTGACTTCTTTAACCGATCTGTTTAAATAGTTTGTATGGACAGATAATTGATCGGCAAAATCCTGTGCTGTTTTTAACTTCAATGGGTGTTCTGTGCTTTCTATTGGAAACTGCCTTTCTAAGAGTTCGAAGAACACAGAGGTAATTCTCTGAGCTGCATTTTTATCCTTTGGAATATTTTCAGATGGCTGCAATTTCAAAGCTTCATGGATGATTAATTGAATATAATTGCGGATCATATCATCTTTGAAAACATAGCTTGTTCCCTGCTCTGCAATCATTTTATTAAATATGTCTCCAATTGCTTCCGCTTCCTTCCTATTTAATTTTAAAATAGGTGTACCACCTATTTTAAATAACGGTGATTGCAAAAGACCCTCTGAGCGCTGGCTTAATTTTAAAAACTCTTCTGAAAAAATGCAGGCGTAGCCATCAGGACTCGGTTTCAGTACTTCGCACGAGTATGGGATTTTTGGGTTACCAAAGAATAAAATAGTTTTATCTGTTTCAAAGCTTCTGTCTGCATAGTGAAACAAATACTTTCCAGATGTTAGGCTGATTTTGTAAAAATCTTTGCGACTATAGCTGTGACCAGTAGAACTACTGTCTACCGAATAAGCCTTAAAGCCTTTTAATTTCAATTCGTTATTAAAATCCATTTTGCAAACTTAAGAAAATCAAACTATATTAAAGTGAGATGCTAATGGAATATAAAACAAACTATTGTTAAGAATAAGGGTTGTTGAAAAAACAAATCGTTCACTTACTTGGCCCTTTTATAACTTGGTAATACACAAGTATTATTAAAATCCTTTATCTTCACATCAGTATTAACCCCAAACCTGTAATGCGAAAAAATATCAAAATAGTTTTTGTTGTTATTTTTTCATTGTTGGCAATTGATGTTTATTCTCAAGGTTGCAGCGATGCAGGTATTTGCTCCTTAGGCTCCCTTAGTATATTACGATATAAACTTGTACCACTTCAACCCATAACAAATACTATACAGCCATTGACCTTAGTGGATTCAACTTCTTTGTCATCTAATCCCCTTATATCGAAAAGAAAGGATACGATCAGGCAAGTTTCACAAAACAATATATCTTCAAACAGCAAGCAAAACCAGCCTCCTGAACCTGGAGCAGAATATATTACTCCAAAGTATTTCTTTGCATTAATGACCCAATACGGTCTTGGCCAAAACTCTACCAGTATAATTACCCTTCAACTTGAAGGAACTGTATGTGTTGTAAAACAAAAACTTTTTGCACAGGTTAAATTACCCTACACATTTGTAAATGGGAACTTGGGTAACTATCAGGGGATGGGCGACATTACATTAGGTTTAAGTTATATTGCCCAGCATAATGATAAAAGCGGCCTGAGTTTTTCTGTGGGAATGAAGCTGCCAAGCAATAAGGCCGATGCCGTTTCAACTAACGACCTACCCCTGCCTATGATATATCAGACCAGCCTTGGAACCACTGACATACTAGCAGGAGTAAAATATTCATTCAAGAAATGGGATTTCACTATTGGATACCAGCATCCTTTTAACGCGAACAATAATCAATATTTACCAATTCCGCTTTTAGAGAATCAAGATAACTACAACAATTATTTTGTTGCAAATGGATTAAAGCGCGCCGATGATGGTATTTTCAGAATTAACAGGGTGTTTTCATATAAGAAGTTAAGTATTACCCCCGGTTTACTTTTTATTTATCACCTTTCCGAAGATATAATTACTGATGCTAACGGGAATAGAGTAAAGGTAGATGGTTCACAAGGCTTGACTGTAAATGCAAATCTTGCAGGTAGTGTAACAGTTTCCAATAAAATGGATTTCCTTTATATCATAGGTGCACCATTTATCGACCGTCAGTCGCACCCGGATGGTTTAGATCGAAAGCTGGTTGCAATTATTGGCATACGGTATTCAATTTACTAAAGCCATTTTTCAAGCTTGCTCACTGATCAGTTATTTTTACTATTATGAGTTCGCGAGCCAAAAATTATTGAATCCTTCTGTGAATTAAAACCCTATTGATGCTTCAACCATATACCCATTAAATTGACCACCATTAAGGATATTGGTACCTGGGTAATTCAAATAGGTTTGCATTACGTACTCTGCTTTTAGCATTACATTTTTAGTAACAAACCAACCTACGGAAGCCACTTCTCTGTTTATTGTTATTGCATTAGGATTGCCAAGCATGGTGGCAGTTACTGAATTATAACGTACACCTATCCAGAGGTTTTCTTTATGTGCAGGGAACCTGTAGATTAAATCGCCGGCAAATTGTACTGCCTGGCGCATATCGGTTTCAGTAATGGTTCTCCCTTGGGCAATTTCGTATGTACCGAAGAATTGTAACCCTTTAAATTTCAGAAACAGATTACCCATAAACGAATTAGCCTGTTCGCTAAAGCCGGGGTTATACCTTCCTGAAAATGGGTTGTAATCATTTGCATCATTTAAGGTTGTGCCATTGGCTATGCTCTGGCTTGACATTACATCAAAGTAATGCGACCCTGTGCGGTCACCACCAAATAAAGTATTACTGTTCGCACTTTTAACTGTATATACAGAACCACTTATCCTAAACCTAAAGTCTGTGCTTAATTGCTTATCATAGCCTATCTTGCCATGGAAGGCGGGGGCATAATAATTAACCTGCTTAGTTGCCGAATCAATTTTGCTTGCTGCAATAACTGTGGGGTCAAGTTCTCCATTAGTTACTCCACCCATAATGAATAATCCGCATTTTGAGTGGTAGTAGACTTCACCCCCTATCTCTGTGGCAAATTCATCCATAATATAGTTCTCTACAAAAGGGTTATACATGGTATTACCTCCATCTGAGCGCTGATAATGCTGGTCGCCATAATCTACATCAAACTGGCCTACTTTAATGGTAATGCTTTTCATAATATTATTCACAAAATCACTATTCAGAAAAAGTAGTTTATCAAACTGCATATATCCGCCTTTTACCCATGCATCTTCATGATGCCTTGATGAAAGGTACACTGTCAGGTTCACTCTTATTCCATCGGACAACTGAGCATCGATATTCAAATTAGCCATTGCCAGATCAAATCCGGTTGTTATAGGTACCAATGCATTTACATTGCCTGTATAACCGGTTTGGGTCATTGGTGTTGCGGTATTCTGGTCCTTTAGCCCCTGGAAGGATTGTTCAAAGTTTCCTCCTACCTGAACTTTCAATTTATGAAAAGGAGTTGTATCGGCTTTAGTTGTTTCAAAAACGTTTAGGCCATTCATATTATCGGGACGATAATACTGCATTTGTTGTTGTGCGTTTGCTGATATGCTAATAGATGCTAAAGTAATTGTGAATAGTGCAATATGGTATATAGATTTGATCATGATTTGGTTTTAATTACTGAGCTGTTATATTAAAATTCGTTTTAAAGCTTATGGTAAGAATGTTTCCTGTTTTAAGTGTTCCAAAAAGTGCAGTGGGAGGATTAATACCATAATCGGTCATTTTTATTGTTTGAGAGCCCTCAAAAGCCATTTTGTCATGTCCCTGCATCGACACTTTTACCTGCATATCAATAGGGTTCGTTATACCAGCAATGGTCAGTTTACCTTTTGCTAAAAGAGCCTTACCACTCGCATTGCCTTCAATTGATTTAAGAGGGGTGCTCAAAGCAAAAACTATCTCGGGGTCCGCGTCTGCTTTCAATGCTTTATATGTATTATTATTCATCATAGAGCCTTCAGTGCTTTTAATAGAATGCACTTCCATTTTTATAGTGATTGTATTTAAATCGAAACTGCCATCGCTATTCCAGATTACTGCACCTTCACCAGATACTGTTCCAACAGTTTCATCCCAGTCATGCAAATTAGATGTGCCATGAATTGTAACCGTATAATCTTTAGCAAGGGTATAGTTATTACTAATAGATACAGTAGCACTAATTAGCAGTATGGAACCAGCTATCAATAAGTTCATTTTTAACGAGTTCATATTCTTTATCATTTTATTAGTTACGGATTAACTTTCTCAAAAACTAGGCCTGCTATTATACCTTGCACTATTGCAAGCACAAACCAGGTAGTAACAAGCGCCAGGGAAACATTCATGGCACTATATATCATCCACATAATCGGGAATATGGCAATGACTGCATACATTATGCCAAACTCAATGCCGCGTGGAATAAATGAGCCTGTTAAGATTTTTCTTACCCTAACCCAAAATAATGAAAGGGCCATGCTTATTATGAATGGGTGTAAGCAGTAGAGCATAAACCTGCTTGGTTGTACATCAAATGCCGGATCGAAATACTGCACTGCAATACCCGGAAATAACCAGACCGTTAAGTAGAGCCCTAGAATACTAAAGACTAATAATACAAGGCCTGCAACTAAAGCTGCTATAAGTATTTTCTTCATTTTTTTGTTCTATTAAATTAACTTGTCAGTATTACCTTCAATGCTTTCTCTTTGGCTGCATTCCCAAATGTTTCATAGGCCTCAACAATCTCGTCGAGCTTAAAATGGTGTGTAATAAGTTTTTTAGGTTGTATTCTATTTGATTGTACGGTCTTAAACAACATAGGTGTTGTAACGGTATCAACAAGACGAGTAGTAATTGTTATATTCTTCGACCAAAGCGTTTCCATATGCAGGGTAACACTTTTCCCATGAACCCCTATATTGGCAATATGGCCACCGGGACTAATAATATTAGTACATAATTCAAAGGTGGCCTCAGCCCCAACAGCCTCAATAGCCACATCAACACCTTTTTTATTCGTAATCTCCATTATTTTTTCAACGGCTTTTCCGTCACTGCTATTAATAACCTGTGTCGCACCAAAGGTTTTGGCAACCTCCAAGCGGTTATCATCCATATCTACCATTATAATTTCTGCTGGCGTGTAAAACTGAGAGGTTAGTAATGCAGCCAAACCTATTGGCCCTGCGCCGATAATGGCTATAGTATCACCTGGTTTTACCTGCCCGTTTAATACGCCACATTCAAAACCAGTGGGTAAAATATCACTCAACATCACAAGGGCTTCTTCATCAGCACCATCCGGAATATGATATAAGCTATTATCGGCATGTGGTATTTTTACATATTCAGCCTGTGTCCCATCAATCATATAACCAAGTATCCAACCACCGTCTAAGCAATGTGAATACATGCCTTTTTTACAATACTCGCATTTACCACAAGATGTAACACATGATATAATTACATGGTCTCCCTTTTTAAAATTGCTCACTGAAGCTCCTACTTCTTCTATAATGCCTACTCCTTCATGTCCTAAGGTTCTTCCATCTGCAACTAGAGGCATATCACCTTTCATTATATGTAAGTCAGTTCCACATATAGTAGTCTTAAGGATTTTTATAACAGCGTCTGTTGGTTTCGTTATTGTTGGTTTTGTTTTTTCTTCCCATGCTTTCTTACCAGGTCCATGATATACAAGTGCTTTCATATGAATTGCTTTAGTTAAATTTTTATTTAAAATATAAGGGTACAAAAGTGAATATGATACCTGCTATACGTATTACATTGTTTTAGGCATTAGTTACATCATTCACACTTCTTAACACTAAAAAGCATAATTAGAGGGTGCTCAGTAGTTAACTGTTTCTTACAATTATGAATTCGCGAGCCAAAAACCATAACTATTTCCAAGGATGTTTTTGGGTTGTTGAGAAATACAAAGATTTTCTGAAAATGGAATAGGAGGGTGTAGTAATTTTGCATAATAGAGATAAACTATAAGAGATAAGCGATTAGCTTATTGATTTAACTTTCTCCTTCCCCCATACTTTAATGGTATGTAGAAACTATGACTAATAAATCATATGCAAGAATGATATTGAATACATTGAACAGCAATGACTTTGCCTTTAAAATGCAACATAAAACATCATTCTGTGTCAAATTGCGTTGCGTTTTATCTGCCCTCACCGTTGCTCTCCCAAGCGGGAGAGGCGCTACATTCTAGATATCCTGTCTTTGTATCCATACATTGGGGAGAAGCAGAGGGGCAAACAGGCAAATTTGTCATAAAAATTCATTTTGAATTACAACATATAGAGAATCAAATAATTAACTTTTTTAATGTCCTGAAACTTGCCAAAATAGACAGAAAATGACAGAAATGTGTCGGAGCATACCCACCCCTTCACCCCTCGGACGGAGGGGATTAATTCGTGGCAAGAAATTTGGATTCTACTACTTACTTAATGGATCTCCGTTATCTACTTTTTTAGGAGACTCTTTATTGGTGTCTTTATTCCTATTTGTTATAGAATCTTTCGTAACAACTGGTTGAGATAAATGCTTTGCACCCATATCTAATGAGACCGAAATGGCTCCGAATAGAACAATGATACCCAGGATTATTATAGCTGCAGTTAAGGTGGTTTTGTTCCTTACAGGCGTTAATTGTTCAGGTTCAATCTCTTGAATAGCTCCGCAATAACTGCATTTAACTTCCGATTGTCCGTGATAGTTTTCAATTGCTGCACCGCAGACCGTACATTTTAAGGGAACTATTTCCACAAACGTTTCTATTTGGTTGAATCAAATGTAGGGATAAAAATCAGTCTCTGACCTTTAGTTCCAAAAATCCCAAGAGATGCCGAAACGCAATACTCGGTCGGTCATTGGGTAATGTAGCACGTAAGCATAATAACTATTAGATTGAGTAAGAATACCTGAGCCAACATTTTCGAACTTCACAAACATTCTGAATGTCTTTATACGGAATGAAACGAAAGGATTGAGGTAAACATATCCACCGATTTGTTGCTGATCTTGGATATAAAATTGGTTATATACCGGCATATAAGCATACACCTGGTAAGCTGTATTGTAAAACACATCTATACCGGCTTTTAATACCAATGCCCTATTGAACAAAAAGCCCTGGTAAAAAATACTATTCTCAGCAACAAATTGCGGTAAAGGCAAAGGAACATCATCAGGCACTTGTTGGTACACTTCTTTTGTATTCAAATGCCAATGACGGAAAGAGAATTCTTTGGTGAATGTGGCAGTTAAGATATTTATGGCAGGAGTATATTGGGCAGGAAGTGCAAGAGTATTGAAATACATAAGGTTTGTAATCTGCGTTGCTTCTACTTTAAAACCTAAGTGCCATTTTGCATCTTCATATATAAGCGATGCAGCTGAAGTAGTTACCCTGTTCAGGCTATCATTCCTCCATTCAAAATTATTCCCATGGTAAAGCTGGTATATAAAATCAGGGGCCTGAGAAGAGTAATTTCCTTTCAGTGTGATTCTTCTTAAGGAATCAATCTTCACACCAAGTTCAGCCATACCCTTTACATCACCTTTATTATTGCCTGAAAAGACTTCTTCACCTTCCGCCCCGAAATACAATCTCTCTTTCATGAAGGTATTATACACACGGGCATGGGCAATAAGGTTTGTAAGTATAGTATCGGTAAACTGCTGTGAATAAAGAAGAATTGTTGTACTGCCTTCAACGGGTTCTCCAACAAAATCAACAAAATGAATCCATTGTTGCTTTACTCCTGCTTCCCATTTTAAGAACGGCATACCTTGACCACTACCAATAGACAGGTCGTTTGAGAATTCATTATAATGTAATGAGTCGTAATTGCTAACCGTATCGTGATAATGATGGTTATAAACCCTTACGTTAGTAGAATCTTCAGGATCGCTATACATGTTTGAATGGCCTGCTAGTCGTAAAGAATGTGATAGATAAAACAGTGGCCTGTTGTGAAGCGTATCATCGCTCTTATACCCAAAGAAATAATACTGTTGCAGGTGAAACGACTTCTCCCATATGGCAGTATTTGCCTGGGTTAAGTATGTAGGTACTGTTTGCCTGTCACCAAATTGTGGATTGTTTAAATCAGAATCGGCAGCTATGCCCCCATTCTGCTGAATCTTCATTACATCGTACATTACATTAGCAAAAGCAACATATCTTTTACTTTTATAGTTGGCAGTAAAGGCAGCCTGGTTAAGGTTAGTACCCTGGTTCACATATAGTCCTTCTGACCGTGTTCGGTGAAATTCAAAAGCAACATTTAACTTCTTGCCAAAGTTCTGGGAATGATAGAGGCTAAGCATCTGGTGTATCTGCGGGTCGGTAACATAAAAGAATGAAGTATAAGGGGCACGTGTATTGTAATACCGAATACTTGTATCGGACCTGATATACTCTGAAAGGTGGTCGTTGGCATAATAAAAACCCAGTGGCGAAGTGTTATTGCAAAAGACAACAGGAACATCGGGCAAGCCGGTGTTACCAAGGTTATATTGGGATATGAACTGGTGTAAGTTAGCTGGCATTGTATCTACAGTCCAATAGCGTTGGTGCCACAAGTTATATGGAGCAAGGGTCTGCTCGTTAAATATTCGGGTAACGTCGTGCACATTTTTGGAAGCGGTAGTATCCTTAATTACACTGGCACTACTGTTCAGTGCAAATGCAAAAAGAAGAAAACCAGTGAATAATATCGTTTTATGCTTCATCAAAAAAACTGAACGCTTAAAAATGTGTTTGCCAAAAATACAGAACTAATTTGGTAGAGATGTATATATATTATCTAAGGCTTAATGGTTCTAGGTTTTGGGGTTTTGTCTTTGAAATAAGGCAAGTAATTTTCTAAATATGGCAACTTATCTCTAACACGTTGCAGTATGGACTATTTTCATTATATTTACGCTACAAAATTATAAAAATGGGTTCCGCAGTGGCAAAAGATACTTCCTTACGTGATTATTTAAAGCAGTTTTTCGGTTTTTCCAATTTCAAGGCTCAGCAAGAAGAGATTATTAAGAACGTACTTAACGGGAAAGATACCTTTGTTATTATGCCAACAGGTGGCGGTAAGTCACTTTGTTACCAGTTACCTGCCCTGCTCAGCGATGGTGTAGCTGTTATTGTATCGCCACTTATAGCCCTTATGAAGAACCAGGTAGATATAATGCGCACCTTTGGTACCAAAGATGAAATAGCTCACTTTCTTAACTCTTCCCTATCTAAGTCACAGATAAACAAGGTAAAAGAAGAGGTACTACGTGGAGATACTAAATTGCTTTATGTAGCCCCTGAGTCATTAGCTAAGGATCTTAATGTGGCTTTCTTTAAAAAGGTTAAGATCTCATTTTTTGCTATAGACGAGGTACACTGTATATCGGAATGGGGACATGATTTCCGCCCTGAATACCGCAGATTACGCCCACTCATTGAACAAATAGGTCGAGTTCCTATTATAGCATTAACAGCTACTGCTACCCCTAAAGTGCAGGAAGACATTATAAAGAACCTTGATATTCAAGGAGCTGCAGTATTTAAATCTTCTTTTAATCGCCCTAACCTTTATTACGAGGTAAGGACTAAGCATAATGCAGTAAAGGAGATTATAAAGTTTATCCGCCAGAATACGGGCAAATCGGGCATAGTATATTGCCTTAGCCGCAAAAAGGTAGAAGAATTGGCACAGACATTACAGGTAAATGGTATTAAGGCATTGCCTTACCATGCCGGTATGGATAAGCCTACCCGCGACCAGACACAAGATAAATTCCTGATGGAAGGTATTGATGTTATGGTGGCTACTATAGCATTCGGTATGGGTATTGATAAACCAGATGTACGTTTTGTAATTCACTACGATATACCTAAGAGCCTTGAAAGCTATTACCAGGAAACAGGCCGTTCAGGGCGCGATGGGGGTGAAGGCAAATGTATTACATATTATAGCTATGAAGATGTAAAGAAACTGGAGAAGTTCCTGAAAGATAAACCGGTAGCTGAACAGGAAATTGGCAAACAGCTTATACAGGAAACCCTTGCTTTTGCGGAAAGTTCGGTATGCCGGCGTAAAATGCTTTTGCACTATTTTGGCGAGACCTACCACGAAAAGAATTGCGGTAACTGCGATAACTGCCTGCACCCTAAAACACAGTTTGAAGGTAAAGACGATTTAGAGTTATTGCTGGAAACAGTAAAGGAAACAAAAGAGAAGTTTAAAGCCAAGCATATAGTAGATGTTCTAACAGGTAACTTAACCTCAGCGGTAAAATCATACAAGCACGATAAGCTTGAAATATTTGGTGACGGTGTTGATGATGGCAAGGAAGAGAAATTCTGGAATGCTATTATACGCCAAGCCCTGGTAATGGATTACCTTGAAAAAGATATAGAAACCTATGGTGTACTTAGATTAGGCGCATTAGGTAAAGCTTTCCTTAAGAAGCCTCATTCTATAATGCTTGCTAAGGACCATGACTACGCAGCTGAAGACGATGAAGAAGAGGAAATTGTAATGGCTGCCGCTCAAAAAGGCGGAGGTGCTACCGATCCTACCCTTTATGCTATGCTTAAAGACTTATGTAAGTCTACCGCAACCAAAATGAAACTGCCTCCATTTGTGGTATTTCAGGAAACATCATTGGAAGAAATGGCAACGCACTATCCTGTTAATCTTGAGGAGTTATCAAGAATTACAGGTGTTGGAATGAATAAAGCTGAGAAGTTCGGTAAAGCATTTGCTGACCTTATAGCCAAATATGTAGAGGAAAACGAGATAGAACGTCCGCAGGATATAGTTGTTAAGTCTGTTGTAAATAAATCAGGCTTAAAGGTTTATATCATTCAGAGTATTGACAGGAAAGTGAACCTTGAGAATATGGCTAATGCCAAAGGATTGAAGTTCCCTGCCCTGTTAGACGAAATCGAGACTATAGTCTCTTCAGGTACTAAGGTTGATATTAGGTATTATATAGATGAAGTGATTGACGAGGATAGGCAAGATGAGGTATTTGAATACTTCAGAACTGCAGCATCAGATTCGTTGGAAGCGGCACTTGAAGAACTTGGTACAACTGACTATTCAGAAGAAGATATACGCTTAATGCGCATACGCTTCATGTCTGAAATGGGTCATTGATCTAAATCGTATTTGCAATTGCTTAATTGGATTAATGTCTTTTGATCCACCTTCTACCCTTTGCAATCACGCGTATACCTTTCTTCCTAACTGAGATAGATCTCTTTTCATCAACTGATTCTTTTCTTCTCAATTCATAAGCTTGCATCACATCACGATAAGTAAGGATACCCTTTAAATGCTGGTCTTCTTCTTTGCTTACTACAGGCACCATATCTACTTTGTGTTCTAACATCTCATCCATTGCTTTCTGCAGCATGTCATCTTCATGAACTATCACTGGATTATGCTTCACAAGGGTTCTGAGCACCTCATCGCCTATATAATTTGAACTGAATATCTGTTGCATGCTTATCACCCCAAGCAAGCTATCACCTTCTTTTTCATCTACTACAGCAAAAGCAAGGTATAAGTTCTTCTCACCTGCTTCATCAATATACCTGCGGGCTTGAGCAATGGTATTATCAGCATCAAGGATGTTTATTTCCTCTTTTAACACGTCTTTTACTGAGAAGCTATGTAACACATCTGGCATATAAGAATCGGGGGTATTAACACCACGGCGTCCTATTTTCTCAGTCATTATAGTGCTCTTCATTAATGCAAAGGACATGAAGTAAGCTGCAGCGCACCCTCCTAAAAGCGGAAGTATTAAATGAGGCTGTTGAGTTGTTTCAAGTGAAAATATAACTGCCGTAAGAAAAGCCCTCGATGCTCCTGAGAACATTGCCGCCATACCAATTAGTCCGGCAATAGATGCACTCAATCCCAAAGATGGAAATAGCATATTAATACCAATAGCAATTAAAGCGCCCAAGGCACCACCAATAGTAAACAAGGGTGCCAGTGTACCACCAGATGTTCCACTGCCTAAGGATATAGACCATGAAACAAACTTCAAAATACAGAACACAAGCAGCATATTTATACTTAGGCTACCACTTAGTATTCCACTAATGTTGCTGTATCCAACTCCCATAGTAGAAGGAGCAAAGTACCCAACTACACCAACTGCAACTCCGCCAATTGCAGGCCACCACATCCAGTGTATAGGTAGTTTCTCAAACCCATCTTCAATTAAATATACCAGCTTAGTAACTCCTACTGATGCCAAGCCTACCAAGGCCCCTATTAAAATATATATTACTAATTGCAACTGATCAGGTGCAGGAACATAAGGCATGGAAAACATAGGATGCAAACCAAAGAATAAGATGTGGCAGGCAGCTCCTGTTATACAAGCCAGTGCTACGGGTATAATTGATCGTGGAGAGAACTCAAAAAGGAGAAGTTCAATGGCTAACATTATGCCTGCCACTGGGCTTCCAAAGATTGCCGCCATACCTGCGGTAGCACCGGCCGTTAAAAGTACTTTCCTTTCATATGCTGTAATACGCAGCAATTGTCCGATGAGTGAACCGAAAGCTCCACCTGCTGCAATAATAGGACCTTCAGCACCAAAAGGGCCACCAGTGCCAATTGAAACA
>Ga0210388_10002279_pt1 | contig 14934 bp, 11 predicted proteins | sample IncBWC19OmetaG_FD_155485 | JGI IMG/M metagenome (GOLD analysis project Ga0210388, IMG submission 155485) | Forest soil microbial communities from Barre Woods Harvard Forest LTER site, Petersham, Massachusetts, United States - Inc-BW-C-19-O ...
TTCATCGCCGGGCCGACGGACAAATGCGCGTGCAACGATTGCCGCTTCATGAAGCTCAACACCCTCGAAAAACTCCACGCCTGCCTGCGCGACTTGAAACCTCAAATCGAACTGCCGCCGGACATCCTGGAAAAAGCCCGCGCGCCCATCCAACGCATGCTCGACTGGAGTAAATAACCTTCCTTCGACTCTTATTCGTGCCCATTCATGGATAAAATCTCCGCTTGGCGTTGCACCCTCCTTTGCGACCAAACTTTTTCATGGCGCAAATCCTCCAGTTCTGTTCATATTTTCCCATGCGCATGAAATCTTCTCGCCCGGTCTGGATGGTTTTGGGAACTCACGTCTCCCTCGGCCTGCTCGCCGCCGGCGCGCTAATGCTCGGCGCCGGCTGCACCAACCCGCCCAACAGTGATTTTGAGGAAACCATCTCGTTTAGCTCCAGCCCCGCCAACGCGAAGCTCACGATTGACGGCGTGGACATCGGCACGACGCCCAAACTGGCGGTGCTGGGCAAGGACGCCGCGACCCATATCGTCATCAGCAAACCCGGCTTTGTCTCCGCCGATCTATACGTCCACATCGAAGGCTCGCACCTCGCGCCCAATCCGGTGGACGTCGTCCTTCGTTGCGATTTGCTGCCCGACAAGCCCGGCCCTGACCGCGCCGCCGAACTAGTCACCGCGCTGGACAACTTGAAAAAATACGTCGCCATCGGCAACATCGCCCCCGAAGACGCCCCCGAAGCCGAACGGCAAATCCGCGAGTTTTATAAATAGTTTCGTTATCGCTGTAAGAGCGCAATCTGTAGGACGACGATCTGTAGGGGCGCAGTCTTGGTGCGCCCGACTGGGCCCTTTCTGCGGCAAATTACATTGCCGCTCTTCCCTCGGATCCTTTGTTCCTTCGTTCCTCCACTCCTCTGCCCCTTCTTGAAAAATGGAGCCGGCAGTCGGACTTGAACCGACGACCTACGGTTTACAAAACCGTAGCTCTACCAACTGAGCTATGCCGGCAAAAAATTCTTGGGGGAATATAATTCAAAGTGACTGGCAACCGCGAGCTTTTTCAGAAACCCCCGCACAGCCCCCTTGGCAAAACACCCTACTTCGCCCCGTTATTTTTTTGTGCCATTGGGATGATTTTGGGTTATATTGTGGTTGATGAAACCCCTACCCTGCCTCATCGCTTTGTTCGCGGGCTTGACCATCCTGACCGCGCAGACCAGTTCGCCCTTTGGCTCGGGCGCTTCCGGTTCAGTTCCCGTTCCCCAAACCCCCGCGCCGGGCATCACTTCCTACCCCGCGCATGCATCCACCGCCGCGCCCGCCGCCGCCTCGGCCGCCACCACCACACCACCTGCCCCGCCGCTCATCGCCGTAGATGCGGAACAGAAAACCGGCGCCTTCAATACGGACAACGCGCTCACCTCCAGACCCCAACGCACCACCGTCTCCAAGACGGCGGACGACGGCACCACCGTTAGCACCACCACTCGCGTGCTCTCCAGCTCCAGCACCAAAGCGACCGCCTCCACCTGGGTTGACCTCACCATCCGCAATCTCGGCAAGGCCCCCATCACCAATTTGGTCATCGATTACACCGTTTACGTCAAAACCACCAACTCCAGTACCAACGGCAACAGCACGGAGGTCAAGACCGTGCGCGGGTCGGCCACCGTGGACGTGCCCGTGAACGGCAAAGTCGTGGTGAAAACCCTGCCCGTCGACAAAGTGGTCTCCACCTCAGCCACTACTTCCATCGGCTACCAACGCGTTGAGTCCACGGATTCAAGCTCCTACGTGAGCGACATAGCCGGCTGGTATGTGGAAGCCAGCTACAACGGCACCGTGCTCAAGAAACTCCCGCACCCCGACAATATCCAGGACCTCTATCCCAGCGCTGCGGAGAAATAAGCACCGGGCAGGGCGCGAGCCTGGGACAATTCGGGGATTCAAGAGTAGAACCAAAGGTCCCTCGGGCGGAACTTATCGCCTAAACGACCTGCCATGCCCGGCAAAATGACAAAGAGGCGGGAAATAACTGTCTATGAGCTTTAATCGTCTGTTACGATTAAATGGAGCCCGCATTGATAATGGTCTTGGCAGCGATAGGTCTGACCGTTAGGTTTCGGCCTCTATACGCATAAGATTTGGCATTGGCGAAGCACGCGCTGCCTCTCCCCGCAAAGTATTATTTGACTATGAAGCCATTTACTCAGGGCACATTGAAATTGTCCAGTGTCGACCAGAAATTGACTTGGCTGGCAATGCTAGTGCTCGCTCTTTTTTTGGCCAAGGCCGCCGACGCACAAGTCGTATGGACTGGCAACACGAGCACGGATTGGGATACCGGAGCGAATTGGAGCACTAATGTGACGCCGACTATCAGTGACAACGTCGTAATCAATAGCGGCACGCCGCAAATCCTGAACGAAAGCGATGCTGCAAGTAATTCCACGACTCTTGGCGATGCCTTGGGGTCGAATGGTACTTTGACCATCAGTGGGTCAGGAGAACTCTCAACCGTTAATCTAACGGTTGGCAACCTCGGCAATGGCACGCTGACCGTGCAGAACGGCGGAAGTTTGGTTTCCAGTAATTTTAGCAGCAATACCATCGTCGGCAATGCCGCCGGGTCGAACGGATCGATTGTAGTGACTGGCACGGGTTCGACGTTAGATCTCGGGCAGCGTGCTTACCTCGGCAATAATGGCAATGGATCATTGATGATTTCCAACGGTGGCAATGTTGTGTCCGACGGTGGCGCTCCTTTTATCGCCGTCGGCGGAATAAACGGTAATACTGGTACCGGCGCACTTACGGTAACAGGGGCCGGTTCGACCTTAAGCGTGTACAATCTAATGATAGATCCCAATGGCAGCCTGACCATCACCAACGGGGGATCCGTCACATCCACTTTTCCGCTTTTCGGTGGTGGCACCACAACTGTGGATGGGGCCAATTCGACCTTGAATTCCGGCAGCTATCTAGATGTCGCTTCCAATGTCGGTGATCCCTTTTCTCCAAGAGACAACGCCTCTCTGAACATAACGAATGGAGCCCAAGTTATCGGGCATGTCGGCCAAATTGGCACTAGTGGTGTGGCGGCAGGTACTGTGCTGGTAACAGGAACTAACTCGACGCTAACCATAAGCAATTCTACGGGACTCCCCTTTGAGATCGCCGATGGCAGTTTGACCATGGCCAACGGCGGCTTGCTTCAGATGATCAGTGCATCGCTAACTATTGATGCGAATGCTACTAACTCCACGGTTGCCGTGAATGTCAATTCCGGTGGCACGCTGCAGGTGGGCGGCACCAATGGTATTCTGGGTGCAGGAACCTTGACCTTAGCCGGCGGAACCCTCCAAGTCATCAACAGCACCTTGACCACCACTGTCTCCGCCGCATTGGCAACCGGTAGCACCTCGACCATCGACACCAACAATTTCGGAGCGTCATGGTCGGGATCCATCAGCGGCGCGGGTGCGCTTTCCAAAATTGGCGCAGGGACGCTTACCCTCAGTGCCACCAACACTTACACGGGAAACACGACGATCTCCGCGGGAACGCTGCTGCTGGGCAACACAGGCGCGTTGCAAAACAGCACACTGGCTTACAACATCGGTGGCGGGACGCTTAGTTTCGGCACTTTGACCAGCGCGACCCTTGGCGGCCTGAGTGGCAACCAGAATCTGGCGTTAACCAACAATGCTTCCACCGCCCTGGCGTTGACGCTGGGCGGCAACAATCAAAATTCTACCTACAGTGGCAATCTTACGGGCTCAGGCTCGCTCACGGTAAACGGAAGCACGACCCAGGTGCTATCCGGCAACAACTCTTACAGCGGAGGCACGACGATCAACGGCGGCACACTTCAATTAGGTGACGGCACCAACAGCGGATCTATTTTAGGCAATATAACCGATAACGCCAACTTGACGTATAATGAAGGATCCTCGACCACGATCTCCATCACAATTTCTGGCACGGGCAATTTAACTCAAGCCGCAGCCAATACCCTGATTCTGGCGACAGTCAATACCTTCTCGGGCAACACCACCGTCAGCGCCGGCACTTTACTATTGGCTAATGCTGCTGCGCTGCAAAACAGCACTTTGGTTTACAATTCCAATGGTGGAACATTGAGCTTTGGCACTCTTACCGACTCGGTCATCGGCGGCTTGAGCGGAAACCAGAACCTCTCCTTGGCCAATGCCACGGCCGGTGCAGTGGCGCTGACGGTCGGCGGCAATAATCAAAACACCACTTTTAGCGGCAATCTTTCGGGCGCGGGTACGCTGACAAAAAACGGGTCTGGCAACCTGACTCTCTCGGGCGTTAATACATTCACGGGCAATACAAACATCACTGCGGGCACGTTGACTCTGGGCAATTCGCTGGCCATCCAGAATAGCATTTTGACTTACAACACTGGCGGGGGCACGCTTGCCTTTGGAACATTGACCATAGCTACCTTCGGCGGTTTGAACGGAAATCAAAATCTGGCCTTGGCCAACGCGACAAACGCCGCCGAGGCACTGAGCGTGGGCAACAACAATCAGGACACCACCTATAGTGGCAACCTGACCGGCTCGGGATCGCTCACCAAAATCGGCACGGGTAATTTGACGTTAAGCGGCACGGACACCTACGCGGGCAACACCACGATCAACGCGGGTACCCTGACTTTGGGAAATTCCCTGGCCATTCAAAATAGCACGCTGAATTTCACCGCCGGCAATATTAGTTTTGGCAGCCTCACGACGGCGACCTTCGGTGACTTGAGCGGAAACCAAACTCTTGCCCTGACTAATGCCACAGCCGGTGCGGTGGCATTGACCGTCGGCGGCAATAATCAAAACACTACTTATAGCGGCAACCTGTCGGGCGCGGGGGCACTGGCCAAAAGCGGGACGGGCAACCTGACGCTCTCAGGCGTTAACATCTTCACGGGCAACACTTCCATCACAGCGGGCACGTTGACCCTGGGCAATTCGCTGGCCATCCAGAACAGCATTATGACTTACAACAACGGCGGAGGGACGCTTACTTTTGGCACTATGACCGCGGCGACCTTCGGAGGCATGAGCGGAAACAAAAACTTGGCGTTGACCAACTCGGCCACCGCGGCAGTGACGCTGAGCGTGGGCAACAGCAATCAAGATACCACCTACAGTGGCAATATTTCCGGCTCTGGTTCGCTCACTAAAATCGGCACAGGCAATTTTACCTTATCAGGAAACCTTACTTATTCCGGCAACACCAGTATCAGCGCGGGAATCCTAACTTTGGATGGAAATACGGCCAATCTTGGCAATAGCATCGTGAATAATGCGGCGCTGGATTTCAATCAAACCACTAGCAGTACCTATGGTGGAATTATTTCCGGCACCGGATCTTTGTCCCAAACAGGATCGTCAAATCTGGTTCTATCCGGTGCAAATTCGTATTCTGGCACTACTACTATCACCGCCGGAACGCTGTTGCTGGGTAATGCCCTAGCTTTGCAAAACAGCACCTTAATATACAACACCGGCGGGGGCACGCTGAACTTTGGCTCTTTGACCACGGCGACCTTCGGCGGGTTGAGCGGAAACCAAAATTTGGCCTTGGCCAACTCGACCACCGCAGCGGTGGCACTCAATTTGGGCAACAACAATCAAGACACCGCCTACACTGGCAATCTTTCCGGCTCGGGCTCGCTCGCTAAAATCGGCTCGGGTAATCTGACGTTGAGCGGCACGGACACCTACACGGGCAATACCACGATCACCGCAGGCACCCTTACCCTGGGGGGGCTCTGGCCCTGCAGAATAGCACGCTGATCTATAATACCGGTGGTGGTACGTTTAATTTCAGCAGCTTGACGAGCGCAACTTTGGGCGGGTTAAGCGGCAATTTGGATTTGGCTTTATCCAACAATATCTCGGCCGCAGTGGCGCTGACGGTTGGTGGCAATAATCAAAACAACACCTACAGCGGCAATCTGTCGGGCACTGGGTCGCTGACTAAAATTGGCACGGGCAACTTCACTCTTTCAGGAAACCTCGCCTATACCGGCAATACCACCATCAGCACCGGAACCCTGTTTTTAAATGGAAATACGTCCACTGGCGCTCTCACTATCAATTCGGGGGCAACTCTGGCGGGCAATGGCGAAGTGGGCGGAGACACCAACATCAATGGCACTTTACTCCCCGGCAATGTCGGCAATCCGGGCCTCTTAACCTTCAGTCAAAATTTAACCCTTGGCGCCAACTCAACCAGCTCCCTACAAATTGAAGGGGGCACGCCCGGCACGCAATACAGCGCGGTAGATGTGGGCGGTAACCTCTCCTTCGGGGGCACGTTGGCGGTCACTCTCCTCAACAGCTTTCTTCCCGCACTCAACACGACTTTCGATTTGTTTCCCACCATAGGCAGCCTCTCCGGCGCTTTTGCGACTCTGTTGCTCCCCATCTTGAATTCTGACCTCGCTTGGAACACCTCCCAATTGGACACCACGGGTGATGTTTCCGTTGTATCCGTAAACTTCAATGAATGGACGGCAGACAATGATTTGTCCGGCAACGATGCGCTCCCTGCGGCTTCGCCATTTGGAGGAAGCACGGCCAACCTCATTCGCTATGCCATGAACTTGGATACCTCGGCCACCCCCGCGCAGCTGCCGACGACCACCCTGGTTAACACTGACGGCACGAATTATCTTACGATTCAATACCGCGTGCGCAAAGACATGAGCGACTACCAACTCGTGCCGCAGTCTTCAACGGATTTGGTTATTTGGAATGATGTGGATCCTGGAAATATCACGCAACAAACGGATGCCGACACTTATACGGCGCAATTTCAGGCCAGCGTGGTGCTGCCTGCCAGTGGAACTGTGTTCTTGCGTGTGGTTGCTGAACAACTCTAAAACCTGCCCTCGTACGGACGAATTCTGAACGGGCAACCCATTAATATAACCCGGTGGCCAAAAATGAGCCTATTTTGTCGGACACTTGCGGATTGAGGTCTACCACCAGCTTCCTCAAAACCCCTTCCCGTCGGCCTTCGTTCCGCAGAGCGATACTTCCAAGCCCAATTTTTCCGCGAGCGCGGCCTTGGCATACATCGCCATGTCCGCCGAGGCGGCTGAATTCGCGTAGGCGACCTGGATGTGGTTCGCCTTGTGCCGGGCCATCATCTGGTCGCGGGTGACGCCGTACGTCACCGCGTGCATGATGGGCCACTGCACGGTCGTCGCCTTCCAACGGCGTTCGGTTTCGTCCCGCGGCAGGGTGATGACCTTGGCGCGGCCCAAATCCATTTTCAATTTCCCGTCTTCGATAAACACGCGGCTCCAGACAATCTCGCCCGGCTTGGCAATGCCGCGCACCGTGCCGCCGCCGAGGCGGAAATACATCGGCGGCTGCCGCATGGAATCCGTGCCCTTGTAACCGTCAATATGGTGCGCGGGCGGCGCGCTGCCGGAAATGAGAAAGACCCAGACGTAGTCGTCCGTCGTGCCGCTCTTGTCCGCATCGCCCCAGCGCAAGTCGTGCAGCGTGTTTTCCACCGGCTGGCCGAGCGCGTGGTGGGTGCGCTGCGTGAACAATCCATCCAGTCCCGCGCATTCATCCACCTCGTTAAAGTGCGTAAGCGGCTGCCCGGCGTGGATGACTTTCCCCGCGGCGTTCGTCACCGGCGGGCGGTCGCTGTTATTGAGCAAACCCTCGACCAGATCCGACGCCGGGAGCAAATCCTTCAGCCCCTGCTGGTATTGGATGCCAATCAAGTCGCAGCCGAATTGGTCGGCAATGCGCAGCGCGGCGATATACATCTTGCACTGCCAGATAACCTGGTGCTCGGTCAAATCGGTCGCCTCGACGCCGCCGAGGTGGAACTTCATCCCCTTCGCGCGCAGCCAGTCGTACACAGCCCGCGCCTCCGCATCGCGGATTTGCGTCGCGCCTTGATATAGCGCGGCTTGCGAGAGCCGTTCCTTGTAAACCCCCGTGGGGAAAAGCAATTCGTCCGGGATGATGGCGTTATACATCCCCATGCAGCCTTCGTCGAACACGCCCATGATCGCCTTGTGCTTGAGCAAATCGGCGGCGATTTTTTGCGCGACGGCGCGGGCCTTGGCCGGGACTTCGCAGCGCGCCAGCGGTTTGACGTGCGCGGTCTTGTGGTGCACCACGCCGCTCTTGAGCCACGTCGCCAGATTATTCAAGAACGGCTCGTCGATGAAATCCTCACTCCAGAGCGTCGAATATTTCACCCCCGCCTTGGTCAACGAACCGTTGAGGTTCAGCATCCCGACCAAGCCCGGCCAGGTGCCGCTCCAATTGGCCACCGTGAGAATCGGCGCGCGGTGCGAAATCAGCCCATGCAAAATATGATGCGAATACTGCCACACAGCTTCGGCCACGATCAACGGAGTCTCCGGATCGAGTTTCGCAAACACCTCCATCCCTTCTTTTTGCGATTGGATGAATCCGTGTTTGCGCGCGGCATCAAACGGATGGGCGCGGACGAGTTGATAACCCTTTTTTTTGAGCGCGGCGGTGAGCGCTTGCTCCATCTCCACCTGGGCCGCCCAGCAAACTTCATTGGCGGACTGGCGTTGGTCGCCATTGGCAACCAGCAGGACTTTTTTCGTTTTGGACATGGGGTTGGGGTTGCTTCCCGCAGGGTGTAAACCGTTGTCCTCCAAAAGGCAAGAACACTCTCAAATTGGTTGCCCGACATGGATTCGAACCATGACAAAGTGAACCAAAATCACTTGTGCTACCATTACACTATCGGGCAGTAATCCAAGCCGACCAACTTAAGGGATTTCCAAGCCCGGGGTCAAGCTTAGGTCAACGGCCACCGATAATCAGCCGGTTTTCGGTCTTGCCTCAAGGCACGGAGGAAGTTTCGCTGGTGCCTGTCGGATGCTCGATTGGCGACTCAACCTCTTTGGCCGCCGGGACTTAGCTATACATTATGAGCGTGCGTCTGGCCATAAAAGTCGATGTGGATACCGACCGCGGAACGCGGGAGGGCGTGCCTGCGCTTGCCTCGGCCTTGCGCGCCGCCGGCTGCCCGGCGACTTTTCTTTTCTCCCTCGGGCCGGACAACACCGGCAAGGCCATCCGCCGGGTGTTTCGCCCCGGTTTTTTAAAGAAAATCGGCCGCACGAACGTCGCGGGCAATTATGGTTTGCGCACCATTTTAAGCGGTACGCTTCTCCCCGCCTTGCGCATCGGCGCGCGTAATGAAGGCGTGCTCCGCGCGGTGCGGGGCCAAGATTTCGCCGTCGGCATTCATTGCTGGGACCACTTTGCCTGGCAGGATTACCTCGCCCGCTGGGACTTGGTGAAAACCCGCGCGGAATTCGGCCAAGCCATCACGGAATTCGAGCGCATTTTTGGGGAAAAGCCGCGCACCGCCGGCACTCCCGGCTGGCAAGCCAACGCCCACAGTCTTCGCGTTTACGACGAAGCCGGCCTGCTCTACGGCAGCGACACCCGCGGGCCGCATCCCTTTTTCCCGCGCATTGGCAACGAGACCTTCCAGACCCTGCAAATTCCCACCACCCTTCCCACTCTGGATGAATTGCTGGGCCGCCCGGAGTTCCCCCTGGGCAAAATCGTGGCCCACTATCGCGAATTAATCACCGAAGCGCCCGATGATTACGTCCATGTGCTGACCATCCATGCCGAACTCGAGGGCCAGCGCTATTTGGAACTGTTCCAAGCCTTGCTCGCCACTGCGCAAACGACGGGCGTCGAATTCATCAAACTGGAAGACGTCGCCCGGTCCTTGTTGGGTCAACGCTCTGCAATACCCATTTGCGAGGTGTATGCGCGGGAAATTGACGGCCGCACCGGAACCGTTGCCGTGCAGGGAGCGCCGGTGTTTTGCGGGTGAGGGTGATTCTCTGACCCATCATCAAAACCATCCCAGTATAGTCTGCGCCGCGGTGCGCACGGGCCAGGGATCGCGAAAAGCTTGGGCTTCAATGATTGCGCCGCAAAATAAAACATAGGCGGCAAGGGCCATCCGATCGGCTTCGAGCCGGCCCGGCAAAGCGGCGCGCATCAGGTTGCGCATATAATCGCGCAAAAAAGTTTTGTGCTGCAGGATGATGGCGCGCAAGGCGGCGGGTGGATTCGGCTGCTCCGCATTGGTGTTGAGAAATGGACAGCCGCGGTATTCGTTGTTACGCAACCAGACTTCCAGCAAATCAAACAACACCGCAACGCGGCGGCGCGCATCGGGCACGGGCGACACCCGTTCGCTGAGCCAGCTTACCCAGGCATCGTGCTGCTGCGAGAGCCACGTCGCGCCCAAGGACTCTTTTGACGGATAATGGGCGTAAAAAGTGGCCTTCGCCACCCCGGCTTCGGCAATGATTTGGTTAATGCCGGTCGAATGGTAGCTTTGCTCGTAAAACAGCCGCGCTGCGGTGCGCAGGATGCGCGCGGCCGGGGGTAGAGCAGCCAATGGCCCAGTGGCGTTGGAAGAAGCCGGCTGCGAGGGTGAGGACGCCGCAGCTTCAAATTTGATGGATGAGCGAGTGGGGCTTGGATTCATGCCACGGCGTGGGTGCAGACAGACTTGTATGCCAATTCCACCTTGGGTGGAAAGCTGGAAATTGAGCCCGTTCGTATATTATGCGCTTGCGAGCCGGGTGCAAAATCGGCAGGTAAGGTATAGCATTTTAAAGATACCCCCAGACGGTGAATTACCCCTCACGCCAACTGCAGTTTATGACGCGACCTCGCCACCTCAATCCGCGGCACACTACCCGCACTGCTACACGCCGTGCGGCGCGCGCTGGCTTTACCTTGGTTGAGCTGCTTACGGTTATTTCCATTATTGCCATTTTGATGTCGATCCTGATTCCCACCATCAGTTCCGTCAAAACGACTGCCCGCAAAACCGCTGGCTTGGGCAATCTCAAGGCCATCGGCCATGCATTGATTCTTTACTCCCAAGACAATAATGACCTGCTGCCTGCGCCCACTTACGGCGAGTCCACTGTCCCGGGGGATGAACCGGGGACTGCCAATCCCTTTCAAGCATCTTGGATGGAAGAACTGATTCCTTACCTTGATGGTCATTTGCAACATGTCGCCGGTTCATCCGCCGTCACAGTGGACAAATGGCCGGACGTGCTAACCGATCCCCAATATTTGGCCATTAACGATGTGGCTATCGATGATATTCGCGGCTATGGAATGATCACGAAGCCCTACCTTGGAGACAAGACACTCCCCAACACCTCCAATGCGTACCCAACCCAACGCCAACAGTTGTCCAAAATCCATAACAAAGCCGGCACGATCATCATTGGCACCAGCAACGCCGTGACCATGGAGCCGGATGATTCCGGCACGTTTCAGAAAACTGGGACAATTTATGTCGATGGCGACCCCAGCCGCTACCAAGGCTACGGCTTGTTCCTGTTTTTGGATGATAGTGTGGATGCCATGACCGCCATTGATCTCCAGAAAACTTTGAGTTCCTCATCTACTAATAATTAGCCGAACGATCATCCTGCGGATTGGGAAGCGGATGGTTTGCAATTTTGTCCCGAGAGTTCCTCGTCCTTTTCAGGGTTGTATTCGGGATATTCGCGGATTTAAACTTCGGGATATGATGGCCATTCCCACTCTTGTCATTGGCGCGTTGCTCATTGCGGTTGGTCTGTACGGCTATTTCACTGGTCACGGCGACGCTGCCCACCCCGTCAGCCCCACCGCACTCATCCCGGCAGGGGTTGGGGTTGCGCTGTGCGTGCTGGGCGCAGTTTCCTTTTGCGACAAATTGCGCAAACACGCGATGCATCTTGCCGCCATGGTCGGGCTATTGGCAATGATTGGTGACGGGGTGCAACTCGTGCGAACCATCCTCAATACCGAAACCGCACCCGATGTGCGCCAGTTGAAGCTCATCTCCATGGCGGCGACGTTCGTTTTGTGCCTGGTCTTTCTGGTGTTGTGCATCCGCTCTTTCATTCAGGCCCGTAAAAACCGGACGACGGGACAGTGAATCAAGGCGGTTCGACCCGCATTCCATTTTGCTTGTCAAACACGCCAAATAGTCTACGTTTGACCCCTTGCCGGGCTTCATTTTCGCACCCGTAGTTCAATTGGATAGAACATCTGACTACGGATCAGAGGGTTGCAGGTTCAAGTCCTGCCGGGTGCATTCTTTTGCATAACTTGGTAAAGCCGGGTTATCATTTGGCCAGCGCGAAGAGCATCCCCCACATTCCGCGGGAAAGGACATAGCCAACGGCAAAGGAGGCAAAACTGGATCGCAGCACGGGCTTGAAAAGCAACCAGGGTTTGGGGCGTTCCGATTTGGCGAAAAGACACTTGTGATAAGTGACAACTTTGATGGCCATGGCCACCGGCAAGGCGGCCAATCCGCAAATTAACTCGGCGGAAGCGAAGGACTCAAATGCGACCATCGATTCGAGGACTTTGGTCAGCACGAGATTGACCTCCAATGAAAATGTCCAGGCTAGTGCGGAGACGCCAATAAAACAAAGTATAAACCGGCGCGGGGGAATGGAAAATCGCGTGAGTTGGCGGCGCAGGACCAGAAACTCGACACTGAATACTGCCAAAACAAAGAGAGCGATGCCGCAAAAACCCAAACCCGGCGGCAGGCTGCCGAAGCCGGTCTGCACGCCCTCCACCGTGTCAGCGTGGGCCACGGCGGGGGTGAGGAGCAGCAACATTACCAGCCAAAGCTTTCGCGCATAACGCACGCGCGCATCATCCGCCGTGCGGCGCAATTTGGCAACATGTGTCTTTTGCTTTGCGTCCCGGGCAATTTCGCGGTGCAATTTTCCCCCATGGCCAACGAACCGGCGACCATTACTCTGGAGGACAACTTTGACGATGTGCTGAACAAGGCCCAGCGCGGCCTGGGCTTGACAGAGAGCGCTCTGGCTGGGCAGGCAGGCGTCACGCCGGAGGTATTGGCCGGTTTGAAAAAAGGCCAACTGGATGAGGCGGCGTTGCTGCGTGTCGCGCCGGTATTGAAACTGCACGGGCCGAGCTTGCTCGAACTCGCGCGCAAGGCATGGTATCCGCGCATGCCCAACATGACGGGCGTTGCGCAAGTGAGCACAGCGTGGAAGGACTTTCGCGTAAATGCATTTGTCCTCTGGCATCCGACAGAAAAAAAAGCACTCGTGTTTGACACTGGAACAACGCCCGCGCCGATACTTGCCGTGGTGAAGGAAAACAAATTGCGCGTGGAGATGCTGTTCATCACCCATACCCACGGCGACCATGTGGCGTGTTTCGCGGAATTGCGCAAGGAGCTCGACGAACCGCGGGCGTATGTGAGCGCGCGCGGAACCCTCGCGGGCGCGGAACCCATACATGAAGGAACGAACTTTTCCCTTGGCTCGTTGCATATCGAAGTGCGGCGCACCAGCGGTCACGCAGCGTGCGGCTTGACGTATGTGGTGCGCGGGCTGGCGCATCCGGTGGCGGTAGTGGGTGATGCGTTGTTTGCCGGTTCGATGGGCGGGGCGCGGAGCACGGAGGCCTATGCGGAAGCGTTGGCGACCAACCGCTCAGGTATTTTTACCCTGTCAGACGACACCGTAATTTGCCCCGGCCATGGCCCGCGGACAACGGTGGGGCAAGAAAAACAGCATAACGCTTTCTTTCCTGAATTTAAGTGACGTCGGGCGCCGCTTTTCTTTTCCAGCGCATTTTATCCGGCAGGAGCGGACCGCCGAGCAGGACGGCGCTGATACCAAAGGCAATGGCTGAGGAGCCCATGACGAGGCCGAGCGCACCGGTGCCGTGGCCGGGTGAGCGCATCAACCACCAACCGCCGAGGCCAACATAGACGCAGCGCGCAGTGGAGGCGACAAGCGACGTGATGGGCCGCCGCGCACCTTGGCAGGAAAATGTCATACCGACGCCGAGACCCCAAAAGCCGTAAGCCCACGCGCTCCAATGCAGGTAGTGCACGCCGGCGGAAATGGCGTGGGCGTCGTCAGTAAAGAAACGCATGGTCGCCGCCGGAAAAATCCACATCAACAGCCCAACTAAGCCTGCGACGCCGAAGCCGAGACCCGCGCCCGTCCACGCGAGCCGCCGGACCTGAGACCAATTGCCCGCGCCGACATTCATCCCCACGAGCGGCACGAGCGCCGAGCCGATGCCGAACACAAACGGAAAGAGCAACCCCTCGATGCGCGTGATGGCGCCGTACGCCGCCAGCGCGCTTTCACCAATTCTGGTGGCCACGGCGGTGGCCAACAACTGCGTGCCGACGGATAAAAACGTGTTGAACGCGCTCGGGCCGCCGACATGGAGAATCTCCCCAATGTGTCGCCAGGAAAAACGCACCGGACGCTTCTGGCCGGCGCGGCCGACCTCGTGACGCAATAATTGCCAGAAGAACACGAGCGTAAGCGTGAAATAATAAATAGCCATGATGACCGCCGCACCGACGACGCCGCCCGCCGGAATCGGCCCGCAACCGAGCACGGCAACAGGAATAAGGCAGGCGATGACGAGCGACACAATGGCGTTCCACTTTGACGGAATATAGGTATTGCCCAAGCCGCGGAAGATGCTGGCGAGAATATTCGCCGTCCACATGAACGTGCCCGCGGCGAGCGTGATGACACCGTAGGCGGTGGCCGTCGTCTCGACTTCACCCACCCCGCCCTGCCAGGCAAAAATCGCGTGACCGTAAATGGCGAGACCGCAAGACATGACCGCGCCAACCAAGCCCCCGAGCAAAACCGCGTGGACAATCAGCTCAATCACTTCGTTACGACGGCCCGCGCCAAGCGAACGCGAAATCGCCGAGGCCACACCACCACCGAGACCGCCCGCAGCCATCATGCCGAGCAACGTGAGCCAGGGAAAAACCAGTGCGGCGCCAGCGAGCTTCGTCGCACTCACTTTGC
>Ga0210388_10002281_pt1 | contig 14929 bp, 18 predicted proteins | sample IncBWC19OmetaG_FD_155485 | JGI IMG/M metagenome (GOLD analysis project Ga0210388, IMG submission 155485) | Forest soil microbial communities from Barre Woods Harvard Forest LTER site, Petersham, Massachusetts, United States - Inc-BW-C-19-O ...
GCCAGCGCCAGATCGGCGTCGGCCCGAGCTCGCAACAACAGCCGCGTCGACATCGGCCGCTCGTCTTCGCTGGTCATCTTGCGCGAATGTTCGAACTGCTCCTTGGCCAGCTCCAGATGCAGCGCGGCCTGGGGGTTGTGGGCCGCACCGACCTCTTCGGCGGCACGGATGGCGCCTGCGCTGTCCTCCGCGCCCAGGCTCGGCACAGCGACCACAGGGGCAGTGCTGGTCGTCGCACAGGCCCCCTGAAACACAAATACAGCCAGCGGAATCCAGAGACGTGATGTCATGATGGTCCTCTCCCAAAAGTGAAACGCACGTTGCCGGGACAGCCATAGCGCCATTGGGGCACCGGCTTCGTCCGGAAAGCCCCCGCGCCCTTCGTAGTGCTTCTCCCTATTCCGCTTACGGCGCAGGAGGCTTGGGGCGGGCGTGGAGGGTCTCTTCGGCAAGTCCGCGGCCCGGGATCTCACGGGTGACGCTGACGTACCCGAGGCGATTGCCGGCGCCGTCGAAGAGAGCGGCCGCACGCGATTCGAGGTCGATGCGCTTTCCATCGGTGCGACGATGCGTGAGCTGACCATGGAAGCGCCCGGTCTCGCGCAGCCGCTGGATCGCCTCGATGCGTTCGACGCCGCCGAGATCGGTGCGGACCACCGGCGCGCCCGGCTGCCCCAGGACTTCGTCCGCCCGTCTCCCGTAGCGCGATTCGCCGGCGTCGTTCCCCCCGCTGAGCATGACGCCGTCGTCACTGGCGACCACCGCCGTCAGCAAGTGCTCGAGGTAGCGCGTTTGGACCTCCGTTCTACGGCGATACGTCACATCGAAGACGGAAGTCAGCGAAGCCGGCCGTCCCCGAAAGGTGACCGCAAACGAGGTGAGCTCCACGTCGATGAGCGACCCGTCTCTCTTTCGATGTCGCCAGACGCGTGGATTTTCTGAGTCCCCGGCGTCGGACTCTTCAGTCACCTCGATCTGGTCGGGCGGCATGGCGAAGAATTCGTCTCGCGAGTAGCCGTAGTGGAGCACCGCGGCTCGGTTGACGTCGACCACCTCCACCGACTGGACGACCCACATGGGCTGGCCGTTGTCCGCGAACACCCGGCGGCAGTCGGCCTGCGCCTCCGACCATCCAACCTCGACCGCTTCCTCCACGTTCATTGCCCTGCTCTCGACATCTAGCCGGCAGACGGTGCGTTTCAGCGAGGGAAACACCGCCCTCGCCGTAAGGGTTTTCCCCAGCCCGCAGTTTTGGCGGACCGCCCCTTTGGCTGCAGGTGATGGCACCCGGCGACCCGCACCGCTTCTTCCACCGGCTGGCCAGCACCCTGAAGTAGGGAATCCCCTACAGGTCACGCTGGTGTTTCGGATTGGTCTTCGTGGACGGCGGTCGGTATTGGTGAGGCGGCTGAATTGCCATGACCTGCAGAAGGGGAGAAGACGATGCTTTGGACAATTGCCGTGATCTTGTTGGTTCTCTGGGGACTCGGGCTGGTGACCTCTTACACAATAGGCGGGTACATCCACATCCTGCTCGTCTTGGCGGTCATCGCCGTTCTTATCCGCTTGGTCCAGGGACGGAAAATTCTATGAAGCGGCTCATGGCAGCAGCGTTGCTGGTGACCTTCGCCTGTGCCCCCTCCCTCGCGCGGGCGGCAACCATCAACACCGCGCCCGCGGCAGCGGCGGCCGCCGCCGAGGCTCTGGGAGAGACGCACAGCCCGACTCCGGCGAACGCCGCGGCGGGTGACACGGGCGACTACGCCGCGCGAGAAGCGGCAGCGCCTGAGCTCGGCAAGTTCCGTGGCGGGAGCGTGGTGGTCTTCGTCGGCGGCGGAACGCTGCTGGTGGTGCTGATCATCGTGCTCATCATCCTGGTCCTCTAACCCTCCATCGCCGATGTCACGTGGCCGACAAAGGAGACATGGCAATGGAGAAGCTCATTGACCGGGCTCAAGGCACCCTGAAGGGCCAGCCAAAAGGAGTGACCGATCAGCCAACGCGCCGGTTGCGCACCATCGGCACCGGTGCCGGCGTGATGATTCTCGTCGTCTCCGCCCTTCTTTCAGGCTGCTATTACCGAGGCCGGCCCCCAGAGTACGGGCGTCGCGGCTACGGTCATCGCTACGACCGCCGCTACTAGGTGCGCTGGCCGGGGGCGGCAGACCGCCCGCACGGCCAGCCCGGGGGCTGACGATTCAGTTTCGAATCGCGCCCACCAGCCCGAGGCCACCGCAGACGAGGATTCCAACGATCAGGATGAGGCGAGCCGACTTCATCAGTCGGGTGCCGGCGATCGGTTTCGCCCCCTTGGGTCCGTGACCGGTGAGAGCCACGCCGACCGCCAGGACGACCGCAATCGCCAACCAGACCAGGGAGCTCAGCTTGCCTTCTTCCCGCGAATGAAGTGCATGAGGATGCTGATGAGCGCCAACACGATCAGGACGTGAATGGCCGCCGACGCGACATGGAAGACCCCGAATCCCGTGATCCAGGCGATGAGCAAGATGACGCCGAGCCAAAACAACATGCGGTTCCTTTTCCGACGGGCGCCGCGATGGGGTTCAACGGGCGCCGCGTCTTGGTGGGTAAGAAAACAACGTAGGCACGGATGAGCCGTTGGCCAGGCGACACGCGTCATGTGAGCCACTAAAGCTGGGAGCTCACCAGGCCCGCAAACCAATCGCCAAGGCGATCCGAAAGAGGCCTGTGGCGCCACTCGTCGAGGGTGATCTGGCGAGAGAGGAGCCGGTCCCTCTCGAAGGCGCGCCGCTCCTGCAGGGCCAGGCCGCGATCGATGACGTTCAGATTGGCCTCGGCGTTCAGCCTGAAGGATCGATTGTCGAAATTCGTCGAACCGACGGAGACCCAGAGGTCGTCGATCACCATGACCTTGCAGTGAAACATGGTGGGCTGAAATTCATAGATGGAGACGCCCGCTTCCAGAAGCGGCGCCCACCGCCTCCGGGAGGCCGCGCGGGTGAGCTCACTGTCGATGTCGGGGCCCGGTACGATGATCTGCACGTCCACACCTCGGCGGCGCGCCGCCACGAGCGCGCGGACGGAGAGATCGTCGGGGACGAAGTACGAATTGGCCAGCAAGAGGCTTCGGCGGGCGGCCGCGATCGACAGGAGGTACATCAGCCGAATGCTCTCCGTCCCGTCGTCGTCGGCGCTCCAGACCATCTGCGCAGACATCGTCCCGGCCTTGAAGAGCGCGGGGAAATAGGCGTCACCCTGCAAGAGAGCTCCCCGGGTCGCCAGCCAGTGCTCGACGAAGGTGGCTTGCATCTGCGCCACCACCGGGCCGACGACGCGAAAGTGGGTGTCGCGCCAGTGGTCGGTGCTGTCGGCATCACCGTCCCACTTGTCGGCGATCCCGACGCCGCCGGTGAACCCCACCTTGCCGTCGACGACCAGCAGCTTCCGGTGCGTGCGATTGTTGATTCGATCGAGGTTGTACCAGCGCACCGGCCGGTATTTTTCGATCTCGGCGCCCGCTTCTCTCATCGCCTGAAGCTGGCTGGCGTCCATCTTTCCGGACCCGACGGCGTCGATGATGAGGTGAATCTTTACGCCGGCACGGGCGCGCTCGACGAGCGCCTGGGTGAAGGCCGCACCGACGTCGCCGGACCAGTAAATATAGGTTTCGAAGGTGACGCTCTTTTGCGCCTGCCGGATTCCTTCCAGCATGGCGGCGAAGATCTGGCGACCGTTGTAGAGAGGCGTGACGTCGTTTCCCGGGACCAAGGGCGGCCCGAAGAGCACGCTCGCGGCTCTCGCGAACCCCGGGTCGTCCACCGCGTAGAGCGACGAGAGCGGCCGTTCGATCTTGTGTTCGGCCGAGAGAACGTTGATGGCGACGACCACGATCAAGGCCGTCGCCACTGCAGAGACGCCTGCGACCAGCAAGGTGCGCCGCAACCCTGGGTTCGAGCCGGCGGTCGTGGCGGTGGTCTTCTTCAGCCCGACACCATCGCTGAAGCGAGGATAAGCACGTTTCGAGCCCCGCGCATCCGTGGATCGGCTCGGCGGCTCGAATGCGCAAGAGATCTCGCACCTTGCGCTGCGGGGCCCTGCGCGGGCGCGCGGTGATGCTTACGCTTCGGCATGACAAATTGGAAAATGGGACTGGCAGGGTTGGCGCTGTCGAGCCTGGGAATGTCGGCGCTGGCCGCTTCGAAGGCGCAGGCGGCGGTGGTGGTCATTCACGGCGGGCACGACGAGCCGCCGCCCGGGCGGGAAGAGCGCGTGGTGGTGCGTCGGGGCTACGTCTGGGACCGCGGCCACTACGGCTGGCGGCACCGCCGTTACGTCTGGTCGCGCGGACGCTACGTGCACGAGCGGAGCGGCTACGAGTGGGCCCCGGGCCGCTGGGAGCGCCACGAGGATCACTACGATTGGCACGACGGGGAGTGGCACACGCACCGCTGAGGCGGTCGGCGGGCGCCGTCCGTCGTCGGCGCCCGCACCCATGAGATCGGGTCAGGCAGCGTGCGCGCCGGGGGTGAGAACTCCGCAGTCGATGGCGAACCGCACCAGAGCCGACCGGGAAGCCAACCCCAGCTTCTGTACCAGGCTGGAACGAGAGGTTTCGACCGACTTCACGTCAACGTGCAGCTCGTCGGCGATCTGACCGTTGGTGAAGCCTTCGGCGAGACGCCGCAGGACCTCCAACTCCGGGCCGGTCAGCTCCCCGGTCCCTCGTCTGACGTCGGAGTCGGTCGAGGCCGTCGATCGCATCGAGCTCTCTATGGAGGTTCTGCCCTGCGCAACCGCTCGAATCGCCGCCAAGAGCTTGGTGTCGACCGCGCTTTTCACGACATAGCCGACGGCGCCCGCTCGCTCCGCCGCGCGAACGTAGCCAATCTCGTCGTGAACCGTGAGGACGACGATCGGCGTCTTCGAACCGATCTGCTTGAGGGCGGCAATCGCGGCCAGCCCTCCGCCGTTGGGCATGGTGAGGTCCATCAGCGCGACGTCGGGCTCTGTGCTCTGCACTCCGAGCACGGCATCGGGCCCATTGGCCGCCTCGCCAACCACCTCCATGTCCGGCTGCATGTTGATGAGCGCGCACAGGCCGCCCCGCAGGACTCCATTGTCGTCCGCGATGAAGACCCGCACGCTCATGACGACACCGGCTTCGGTCCCGGAATCGGGATGCTGACACAGATGGTGGTGCCCATCCCGGGAGCGGACTCAATGGTCATCGAACCTCCAACGAGATGGGCGCGTTCGCGCATCCCAACCAGTCCCAGATGCGCCTCGGAGAGCGTCTCCGAGACGTCGAAGCCGTCTCCGTCGTCCTCGATCACCAGGCGCATCTCGGTCGCATTCCGATGGATGAGGATACTCACCGCCTTGGGGGAAGCGTGCTTGCTGGCGTTCGTCAGCGCCTCCTGCGTCATCCTGTAGAGCGCGGTTTCGAGCGCCTCGGGAAGGCGGGGGAGGCGCGGCCCGGTGGAGTGGAGGTCGACCTCGAATCCTTGCGCGCGGCTCACCTCCAGCCCCAAACGCTCCAACGCCTCCTCGAGCCCCAGATCGTCGAGAACGCTGGGGCGAAGCCCCCGGGCCATGCGCTTGACGCCGTCCAGGGCGGCGGAGACCAACCCACGCAGGGTGCTCGCCGCCCCTCGCGCCTGACCGAGATCCTGTGACTCCTCGACCGCCCGCAGGCCCACCAGGAGCGACGTCAGGGTCTGGGCCGTATCGTCGTGCAGCTCGCGGGCGACTCGCCCGCGCTCTGCCTCCTGCGCGGTGAGCACGTCGTTCAGCAGGGCGCGGATGGTCTGCTCGGCGTACCGGCGCTCCGTGATGTCGCGGTTGACGCTGACGTAACCGAGGCGTTTGCCGTCGCTGTCGAAGAGGGCGGCGGCGCGCGATTCGACCTGGATGCGCTTTCCGTCACCCCGCCGGTGGGTCAGCTCGCCGTGGAAGCGGCCTGTTTCGAGCAGCCGGTTGATCGCCTCGGCGCGGGCGACACCGATGAAGTCGGCGCCGAACACCAGGGCCTCCGGCTGTCCGAGCACCTCTTCGGCCAGTCTTCCGTAGGTCGACTCGGCGGCGGCGTTCCACCCGGTGAGGACGAATTTGTCGTCGCTGGCAACCACGGCATCCGTGACGGTCTCCAGCAGGAGATCGAGATAGCGCGCCTGATCTTCCGTCCGCCGGCGGTAGGTGACGTCGAGGATGGAGTCGAGCGTGGCGGGCCGGCCGCCGAAGGTGACCGCGAAGGAGCTGATCTCGACGTCGATGAGCGAACCGTCCTTCCTGCGATGTTTCCAGGGCGCGCGCGGATTCTGGGCGACCTTGGCCGCCGGTGGCTTCTCGGCAGAGAGATCGTCGATGGTCAAGGCGAGGAACTCGTCCCGGGAGTAGCCGTAGTGGAGCAGCGCAGCCCGGTTGACGTCCACCACCTCCAGGGCCTCGACCACCCACATCGGGTGGCTGTTCTCCTCGAACACCCGACGACAATCGGACTGCGCGTCCGACCATCCGGCTTCCAGCGTCTCTCCTGTCGTCATCAGAACCCTTGAAGTCATAACGCGCCGGCGGCATCGGTTCTGTCGGGAGCACCCCACGCTTCCTGTAGTGGTTTCCCCCGCGCTCGTCGCGGAGCTGCTGGTCGCTCGGCCTGGGGAATCCCCTACGGGCGACCGGGGGAGACCCGAATGGTTCGCGAGGCCGGCGGCGCCTATGTGTGCAGCTGCCAAATGGCCAGGAGGAAATCCATGACTGCTAGCCTTCGCAAGACCGCCGAGCTCGGTGAGGTGGTGGTGACCGCGTTCGACAACGCCGCGTCCTACAGCACCGATCCCCAAGAGGTGGCGCAGCTGGCCGCGCGAGCCGTCACGCTCATGTTGCGACCCCCGCGGAGACGTTTGACGTCCCCACGCCGGCCGCCGTTCCTGGTCGGGGATCCGCGGTGAGGAGCCTGCCGGCATCGGCCGCATCAGCCACCGCCGCCTTCGTTTTTCTGATGGCCCTGCCGACCCACGGTGGACAGGGCGCGGTCAGCGCGCTCTCACTGGTGGTCGGGCCGGGCGCCTCCCTCGAGCTGGACGGAGATTCGAGCCTCCACCGCTACAGCGCGAAGGCACATGGCATGGAGGCGGGGGTCGGCCTGGACGCCGCCCGTCTGCCGACCGCCGCGGAGGCGTCGGACCTGGAGGGGCTGGTGCGGGGACATTTCATCAAGACCTTCCACCTGTTCGTTCCCGTCGACCAGCTCAGCTCGGGCGACAAGGGCCTCGACGCCAACATGCGCAAGGCGCTCAAAGGCGATCGCTACAAGCAGATTCGGTTCCAGATGGATTCGTACGAGGTGGTGGGACCGCCGGGGAAGGCCGCCCTCACGGTCGTCCTTCACGGCCGCCTGAGCCTGGCGGGCGTCGAGCGGAAGATCGACGTCACAGCCGCGGGCGTCCGGGTCCACGACGGCCTGGCGATCAGCGGGAGCAAGGACCTCTTGATGACCGACTACCAGATCAAACCGCCCACCATGATGCTGGGGGCGATCAAAACCAAAGATCTCATCACGGTGAAGTTCAACGCGACGTTGGAGAGAGAGAAGACATAGTGAGACTCAAGACGGCCGTGCTGATGGTGGTCGGGCTCAGCGCGGCGCTGGCCGGGCGGGCCTTCGCGGAGATCCCGGTCGTCACCAGCGACGACGCGGAGATCGACTTCGGCGGGATGGTGCAGCTCTTGGGGTTCGCGCAGCACCTCGACGACCCCTACAAGAACGACGATCGCGCCTACCTGTTCATGAACCGGGCGCGCCTGCGGCTGTCGGGCCGTTACGAGCGCGTCTCCTTCTACACGGAGATGGGGCTCGGTGGCGAAGATGCCGTGGTGGCGACGACCGGCGTCTCGTTGAGCCTGCTCGACTTCGCCTTCAACATTCCGCTCGGATACGGCAACACCACCTACCTCAAGATCGGCCAGTTCAAGGTCCCCTACGGCCGCGAGCAGCTCACCTACGAGGGGAACTTTCAGTTCGCCGATCGGTCGATCAACAACCTGGGCTTCATCGTCGGCCGGGACGTCGGGGCGGCGGTGGTCTCGCACCCGGGCCTCTTCACGCTGATCGGCGGCGTCTTCACCGGCGGGGGGCGCGACGTGCCGCCGGACCACTACCTCCCCGAGAAGCTGGGCGTCCCTCTTTTCGCCGCCCGCGTCGGCATCGGCAACTTCGAGGAGGACCCGTTCTACCTCTCCCAGGACGCCACCGGGTTCCGCGGTCTGGTCGACCGCCAGCCGAGAGGTGCCTTCTTCGTCAACGCCCTCTACACCAAGGACACCCTGATCGGCCACTCGACGGTTCTCAACGTCAAGCTGGCGGACAAGTCGCTGCTTCTCGACAGCAACTGGAACCCGTACATCGCCGAGGCGCCGTTCAGCCAGGGGACCTGGTGGCAGGCGGGCGCCGACGCCGCGGGGCAGGTGGCCCTTCGCGCCGTCGAGCTGACCGGCCAGGCGGCCTTCGACTTCGGCAAGTACTCGAACAGCTACGGCGCCGTTCAGATGTGGGGCCTCCGCGCGCAGGGCGCCGTGGTCTACCGGGTGTTCGAAGTGGCCGTTCGCTACGCGATGCTGGTTCCCGACAGCAACTTCGCCTTCGCCACCGTGCCGCTCACCGGCTCGGAGCCGATCCAGGAGATCACCACCAGCGCCACCTGGTTCATCCGGGGGCAGCGGCTCAAGCTCTTGGCCGACCTCCCCATCATCATTCACGACCCCGTGTTCACCGAGGCCAACGTCGGCAGCTACGCCGCCACCGATCTTCCCGACCAGGCGACCGTGCTCGCCACGGCCGGAGTGCCGAACGGGAACACCGTCACCCGCCAGAACGTGTTCGAGGCCAGGCTCATGATGCAGGCCCAATTCTGATCCGTCGACATCGGACGGCCGAGACGCTCTCGGTCGTCCGTCAGCGCTTGGGCCCGCGCGCCTCCGCGATCAGCTCCTGCTTTGCCTGAGCCCAATCCTCTTCGTCACGCCCGTGGGCACCCCCGCGAGCCACGAACTTTTCATGGGCTCGGGTGGCGATCGCGTCGTCCGCCACGGTCGCGGTTTGGACGAGGTGAATCACGGCCGCGGCCACGGGCATCGGCAGGGGTCCGTTGGAGCGCAATGAATTGGGGAAGAGTGTGTGGTCCGACATGGTGGGCCTTCTTTCGTGGTGTGGAGAAGGGTGGAGTCGCGCTTCGCGCCCAATTAACACCTCGGCGCGCCCGTGCGGGAGTCTGGACAACCCGCGCTGCCCGTAAGGGCTTACCCGAACGGGCGCCCGGCCGGGGAAAACCCTACGTGAGGCGCGGGAAGTTCCCGACAGGACCGGTGTTTCGCGCGCGCTATACGTCGCCGAGAGGCGCCATGGTTTCTACCACTTTGATTATTGCAGCGATGTCGGACGGCCGTCCGGGGCGGTTCTACAGCGTCGACGAGCTCGCCTCCGTGCTCCGCGTTTCGGACAAGACGGCGCTGCACGAGCAGCTTCGGAGCATGGCCGGCGACCCGGACATCCACAGCTCGTTCAAGCTCCTGCAAGGTTCGTCGGACGACTTCTACCGGCGCTTCTCCTTCGCCCCCATCCTCGCGCTCTGTGATTCGTGGGAGTCGAAGGTCAGTTAGACTCTCTCCCATGGTGAAGCGGAGACCGATTGGCGGGAGCGGCCTCGGGGCCGCGCGCGTGCGGTTCGTCGTCGTCACGATGACCGCGGCCCTGAGCTTCGCCCCCGGGCGGCGCGGCGTCGCCGCGGAGGCCGCCGCTCAGCCGGCGCGCAGCGCGGCGCCTGATGGCGGCGTCTCGAGAGCGGTGCCCCGAGAAAACGGCCCCCCGGGGGCCTTCCTCGGGCCGCTGAAGAAGCCGGCCGACTCCGATCCCGAGCGTCGCTATCCTCTCAAACCGGGCCCGAACGGCAGCCTCGTCTACGAGGCGCCGCAGTTCTCCGCGGTGGTGGCGCCCGACGGAACCGTGACCTTCCGCGATCTCCGGATCGACTATTCGGCCCGTAGGTCGGAGTTCAGCTTCGACCTCTCTGACGAATTCGTTCGCGAATTCGGGCACGGAACTTCGAATCCGTACGCCAAGGCCAACTTTCTGGCCGCGACCTTCAATCGCCGCACGGCGATGGCCGCCGAAGTGAATTCACGGCAGATGCGCGCCGCCCGGACTGCGTTGCCGCTTCAACTCGACGCGCTCTGGGACGACACGCGGTACCGGCGGCGAGAACGACGCCGGATCGTCTTCCTGCTGTGGCAGGAGCTCGACAAGGCGAGCCCGGGCGGCCGCGCCATGGCGACCACCATCGAGGCGTGGATTCGCCAACGCCTCCCACGCGGCTCGGCCGAGGCTTACAGCGACCAGGAGCTCGACGCGTACTCTCACGAGCGCCGCGGCGAGCCGGCCTTCAATCCTTATGGTTCGCCGCTGGAAATGAGATCGCCGGCGCCCTAGGAAATCCCCTGCGCTTCGGCGACGCGGGGTCGGCGGCGGGTCAGGCGTTCGCGGCCGGCGGTCCCAGAATCACGGCCAGCTCGTCCCGCTCCAGCGTCTCGTGCTCCAGGAGCGCGGTCACCAGCCGATCCAGCTCTCCCCGGCGCTGCGACAGCATCGCCGACGCTTCTTCCAGGGCGCGGGCCAGAACCCGCCGGGCCTCTTCCTCGATCACGGTGATGGTCGACGAGCTGGTCCCGCTCTCGGTGCCGATGCGCTGGCCGAGGAACGGGTGCTCCGCCTCGTGCTCGTAATAGACCGGGCCCAGGCGCTCGCTCATGCCGTAGTGGGCCATCATGTGGGAGGCCAGGCGCGTCGCCTCCTTGAGGTCGTTCTCGGCGCCGGTCGAGATGCTCCCCAGGACCAAGCGCTCGGAGGCGTAGCCGCCCATGAGGACGCGCAAGCGGGACTCGAGCTCCGCCTGCGCCATCAGGTGGCGATCTTCGCCGGGGCTCTGCTGCGTGGCCCCCAGGGCCATCCCGCGCGGGATGATGGTCACCCGGTGCAGCGGCTCCGCGTCGGCCGAGAAGCGGGCGACGACGGCGTGCCCCGATTCGTGAACGGCGACGCGGCGCTTTTCCTTGGGGTCCAGCTTCGCCTCGCGCAGATCGCCGAGCACGATCTTGTCGAAGGCCTCGGCGAAGTCATCGGCGGCGATGCTGTCCCGCGCCTTGCGCGTCGCCGACAGTGCTGCCTCGTTGACCAGGTTGGCGAGATCGGCGCCGGAAAATCCGGGCGTGTTCTGGGCCACCACGTCCAGGTTGACGTCGGGGGCCAGCGGCTTCCCCTTGGTGTGAACGCCCAGGATCGCCTTGCGCGCCGCCAGCTCGGGCCGGTCGACCAGGATGCGCCGGTCGAAGCGGCCCGGCCGCAGCAGCGCTGGATCGAGCACGTCCGGGCGGTTGGTGGCGGCGATGACGACGACCAGATCGGTCCGGTCGAAGCCGTCCATCTCGGAGAGCAGCTGGTTCAAGGTCTGCTCGCGCTCGTCGTTGCCGCCCCCGAGACCGGTCCCGCGCGAGCGGCCGACGGCGTCGATCTCGTCGATGAAGACGATGGTGGGCGCGCTCTTCTTGGCCTCCTTGAAGAGATCGCGCACGCGCGCCGCCCCCAGGCCCACGAACATCTCGATGAACTCCGAGCCGCTGATGGAGAAGAACGGGACGCCCGATTCGCCGGCCACCGCGCGGGCCAAGAGCGTCTTGCCGGTGCCGGGCGGCCCGGCCAAGAGAACGCCGCGGGGGACCTTGCCCCCCAGGCGCTGGAACCGCTCCGGCTCCTTGAGAAACTGCACGATCTCCTGCAGGTCCGACTTGGCCGCCTTCAGCCCCGCGATGTCGTTGAAGGTGACGTTCACCGAGGTCGCCTTGTCGAACTTGCGGCTCTGGTTCTTGATGAGCCCCCCGAGGGGCCCGCCGGCGCCCAGCATCCCTTTGGCGCGCTTGGAGATCCAGAACCAGGCCGCGATGATCAGCGCCCAGGGGAGCAGCGTGAAGAGGATCTGGACCGCGAACGGTTGCCGCTGGCTCTTGACGCTGATGCGCACCCCCTTTTGCCGCAGCAGCGGAAGAAGCTGCGGATCGTTGGGCGCGACGTTGGTCTGCAGATCCTTGACCTGCCGGCCCTCGAGCGGCTCGGGGCTCTTCAAGGTGGCGGAGACCACCTCGCCGTCGAGCACGACCGACTCCACCTTCCCCTGCTCGATCCATTGGTAAAGCTGGGAGTAGGCGACCGGCGGCTGTACGGTTCCTTCGGAGTAGCTCTTCCAGAGCCACATCCCCATCAACATCAGCGGGAGAATCAGCATCGTCCGACGCGAGGGTCCCGGTGCGGGAGCCGTTCCCGTCGGTCGTCGGCTGTCGTCGTCCATGGGCCGGTTCTAGCGCCTCGCCGCGCCGCACGCCCGGGGCGATTGATGAAGAATCGCGAAGAGCCCGGGCCTCATGTGCCGCCCCAGAGCGGGTCGGGCAACTCCTTGAAGGCGGCGCGAACCCCCTCGCTCCACTTCTTGCTGAGGGCCTCGAAGTAGGCGTCGCCCTGTTCGAATCGGAGGCGCTTTCGGACGGCCAGGGCGTCCCGCTCGTAGCAGACCAGGTCGATGGGCATGCCGACCGAAAGATTGCTGCGCATCGTGGAGTCGAACGAGACCAGGACGCATTTGGCCGCGTCGCTGAGGCCGGTGGACCGGTCGATCACCCGGTCGAGGATCGGCTTGCCATATTTGGTCTCGCCGGTCTGCAAGAAGGGTGTGTCGGCCCCCGCCTCGATGAAATTCCCTTCGGCGTAGATGCGAAAGAGCCGCATCGGCTCGCCGCGGATCTGGCCGCCGAGAATGAACGAGGCGTTGAAGGAGAGATCGCTCTTTTCGAGATGGGCTTTGTCGCGCTGCTCGATGCCGCGCATCGCGTCCGAGACGACGCGCGCCACGTCGAACATCGTCCGCGCGGTCAAGAGGTTCGGCGGTCCGTCTTTGACCTGGGTCTCGGCGTTCTGCGTGAGCACGCTGATGACGGCCTGGGTGCCGGCCAGACTTCCGGAGCTGAGGAGGACCAGCACCCGATCTCCCGGGCGCTCGAAGATGGTCATCTTGCAGAAGGTGGCGAAATTGTCGACGCCCGCGTGGGTGCGGGAATCCGAGCCGAAGACGATGCCGTCCTTCAGCAGCACCCCCACACAGTAGGTCATGACCTCGCGCTCCCGGCGCCTCGCGCCGTCACATCGCCAACCTTCAAGAGGTGACCTCGTCGGTCCAGACCCGGAAGGTCTTCAAGGTGTTGGGCCCGAAGGTGGTGGTGATCGCGACGTCGGCGGCGTCGCGGCCGCGCGCGATGAGGACGCGTCCGATGCGGGGGACGTTGTTTCGCGGATCGAACGTGTGCCAGGCGCCCCCCAGATAGGCCTCGAACCATCCGGCGAAGTCCATCGGCGCGGGGTCCTTGGGAACGCCGATGTCGCCGAGATAGCCGGTGCAATAGCGCGCGGGAATGTTCAGGCAACGGCAGAGGGTAATGGCCAGGTGGGCGAAGTCGCGACAGACGCCCTTGCGTTCATTGAAGGCCTCCCAGGCGGTCTTGGTGGGGCTGGCGAACTGGTAGCCGAACGTAATGTGCTGGTGAACGAAGTCGCAGACCGCCTGCACGCGCGCCCAGCCGAGTGGGCCGTTCGAGAACCGATCCCAGGCGAACTGGGACATCTTGTCGGTCTCGCAGTAACGACTTCCCAGCAGGAAGACCAGCGTCTCCTCGGGGAGGTGCTGGATCAGGTGTTGAACGGCGGATGGCACCACCGGATCCCGGGCGCCGGAGTCGGTGACGGTGGCGTCGCTGGTGACGCGGAACTGCCCGGGCGGGGCAACCAGGCGCGTGCACCAATTTCCAAACCCATCCCGGTAGGCGGACGTGGTGACCGCGGGCGTCGTCCACATGTGATCGGGATGCGCGAGATCGGAGACCCGGCTGTGATGGACGTTGAGGGTCAGGATCACCGGCGTGGCCTGGGGAAATTCGTAGTTGAGCTCGTAACCGACGCGAATCTGCATGTGGTTCCTCTTCGAAGTCGCTTGACCGAGACGTGCGGCACCGAGGCCGCACGTCCGGCTGTTCCGCTCTGGACTCTAGAAGTCGCCGTCTCCGCCGCCCATGCCGCCGGCACCGTGGCCATCGCCACCGCCCGCCTTCGACTTCCCCTTGGGCCGCTCGGCGATGAGGGCCTCGGTGGTCAACATCAGCGAGGCGACCGACGCCGCATTCTGCAGGGCCACCCGCACGACCTTGGTCGGGTCGATGACGCCGGCCTTCACCAGGTCCTCGTACTCCTCGGTCGCCGCGTTGAAGCCGAAGGACCCCTTCCCGTTCTTGACCTTGTCCACGACGATTGACCCGTCGACGCCCGCGTTGGCGGCGATCTGGCGCAAAGGCTCCTCGGCCGCGCGGCGGAGGATTTTGACGCCGTATTGCCGGTCATCGCTGAACTTGAGGTTGTCCAGCGAGGAGAGCGCGCGGATGAGCGCGACGCCGCCGCCCGGAACGATCCCCTCTTCGACGGCCGCGCGCGTGGCGTGCAGGGCGTCCTCGACGCGCGCTTTCTTTTCCTTCATCTCCGACTCGGTCGCGGCGCCGACCTTGATCACCGCCACGCCGCCGACCAGCTTGGCCAGCCGCTCCTGCAGCTTCTCGCGGTCGTACTCCGAGGTGGTGTCCTCGATCTGAGCGCGGAGCTGCTTGACCCGCGCCTCGATGTCGGCCTTCTTGCCGGCCCCTTCGACGATGGTGGTGTCGTCCTTGGCGATCGTGATCCGCTTGGCGCGGCCCAGTTCCTTGAGCGTGATGTTCTCCAGCTTGAGGCCGAGATCTTCGGTGACGGCCTGTCCGCCGGTGAGCACCGCGATGTCCTTGAGCATCTCGCTGCGCCGATCGCCGAAGCCAGGGG
>Ga0210388_10002283_pt1 | contig 14923 bp, 11 predicted proteins | sample IncBWC19OmetaG_FD_155485 | JGI IMG/M metagenome (GOLD analysis project Ga0210388, IMG submission 155485) | Forest soil microbial communities from Barre Woods Harvard Forest LTER site, Petersham, Massachusetts, United States - Inc-BW-C-19-O ...
CGTGAACCAAATCTCGTACAGCTCGAGAGCCTGAAATAACGGCTCAACCTTCCGCAGTTGGCAGCATTTCGTCGGATCGCTGCGATATAATATTCCGAATTCCGATTCCTGCCGTTCCACGGTTTCTTTTGGAACCACGTTCACCAGATTCAACGACCACTGCTTCACCATCTGGTCGCGATATTCATATGTCCGCGCGAAGTGATATCCGGTATCGAGGAACAGCACCGGAATCGACGGAATCCGTTTCCGGAGCAAAGACAGCGCGATCATGTCCTCGGCCTGAAAGCTGCACGTTAGGCACACGGGTCGTTCCGCGTGCGCCTCCAGTACGGCGTGCAACACCTCTTCCGGTGTGAGATTCTCGATGCTTTCCGCGGTCAACGCTGTGCTCATTTCAATTCACCTTCCCAGTGGTCTCGTCCTCAGCTCGAATTCGGAGTGTTCTGGCGAACGCCAACATGCGTTCCAAAGCGTCGGCGTCACCTGAAAGCAGCTGCAAGTCGGCAAGATCGAAAAAACGATCACCTGCCGCTGTTTTCAATTCCAGTCTCTCGTCCGCTCCCCACGATGAATTCTGATAGATCACCACGAACCCTGCGGCGCGCCATGCGGACCAGGCGGTTTTGGCTGAAGCAAGTGAGCTCGTCTCTTCACCCGCCACCATCACTTCAAAACCATCGTCAAAGAGCGCCCGCTCGATCCGCCTGGCAAGCTCCGCGCGTGCATCGACCAAGATAATGGCAGGGTAGTGCCCATGCCGCCGGTGCCTTTCGAGAGGACTGACCGCGGTCTCGGAATCCGCTGTTCCGAGCTTCGTCCATTTCTCGCTGCTCTCTGGAAGATTCTCCCGGATCATTCCCGCGCCCAAAGTCGCATTCGTCAAAGGATCGATGACGATGAAGCTTCCGGTCGTGCGGTTCTCGCTGTAGGAATCAAAAAAAAGCGGACGATTCGTTTCGATCTCCACAGCCGCGATATCATTTATATCCAGGCGGTCGGCCGCTTCGGGTTCTAGAGTATTGATGTTGACGCGGTGGCGAATTCTCGTGACCTTGCCCGGCACCTGTCGCGCAGTCTGTTTGATTAAATAAGTTCGCCCGCTTTCCAGCGGCTGCGCGTGCATCCACACCATCGTCGCCGCGAATCGCTGCGATACGCATGGTGGGCTCTCCAGCGCCACGAGCATGTCGCCGCGGCTCAGATCGATCTCATCCTCCAGCTTCAATGTCACCGCCATCGGGGAGAATGCCTCGGCCAGAGAACCGTCATACGTCGCGATCGATTCCACTCGAGATCGCAAGCCAGAAGGCAGCGCGGTCACCGCGTCGCCTGGACGGATTACGCCGCCGGCCACTTGCCCCGCGAATCCGCGAAAGTTCGCGTCCGGCCGAATCACATACTGAACGGGGAATCTGAAACCTCGCGTGCTCGAGGGTCGGGTGATTGGCGTGGTTTCCAGATGTTCGAGCAGCGTCGGGCCCCTATGCCAGCCCATTCGCGCGCCGCGTTCGACGACGTTATCCCCTGTGAGCGCGCTGATGGGAATGCACTCCACGTCTTCGAGGCCCAACCGCTCCGCGAGTGCCAGGAATTCTTCCTTGAGAGTCAGAAACCTTTCCTCTCGATATCCCACCAGGTCCATTTTGTTGATTGCAGCCACAACGCTGGGAATCCCCAGCAGCGACGCGATGTAAGCGTGCCGCGTTGTTTGTGGAAGAAGCCCCTTTTCCCCGTCGACCAGAATCACCGCCAGATCGGCGGTAGACGCGCCAGTGGCCATGTTGCGCGTGTATTGTTCGTGTCCGGGCGTGTCGGCGATGATGAATTTCCGTCGCGTCGTCGTGAAGTACCGGTAGCCTACATCGATGGTGATGCCTTGCTCGCGCTCGGCCCGCAGTCCGTCTGTCAGTAGCGAAAAATCGATGGGTCCACTCGAGCGGTTGACCGGACCATTTTTTACTGACGCGAGTTGATCCTCGTAAAGCGATTTGGAATCGTGCAGCAATCTTCCGATCAGCGTGGACTTGCCATCGTCCACACTCCCCGCCGTTGTGAACCGAAGCAGTTCCTTATTCAGGTTCTGCTCCAGAAACAACGCAAATTCACTCTGCAGCGTGATGCCGGTCTCGGGAGGCATCAGAAGTAGCCCTCGCGTTTTTTAATTTCCATCGATCCTTCCTCGTCGTGATCGATCGCGCGATTTTCACGCTCGGACCGCCGGAACGAAATCATCTCCTCGATGATTTTGGGAACGGTGTCCGCGTTCGAGCGAATGGCTCCAGTGCACGGCACGCAGCCAAGCGACCTCATGCGGCATTGAACGAGTTGGGATTTCTCTCCGGAATGAAGCTGGTTCTTCGAATAGACCAAAACGATGGAACCGCCGTGCACCACTGCTTCGCGCTCTCGCGCAAAATAGAGCGGCACGATGGGAATGTTCTCCGTATGGATGTACAGCCAGACGTCCAGTTCCGTCCAATTCGATAACGGGAAAATTCGGATGCTCTCTCCCTTGTCGATCTTCGAGTTGAAAATATTCCAAAGCTCGGGGCGCTGGCTCTTGGGATCCCACTGCCCGTGCACATCGCGAAACGAATAGATGCGCTCCTTCGCGCGGGATTTCTCTTCATCCCGGCGCGCCCCGCCGAATGCCGCGTTGAATCCGCCTTCAGCGAGTGCATCGAGCAGCGACTTGGTCTTCAATAAGCCGCAGCACTTCTGTGTTCCCAGCGAGAAGGGATTCGCGCCAGCGTCGAGCGCTTCCTGGTTTCGGTGCACAATCAGTTCTGCGCCAATTTGTCTTGTGTATGTGTCTCGAAATTCGATCATCTCGGGAAATTTGTAACTCGTGTCCACATGAAGTAACGGAAACGGAATTTTCCCCGGGTGAAATGCCTTCTGTGCCAGGCGCAGCATCACGGAAGAATCTTTCCCAATGGAATACAGCATCACCGGCCGCGAAAACTCGGCAGCCGCCTCCCGCAGGATATGGATGCTCTCGGCTTCAAGGGTTTTGAGATGGCTCAGCTTCCGCTCGGCGGCCGCGGTGATTCCGTTGCCCCCTCCGTTGCCTGGTGCCGTCTTGATCAACGGCTCTTGCGGCGCGCTCGTCATCCGTCTCGTTCCCTTGTTCAGATAAGGTGCCCAGAAACAAAAAACCCACCGGCGACTGAACTCTGGCGGTGGGCTAAACAACAAATCAGCTAGTTTTAAAGTCTTAGTTCACTAGCCTCCCGGTGCCAGAGGACACGTATGCGCAACAAAGACAACAGATTTGCGCGATCCTCTGGTTCGTGGGGCCAAGTGACATGGGTAGAGTGTACATGGCGTGGGAACGCATGGCAATGGTTTCATGCTAGAGGACGGTTGATTCAAAAATAGTCGCAGTAGGCTCAATATTGTGCCGCTCTATCAGGGATTACGGGCCACTCGGAACCCGACCTTGGCCCCTGCTTCGTAACGCCCGATGCCGCGACGGGCGGGAATCACGCCACGATTTCGTGGCATTGCGCGCCTAAGTTCGTGACGCCGCGGTCCAAGCTGCCTCCAACATTAGGCGAGCCGAGCAGTGTGGCGATTACTGGGTTCTTTGTGTTTGTTCCAACAACGCTTTTCGGGTCTTGGCGATTTCTTTGGCGAGTTCCTTCTCGCCGGGCAACGCAAGCTTGTACTGGCTGGACAGAACCTTGTTGTGCAGATTTCCCAGCGCGTAGTGAGCGACAGCTTCGTTCTTCTCCGAGCAAAGGATCAATCCCAGCGGTGGGTTCTCATCGGGCAGAGTCCAGTGCTCCCGGGCATAGTTCAGATAAAGATTCATCTGTCCGGCATCGGCGTGGGTGAATTTTCCGATCTTCAGATCGATGATGACCAGGCAGCGCAGCCGTCGATGAAAGAACAGCAAGTCGATGCGATACCACTCGTCACCGACGCGCAGGCGTCTTTGCCGCGCCAGGAAGGCGAAGTCGCTGCCCAGTTCGAGCAGAAACTCCTCCAGTCGGTGGATCAACGCGTCCTCGAGTGAATTTTCTGAATATTCATCCTTCAGTCCCAGGAATTCCAGAACGAAAGGGTCCTTGATTTCCTGTTCGGCGGTTAACGACTCGCCGGAGTCAGCGGGCTGACCCCGGCGGAGAAGCGCTGCCTTGTTTCGCGACAACTGGGTGCGCTCGAAGAATTGGGTCGCGATCTGACGGTCGAGTTGACGGACCGACCAACCTCCTCGCAGAGCTTCTGCTTCGTAGAAATCCCGGGCTTGTCGGTTGTTGACGGAGAGGAGCCGGACGTAATGAGACCAAGGCAAGGGAAACGGGGACGGCCGAAGCAAGCCCGCAGATTTCGCGGACGCCGTCTGCGGATTCTCCTGTGAATCCCCTTTCCCGCCCGGTTCGATCAATTCCGCAGACACTGTCTGCGGAATTGACCAGGCCAAGAAGAACTCTCGCATCGCGAGCAAGTTCCGTTCGGAAAAGCCTTTCCCAAACCGCGAGGTGAGATCCGCCGCCAAGCGGTGCAGCAAGGCCTTTCCGTACTGCGCCCGCCTTTGTCCGCGTTGCTCCTGTTCCACAATCCGGCGCCCAATCTCCCAATAAGTTGCCGTCATGATGGCATTGACCGAGCGCGCCGAATTCCGCCGCGCTTGCTCGAGCAGACCGACGAGCTGCAATACGAATTCAGGATAGGCCCTGTCGAGAAAAACGGGCTTCTTGGGTGTCATAAATCGACCGCGATCCTTTCCGGCAAGACACTAGCCGGAACGATTATAGTCGTGTTTGCGGCAGAGATTGAGGCGGCGCGCAGCCCCAGCATCGGGCAATGAGGTTCGTCTTGCCGAGAGCCTTGTGCTGAAGCCTTGAAAGTTATGGAAACCGAGGAACCGTTAGAGCATCGTTCACGAGAGGGAGAGCACTTGCCTGGTGAGCACGTGTACTGAATCTTGTACGGCGGCAGGGTTCGTGCATAACAGATGTACGGAAAGCCGACTATAATACCAAGTGCCAGCGAAAGATAGCTTCCGAGTGGCCGACGATCCGCTCGCACGGCGGAATATGAGCAGCTCTTCCACGCATATCCTTGCTGTTGGTGACTCGCAAGCAACATTCTGGCCCGCGGCTGGAATGCTCGGCACTTCTCTTCGCTTCCGTGGAGTTGAGCTTCTGCGCCGCGTCGAGAATCTCGATGCGGCCCGCATCAAGGGAAGCACTGCCGGCATTCCACTCCTGTATCCTTGGGCAAATCGCCTCGGCAGCTTGCAATATCGCGCGGCAGGACGTCAGGTTTTGCTGGATTCCTTCTCGCCGCGTTTGCATTTCGATGATCAAAAACTCCCTATGCACGGCGTTCCCTGGTCTCAACTGCAGTGGAGCGTTGTTTCCAGCCACGCGGATGCACTAACCGCGCGTTTGGATTGGTTGAGCCAGGAACTGCTCGCGATTTTTCCATTCCCGCATCACGTCGAGATGGCGGTGCGGCTGCGCCCTGTCGATTTGGAGATTCAAACCACAGTCTTTGCAGATTCAGGTTCACCGGTTCCGATCAGTTTCGGTTTCCATCCCTATTTCGGCCTCCCGGGAATCCCACGGGCAGAGTGGACACTGAACGCTCCTGCCATGCGCAAGCTGGCTCTCGATGTGCGAGGGATTCCCACCGGTCAGGAAACTTCCTCGACATCCCTCGCGACGCGGCTCGGAAACACCGGCTACGACGATTGCTTTGCTCTTTTGGATGAGCAGGCCACGTTCTCGATCGCCGGTAACGGCTACTCCATCGCCGTCGAATTCAAAAGTGGTTTCCTCTTCGCCCAGATCTTTGCTCCGAAGGAAAAGGAGTTCATCGCCATTGAACCGATGACTGCGGCCACAAACGCACTTTGCTCCGGCGAAGGTCTGCGCGTGATTGCGCCCGGCGAGAAGTTTATCGCCTCGTTCCGAATCGAGGTCCACCACACATGATCGCCGTGAGCTGTTTCTGGAGTGCTCCGTTTAATGGTTTGGAGGGGCTGGCCGCGATTTTATCCAGTTGGGATTGCGTCTAGCCGGATAGGTCGGTTCTCTTCGGCACATGTTGTCGCACCAAACGGTTGGTGTTTTCGTTGGTTCCTCGTTGCCAGGGCTGTGCGGATCACAGAAGTAAACTTTCACGTTCGTGGCTACCGTGAAGGTTTTGTGTTTAGCGATCTCCAGTCCGCTACAGATCTTTGGGTATATCAGGATGCGCTGTCAACGCGTTGCGCAACATAAGTCAATTTGGGTACGCTACACCCGGCCCGACCACGCGAATCCAGTGATCCGTGAAGGCTGCGTGAAATCCGGGCGGCTCATATTTCGGCATATGGCAAGTCACGCATTTCGCTTGAGCCACAGGGCACGCAGGTCCCGGATGATCGGGCATCTCCTGGGCATCCCACAAAATGTGACAACGAAGACAAACAGGATCATACGACACTGGATCGGTCACGAGCGGCTTGTGAGGGTCGTGGCAGGCGATGCAGGTAATTCGTGCGTCTCCCTTCATCCAGCATCGGCTGCTCTCAAGGCGGTACGGTGCAAAGCGGATGTTCAAGACCCCCAGTGCTACGCCCCTGCTATTGACCACGTCTTGCCAAGTGCGATGGCACGCCCCGCAAAAATCGACAGACTCCACCGGATCGAGCCGTCCGGGATCAAGGATTTGTTTGTCGGCTGTATCTTCCGTCGATAAATTCATTCCGATTACATGCTTGGCGCCCGGTCCATGGCAAGCTTCGCAAGTAACGCCGGGTATCGCATTTGGGGGATCAAAACGATTGTTCACGGTTGAAGCGGTCGTGTGGCATCCGAAACAGCGCTGCGCTTCAGCTGCATCCATCTGGCGTCCCGCCGCATCCTGAAGCGTCATTGCAATGGAACTGTTCTGCCCTGGAGTGATGCCGAGTGCCTGTAATGAAGTGAAGAAGCTAAGGTGCGCTTCGTAGAAGCTGCCATTCTCCTCATACACGTAAGTCTCGCCTATGGCTCCCTTCCCGAAAGCCCAGGTTAGCGTCTGCGAGAGAGCCGAGGCGCCATCCGAAACCGATAGCAGACTTCCCGAGTTGTTTGTCAAAATCTGATAGCTGAACGGACCCGACTGAAAGTGTAGACGATCATGCTGTCGGAGGCCTTCAGAGACCCCGGTGGGCGCCGCAGCCTGTGCCATTCCCGTCGTCGGGTAGGTAGCTGCTATGGAAATGTGGCATTTGGCGCATCTTTTATCACCTATATACTGCTCTCTAGCCGGTTCGCCCTTCGTCGGCCACCAGCCGGAGTTTTTCAGTCGAACTGCGGTGGGCAGTGAGGCGCCTGTCGTCAAACCCGTTTGTGGCACGCTACTCGCACAAATAGAAGCGCAGATCGCAAAAGTAAGTACGACCTTGCGGAAATTATTGGTCCAACGGAAGAGCCCGCGGTATCGAGACGCGCCCATGATGCTGGCGCGATACTAGACAGCCGTTCCAGATCAGTCAATTATTTTCAGCCTCGGTATCGCAGCGGTAGGTGTCGGATTCTGCCGTCTCTGTTCCCATTGTTGTCGTCGTTCATCTAGGTCTCGGAGATTGCTCGGTATCGGTTTAGGTGCGGTGAATTGAGCGCCGGAAATCTCATCTCTTTGTATAATCGGCGACGTTCAAGAAGTAAGGAGGCATGATGAGACCGCACGCTCGGCTGCTCCTGTGCTTAGGCTCAATTTCGATGGCTGTCGTTCTTATGTGTGCTGCAGAGCGACTGAAGGCCCAAGCCGAAGCTGCGAAAGACAAGACCGAAGAGGCGCAGACCGCGGAGCAGAAATTCAAGAACATCCAGGTACTCAAAGGAATTCCCGCAGATCAATTGATCCCTTCGATGCAATTCATTTCCGCGTCGCTGGGTGTTGAATGCGAGTATTGCCACGTGCAGCGCGCCATGGACAAGGACGACAAAAAGCCCAAGCTCACGGCGCGGAAGATGATAACTATGATGATGCAGATCAACGCAGATAGCTTTAAGAGCGAACGTGAAGTGACCTGCTACACCTGCCATCGTGGTTCGGTCCATCCGCTGGGGACACCAATCCTATCCGCGGACAACCCGGCCGCCTCGCCCGCACCGGAAGAGGAATCGGCAACTGCGGCTGCCTTGCCATCTGCACAAGCAATTCTCGACAAATATCTCGCAGCGGTGGGCGGAGCTGCCGTCCTACAGAAAATCAAGACTCGGGTTCAAACAGGAAATATTGAGGTGGCTGGCAAAAAGTATCCAATCGAGATTTATTCGCAGGCTCCCGACAATCGCGTCTCGATTTCCCATCTACCTTCGGGGCCCAGTGTAACCGCTTTCAACCGCGAAGCTGGCTGGCTGAGCACGCCGAATGGAATTCGTCGGATGAGTTTGGCGGAACAGCAAGCCGCTCGAATCGACGCGGAGTTGTACTTTCCGTTGCAGCTACCACGGATGTATCAGGAATTTGAAGTGAGCTCGGGCGAGTTGATCAATGGGAAGGCAACCTATCTCGTTTCGGCAAAAGGCAAAGGCGCGCCGGGCTTGCGTCTATACTTTGACCAGGAAAGCGGCTTGCTCGTACGACTGATTCGCTTCGCGGAAACTCCCCTTGGCCGAAATCCCACTGAGATTGACTATGCCGACTTCCGTGTTGCCGACGGAGTGAAACTCTCTTACCGGTGGACGCTGGCTCGGCCCAACGGCAGGTTCGCAATCCAGATCGACGCAGTGAAGCAAAATGTTCCCCTCGATGAAGGACAATTTGTCACACCCAGCATCCAAGAGGAGCACTAGAGGGCCTATTGCGAAAGGAAACCCGCGGCCGCAGCGGTCGACTTTTGGTGCGGCTCGCTGTCGCACGATCACTGTTGGCATGCGGCCAATGCGTTCGCGGCAAGGAGTGGGAAGCCGCGGGATTTTGCATCGCGCGCCAAAGACTGCAGCGCGGATCGGCCGGCATCCGTCTGGCCGGCTCGCATTTGAATTTCGCCGAGGGCCAAACGAGCCTCGAATTCGGTTTGCACTAGCCCGGCGTTGCGAGCTTCCGCCTGGATTGCCGGGAGCGAGAGTAGAGCGGCGCCGATCTTCCCGCTCCGAGCGTCCACTTTTGCGCCAATGATTGCAGCGCTCAGTTTCAGTGTCCTATCGTTCGATGTCTGCGTGAGCTGCAAGGCTTTCTTAATTTCCTCCTGAGCTTTGCCGGGATTGTCCGATGAAAGCAGCGCGTCGGCCAGCACGCAGCGAGCCTGTGCTTCACCGTCAGGGTCGTTTTCAGCTGCCAGTTCCGTCGCGGCGTCTCCCGCGTATTTCAGCGCTGACTCAGGGTGCTTTTGTGCGAGGGCCAGAGACGCAAGTGAAATGCGAGCGTACGACGCGGCTCCGCGGGCGCCAATGCCTCCCAGTATCGAAAGGGCTTCCGCATAGCTTTTATTCGCAGCTTCCAGATCATTCTGCGCGAGCAAGACATCGCCGAGATTCGTCAGAGATTTTCCAATTCCAGAGCGATCGTCCGCAGCGCGCCGCAAGCGAACAGATTCCTCGCAGTTGCGTCGCGCCTCGCCGACATAGCCCGCGGAAAGATCGAAAATGCACTGATTGGTTAGCACTGACGCTTGCGTGTAGGTATCGCCCGTATCGCGCGCGATCGTCATCGCACTATCGAACATCTTCTTCCCCTCGGTCCGGTTGCCATCAAGATATAAATCGATACCCAGGCTTTCCTGCGCGACAGCTACATCGGAAAGATCTCCTCGCTCTCGCGCGATGTCGATGCTCTTGCGATAGTTCACAATCGCAGCCGCGCGATCACCCAGGCTGTCGTGAATTCTGGCAAGGTTGTTGATCGCGCCGGCTTCGTCTTGTTTGTCACCGATCGATTGCGCCAGACTCACGGCCGTCTCATAGAGTGGGGCCGCCTCGGCGAATTTTCCTTGCTCGTAAAGCACATTTGCCGTTTCGTTGCTTGCGTTGGCCGCCCCCAATTGATCGCCGGCCGCGCTGTTCAGTTTCATGGAGTCATCACAGAGCGGACGAGCCTGATCGAACTGGCCCAAACTTGCGTGAGCGGAACACTGAAACAATCGTGCGCGCGCCAGCAGCAGGTTTGCACCCAGCGATTGTGATTTTTGCGCGGCCGCATTTGCTGCCGCGAGCTGCTTGTCGTACGCGGCCAATGACTTCTCCGCCTCCGCCTCCGCCAAATCCGCTTGAGCGGCGATCCCGAGAGGAAGATTCTGGCTGCGAAGTTGAGCCAGCGTCGTCAACGCATCCTTTGCCTTGCTGGCATTAATCTGCGTGCGGGCGAGAAGCAGCCCATATTGCGGGTTATCTCGATACTGTGACCACAGGGAGAAGTACTCTTGAATCGCTTTGGGCCAGTCATGGGTCGCCTCGTAGTAACTCGCCGTCACTAGTCCGCGCGCTTCACTGGACAGCCCGGAAGTTAGATCGAAAGCTTGCTTCGCCTGGTCCTTTGCTTTCTCATCGAATCCTAATATCACCCACGCTTGTGCCAGTGCGCTGTGTGCGCGAGCGAATTTCGGGTCTGCGGCAATAGCTTTATCCAGAAGCTTGGTGGCAGCAAGGAGTTCAAAGTCGCGCACTTTTTCGCGAGCCTCGGCATAGTAACGCATCGCGTCCGGGTTGGCAGAAAGCGACCCATCCATGCGTGCTTCTTCCGAGGGAGTGACTTGAATGTTCAGGCGCTGGCGGATTAGGCGGCCGGCATGCACTACAAGATCATTGACGTCGGATTCCTTGCCGGACTGCTCCACCGAACCAACGCTCTTGCCCCCCGCCGTGTTGAGCAAATGAATGTTCCACTGTACATTCGCGTCGCCCGGAGGCCCCTGGGCCGTATAGGAGCCGGTGATCAGCACGTCGGCTCCCAGATATTTGCGGATCGCCGCGACTTGGTCTTTTGAAAGCGAGACTGAGAGATCGCGCAATCCCAGGTTGCGCTTCATATCATCAACATCGCTGGGCACGATGAAGCGGATTTCATCGGTATCGAGCTGGGACCATAGACCGTCCGCGAGAATATCGCCGAGCAAATCCGCATCTTTACGGCCGGAAAGATTTGTGAATCCTAGAATCGCGACGGCCTTACGGCCCGAGGGTGCAGCAGCGATTTCCTGCGATCCGAAGCGATGCTTCACTTGCACGACTACAAATCCAGCCAACGCCAGAAAAATTGTGGCGGCGATAGCGATGATCATCCATCGGTGGGAACTTGACTGCGATACTTGAGAATCTGTGATGCTCGAGGACGTACTCGGTGGGAGAGTCACAGATTCGCCTGCCAGCGCCTTTACAACATCGTCGGTAGTCGCGTAACGGTTCTGCGGCGTGCGTTCGAGGCAGCGAGCCACGACTTTTTCCCAAACGGGATCCGCCTCGGGAAATCGGGTGCGCAAGGTCGGAGCGGGTTGATTGAGCCTTTTCATTGCAGTGGCGAGAGGTGTATCAGCGGAAAAAGGAAGCTCACCCGTGAGCATCTCGTAAATCACCACGCCCAGTGAGTAGATATCGGTTGCTGGCGTGATCTCGCCTCCCTCGATTTGTTCCGGAGCCATGTACGCGGGCGTGCCAACGATGTCGCCCGGCCGCGTGAGCGTATGTGAGCCTTGGAATTCTGCGTGCGCCAGCCCGAAGTCAGTGATCACCGCCCGTATTGACTGCGAGCCTGAGCTCGGCGAAATGAGAACGACATTTGCGCTCTTGAAATCCCGATGAATGACCCCGGCCTGGTGCGCCGCGGAAAGCCCTGCGGCCATTTGCTTCACGATGGGAAGAGCAGTGGAAGTCGTCAGCCGGCCTTCTCGTCGAATAAGCTTGTCGAGCGTTTCTCCGGTAAGCAATTCCATGCTAACGAAAAGAGTTTCGCGGCCGGAACCGTCGTGAGTTGTCTCCGTGTGGCGAAAGACGTCAAACGTGCGGCAGACATTAGGATGAGTCACTTTGCGGGCAAGCTGGATTTCCCGGCGGAAACGCTCAATTTCATGAGCGCCTTGTATCAGTTCGACGCGCGCCGTCTTCAATGCAACTCGTTCGTTGAACTCGAGGTCTTCGGATTCATAGACTTCGCCCATTCCGCCGCGCGCCAGAAAGCGCAGCACTTTAAATCGGCCGGCCAGCACGTCACCGGGGAAAAACGTGGAGACTGGCGCGGCACTCAAGTCTTGGGTTTGGCGTAACTTGAAATCTAAAGTTGCGTCGGAATTAGAATTAGCCGCAGGGGTTTTGTTCGCAGAATTCGGGTCGCGCTCGGCCATGTGAAAAGTCCAGGAAGACTGGGCGCATTATGCCACAAACGTTGATGACACCCTTGCTTTGGGCGGCATGAAGTGCGGCGAAACGAATCACATAACTTAGTACTAGGACGGCTGAACCCGGCTCGCTCGCAAAATTCTTCAATCATGCTTGACAACTGCACCTTGCAGATTTAGAGTTGCCGAAATTCAATCTGGGAGTATCCTCATGAACCTTCGATCCTGTTTGCCGATTTGCACCGCAATTCTAACCCTCTTCATCTCTTCTCCGGTTTGGGCCGGCCACGTGGATCGGCCAGCATCAGGCCACGGCACTGACGATACGTGCTCCACGGGCGCTGACAATTGCCAAACATTCGGGACGGCATTTATCGCGAGCGATGGTTTGACTGTCACTCCGTTCACTTTCGATGATAATCCCCCGACTCTCAGTTTTCTCGACCTCTTCTCGGTCACCGGAATCAATGCCGGAACAACGGTGTCCTTTACCTTCGCGAGTCTTCCTGCAGACGGGCAATTCGGCGTGTTCACTTGCAGCAATCCTCAGATCTCCGGTACTGATACGAATCCTGGCGACGCGGTAGATGCGGCCGGCACCTCTCTCAACTCCAGTTCGTGCACTGGCATACCCAACTCGGAGTCTTCCGCCGATTTTCTTTCGAATCCAAACGGACCCATCACTACCTGGGATTTCAGCGGGAACGGAGGAATTACCACCTGGTGGTTTTACGCGGATGCCACTGGACCGACCATCGCAGGTGCGTCCGCCTTCCTTCCGACGAGTGTGACCGTCACCAATGGCTCCAACAATGTGCCGGAGCCGGGCACCCTATTGCTCTTGGCTTCGGGAATCGCGGGACTTGCCACACTGCGGCGGCGCCAAGCGCACTCGTAGCTGCAACGGCAAGTTGCTGCTCGCAATGTGAACTGAGTTCGAAACCTCGTACGGTCTCCTCTGCCTGTGGCGCGAAACACTTCGAAAATCAACTGCGGGAAAGTAGCGATTAACATGGGTCGCTGGTGATTGTTTTCAGTGAGTTGCATCGGAATCTAATATTTGACTAGCGATTAAGTTGGGCTCTCGCGCCGTGGCGCGCAGGCGCTCCTGCGGCGGGTAAACCTGCCAGGGCAGACAGGGCGTTTGGTTCGGCGTAGGTGCGGAGTTCGACCAGGGGATTTTGCAGCGTGGTGAGGGCGAAGCGATCGTCGCGAAAATTTCGAAAGTCGTGTTTCATATTTATGCCCCCTGGCCAAAGGTAGCATTTGCGGGAGGGAAAAACAGCTGTACAGGAGGATGGGCAGGTGCAAAAGCGGATGTACTTTCGGGCAGACGAGGTACAGTTTTGGTTCAGCTGGCCGAAGTGATTTGCGGGGCATAGTTCGGCGTGGTGAGCGATGCCGCAGCGTTTAAATCCGCACCCCGCGCGGGGGCGGAGCGTGTTCGGCCCCTTCGATCCTGCTGCTGGCAGGCTCTCGGGGCAAGTGGGCGCGAGCAACTCGAAGACTCGCGGGAAATGTACCGCGAAAGGTACGCCGCTTCGCGGCACTAATTTTTTGTCGGAGCTAAAGCTCCGACCCACACAGAAAGAGGCCTGCACTCTTCCCAGCGGGCGGGGTCTCAGGGTGAATCGCGCTGCGCGGTATTCACAACCCCAGGCGCGCCTCCTACATCAGAGGATTCAAGCAGCAGTCGACCCGCAAAACAGGCCCACGAGCAATTGCAAAGGAGGAATGACGATGAAAACGGCCAGAGACATAACGAGTGCGATTTCATTTGCAGCACTCTTGGTGATGGCGCTGGCGGGCGCTTCCCTGCCGGCACGGTCGCAAGGGTCTCAGGAGACCGCCAAGCCATATTTAAAAATGGCGCCCCTCGATGAGTACTTAATGACTGATCGCAGCGCGGAGATCGCGATGGCACGGAGCGCCGCGCCGCCGTCTATTTCAGGCGATGCTGAAGTGATGGTCCTGGGGCGGCATGGCTATGAAACTACCGTCAAGGGCACCAATGGTTTCGTCTGCCTGGTCGAGCGATCATGGATGTCTCCGTTTGACTTTGCGCAGTTCTGGAATCCGAAGATGCGCGGGCCAATCTGTTTCAATCCACCCGCGGTGCGATCGATCCTGCCTCTCACAATCAGGCGAACGGAACTCGTGCTCTCCGGAATTTCCAAAGACCAGATCATTGCGGGCATCAAAGCGTTCGACGCGAAAGGGCTGCCGCCGATGGAACCTGGCGCAATGTCCTACATGATGTCAACGCAGGGGTATCTGAACGATTCAGCCGGGCATTGGGTCCCACATTTGATGTTTTACGTTCCGCTTACAGACCCCAAGTGGTGGGGAGCGGATTTGCCGGGCACTCCGGTTATGTTGAATACACAATTTGCAGGAGCTCCGGAGCCGATAACCGAGTATATGATTCCGGTGCCCACTTGGTCAGATGGAACTGCCGCTCCCAAGGAAGCGCAGTAAAGTAGTATGACGTCGTTCTTCTAATCAGCCCGGTCTGAAAGGTCGCGCCACCCGCCTCGCGCCATAATTCGCGGTTCACTCAGCGGCCTGGGTATAGAATCAAGGTTTGGCAATGGGCTGGCCTTCTTTTTTCAAAATCGTCAGGATTTGCGGCCAGTTTCTCGCATTGCTTTCCACAAGACTGTC
>Ga0210388_10002285_pt1 | contig 14910 bp, 10 predicted proteins | sample IncBWC19OmetaG_FD_155485 | JGI IMG/M metagenome (GOLD analysis project Ga0210388, IMG submission 155485) | Forest soil microbial communities from Barre Woods Harvard Forest LTER site, Petersham, Massachusetts, United States - Inc-BW-C-19-O ...
TCGCCTTCACGGAAAAAATATCCTGCAAGGCTGCCCGCGGACGTGCCATCCTTTCCGTCCGTGCACGCTGAAAGCTTGCCATGTATGCCTGTGCCGTTTTTTGCCATGTCGTGCCGCGCGAGTAAAGGTAGGCCCGCTTCCGCATGGCATGGCGCTCTGCATCATTCTCCAATAGTCTGATAGCCGCTTGTGCGATGGCCCCGGGGGCGTCGAACGGAACGATCACGCCTCGTTCGTCGGCCAGGAGTTCTTTCGCATACCAGTAGGGGGTGGAAATAATCGCCTTTCCGGCGCCAAGCGCAATTGCTAGGGTGCCGGAAACGACCTGAGCCTCCTGGCGATATGGAGTGATATAGATGTCAGCAGCGCCCACGTGTTCAACCAATTCCTCCGCAGTCACAAACCGGTTATTGAAGACAACCTGCGAGGCTACACCGCATTCTGCTGCCAGGGCTTGCAATTCCTGTCTGTATCGTTCTCCTTCGCGCCGCTTGATGTGGGGATGCGTTGCTCCGGAGACGATATACACGAGGTTCGGTTGCGCCGCGAGGATCGCGGGCAATGCGCGAATCACATTTTCAATACCCTTATTCGGCGATAGCAGCCCGAATGTGAGCAGCACGGACTTTCCCTGGCAACCGAAGAGATCCTTGAAGTAATTAGGGTCGGTGAATGGAAAATCCGGAACTCCATGCGGGATGACATCGATCTTTTCCTCGGGCACGCCATATACATCGCGCAGAAGTGACGCGGCTAGCTGGCTCATCACTATCAAACGATCTGAAAGTTGGCCAATCTCATCGAGCACCGCGCGCTGGTTGGTGTCCGGTTCACGCAGAACGGTGTGCAGCGTTGTTACCAGCGGCATCTTCAATTTGCGAAGGAGTGCGAGTATGTAACTGCCGGCGACACCGCCAAAAATACCGTATTCATGTTGCAGGCAGACCAGGTCGTTTCCGCTAAAGTTTAGAAACTCGGCCGTTCGCTCGTATGAGGTTTGATCTTCCTGCGTAATTTCTGTCCGCACTCGCTCGGGATACTGATAATCTGACTCGGGATCGTTGACCGGAACTGCAAAAAGGCGGTCCGTACCGTATTCAGCAGCCAAGGCATCACATAGGTCCGTGGTAAACGTAGCGATGCCGCATTGCCGGGGCAGATAGTTTCCGATGAAAGCAATGCGCGTTGGCAGAGATAACTTATCTCGTTGCGACACTTTGCTTATTGCGTTCTTATATATCACGTCCTGGAGAGACATATCGCCTGCTTTCGTAATCTTGTTTTGTGCGGCAGATGCCAGCAAAGCGGATCGCGAGAAACGCGAGTTGCCGGTTTGTAGCTACCGTCGGTGGTTGCTACTCGAGCACAGTTACCGCAGGGCAAGGTGGTGAAGGGTGGCTATTGAGTCGATAGGGCTGAGCAGGACTTCCTGTTGGATCTGTCGAGCATTCAATATGACCGTGGCGGCCCGGAATCCCGGGTACCTCCTGATCCTCACGTCGCTTAGTTCGGCGGCGTTGAACTTACGCTTAATCTGATCCAGCCCACGCGTAATCGCTTTGTCCATCGCTGAAGATTCCGTTCCGCCGAAGCCAAGACGTGAACACGTATCTTTCAGCCAGATGAATTCCCAGCCCACACCTCGCACCTTCAGATCCAAAGAAGAGGCGGTATCATCGACAGACATCCAGGATTCACAGAATTGTTTTTCCACGAGAACAAGTCCTTCAGGAAGGGAGCACGCCTTGCGTAAAAACATCACATGCGGCTTCACGCCTGCGCTTTTTCGTCAGCCGATGCTTCTACCAGACGCTCGTGACCGGACCCATCAATGGAAATACTGTATCCGCGCCCTGGAAGAGGGTGCTTACTGCCCGAGGGCGTGCCGGAAGTGGGCGTGTTCTGCTCGGACACTGGCCCTGCGTTTCCTGAGTAGCCGGTGGCATCTGGCTGGCTCCGGGACTTGAACAGAAGCAGGGTGCCACGTGTCTTCCTTGACACATGAGGTTTTACATCGGCTTTCTTGATGACGCTCATACCATGACTCCAGTCGTCCCGTTGCGTACCTGAGAGGTGCTCGTCTGGAGCGAAGCGTGGTCGGCTTAAGGCGAGGAGAATGGATTCGAACTACTTCATTAAGTGTACGCTGTAAGCAGGCTACGTGCCGTGCAACTTAGACGACCACAGCCTGGACCGCGCCTAGCGATAAGAAGCATCTCACGGCAGGCCGTCAGAGGAATCAGGTCGCATCTGCGATGGAAATTCCGGTAAGGTCAAAGGGTGGTTCACTCGAGTGGATACATAGCGTAAACAACTTCTAGTGTCATAACTCTCCAGACGCTGCGGTATGTCAGGGTGAGAATAACTCACAACGTTGAGCTGAAGATCGAAGATCAAGGATTCCCCTTGATACGATCTCAGCGTGTATGCGTCGGCGGTCGCAGGGAGAACATGCCATTTGACTGAGAAGATGCAGTGAAGCGGATCCATCCTCAATGCTCCTCCTGACCTGCGCTGGGAGAAACAAGCATCACACAGAAGCAGTATTGGGCTATGGACGCTCACCGCGTGAGGCGATCATTGGCCCACATGAATTCTCGAAAGTGGAGCGAAAAGGCCAAAGAGATTCGCGATCCACAGTACGACACAAAGGACAACCACCCCGTTTAAGATCGACTTAATACTCGACTGCATAGGGATGAAGCGGTTGACAACCCAAAGCAAAACTCCGACTACGACGAGTGTAATAACAAGTTGCATGAGCGGCATCTGATGTTCCTCTTTCTAATTCTCGGGCCGATCGAAATCGATCAACGATCTCGATCAGCGAAGACTGGTTTGTCTTGTTTTCCGAGATTACTGGCTGCCCGGTGCTCCTTCGGCAATCGCGGCTGCATGATTCGCCTCAGCAAAGATGCCTATCAATACCAGAGAGCGCGCTTTCATAGGTCTTCCTTACGAAGTGCGGAGAGCTAAGGGGGGCACATGTCAGATGGGCTGACTTAGCTCAGAACCATGAGGGAGCCGACTGCGGGCTCTTCTCCAGTTGCATTATTTCAGGGCTGCGGGACAATGACTGAGCAAAACAGCTCAGCGTGGCCATAAATGCGGAGGAACTCTCAAATTGTAGTAGCAGCCAGAGTTTCTACAACGGGCATTTTCCCAATTGGAGCGGTCATCGGAACGGATATAGCCTGATTCGACTCCCGAAGAACTGTGCTTTCCTGAATCTGATATGGATAGATTTTGACCCTGGCGATGAAGAACCACGGATAGTGGCTTATTTCAACTCTGTCGACGCTTGCAGCGTTAAATCCCGGACTCACGCGACGGAGGGCCAGGCTGAGAGCGGAGGCAATGGCAGCCTGCTCTGTTTGGCCTACGCCCCCGTGTCGCGAAGGCTCCGCAATCCAGATGAAATGCCATCCGCATCCTCGGATTGCTTTATCCAACCGATGGACATTGCCGGACCGTATGATGTTCCAACCTTCTTGAAAAACTTCCGTCACGATCCTGAGGCCGTTGGGCAGCTCTGCGGTAACGCGTGAGAGTACGGTGTGTTCAGCAATGTCTTGCATGCGGACGCTCTTTTCTGTGACGTGCTAGTTAAAATCCTGATGGCTTCGTCAGGCATCATCCTCGGTCGCGGGCTATTCACGCTTCGCCGCTCGAATCTCTTAATTGCCAGAATCGACCGTACGTTCCAGCCGGGCCGACCAGGTAGGAGAGAAGCCAGATTCAGTCCTATTCCCTTTCATGTGCACTCCTGGCCGCTGCTGCCGGTCTGCGCCGCGACTCTCCCGCATTCTCCCGTGCAACGCCAGCGAGAGGTGGGCCCGCCGCGTTTTGATCCGAGAGCTGATCGTGCAGGATCACATTGAGCAGTGACTTGTGCACCTGGATGCGACCGTTGTACGCGATGAATCCAAGTTTCCGAAAGCGATTCATGAAGAAACTGACGCGAGACCGTGTGGTCCCGATCATCTCTGCCAGGGTCTCCTGGGTGATCTTTGGGATCACTGTTTCCGGTTCGCCCGGCTTCCCGAATTCCGCCATCAACAAGAGAATTCTCGCCAGCCGTTTTTCACTAGAGTTGAAAAGCTGGTCGACCAGATCAGCTTGAGTACGCATGCTCCGAGCTAGGAGAAACTTGAGGAACAGGTCGGAGAAAGCATGCTCCTCGTGCATCACACGGATCATCTCTTCTCGCTCTATTTTCAGAGCTGTACATGCGCTGATGGCCGTCGCCGTCGCCAGGCGGCGTCCCATGGCACCTGCAATCGACTCCTCTCCAACAAAGTCGCCTCCAGAGAGAAGAGTGATGGTAGCTTCTTTGCCTGCCGCCGATACGACAGTCAGCTTAGCGCGGCCCTTTTGAAGATAAAAGATGGAGTCAGCTAAGCTTCCCTGTGAAAAGAACGCTTCCTTTGCCTTTAATTGGACGATCCTTCGCCCCAGTCCTGCACTCGCTAGAAAGCCTTCTGGATCAAATGCCTGTTGCGTTGCATCGGTCACCACGGAGACCTCCTTCCCGTTACGCTGGCTTTGGGAATTCTTCATAAGGATACGCTGGTAGGGTCGGCGGGGACCCGGACCGATTCCATCAGCATCGCATCAGGCGAAAGCTAAAATCTGTCCTGTTTTGCTCATCATTTTTGAGGGAAACGGAGTTTGACTTAAACGGGCGAGGTTCATCCTTGAACAAAGCGGAAAAATTCCACACTCTCTAGTGTCACCTGCAGATGTATGGCCCGATCCGTTCAAAGCGTCCTTCGGACAGCCGTTATCGCGCCGCAAATGGCTTGCCCCGCACGCTTGTGTAGACGGCATCGAAGACGGTCAGGCCATTGATATTTGGCACGCCACCCACGGTGATCGGATCGCTCAGATATTGAACTTTGCTTTCCGCGTTGGTGAAGGCAGGCCACTGGGGAAGATCAGGGCTGTTCGGATTGCCCGACCTCGCGAAGTTAATCCAGTAGCTGGACGTCTCTTCGGCCATTTTCCGATCGGCGTCGCTCCAGCGCCAAGGCTCCTGATTTAGATGGTCGAAAACATACCAGAGCTCGGAGAAATGGCTCGCGCCCCAACCTTCATACACAGAACCGGCTGCAAATGGCGGCTTCTGTCGAAACGAATAATAGTAGACAGGGCTTTGTCCATTTCCCGCTTGCAGCCTAGCCCATGCCCACATGTCCCAGCTGAAGCGGAGATCGCGCTCGAGGTCGAGCCTCGCCTGCCGTGCCTCTTCGTCGGTAGCGTGGGGATACGCTGCGATCAACGGCGCCGGAAGCTGTCCAAAACTATGCTCGATGTCGCTGGCGAAAGTAGCGGCCTTCACTCCAGTGACATCCGTTAACGAACGCGCCTCATCGGCGTTCGAACCTAACAGCAGCGGAACATCGTTCTGCCGCCCTGAAGCGAACGCTTCGTAGGGCGAAATGGGAAGTACATAGGGATCGATCACCGGGTGGACAATGCCGCCGGCGTTGCCCGTGAGCCGATCTGCTGGAAGCCTGCGTAGTTCCTTGAGAGAGGGTGCACCCAGGGAAACCGCATACTTCTCCCCGTCGCCCTCTGCGTTGGCCAGCAGGTATTTCGGCGCTAGCTGGAGCGGTTCAAACAAACCGCCGCTTTCTCCAATAGCACGCTGAAACAAGCCCTTCGCCAGCGGCGAGGCCATCAGAATGCTGACTGAGATCGCTCCTGAAGATTGACCGGCGATGGTTACGTTATTCGGATTACCGCCGAAGGCTGCAATGTTCCTCTGTATCCATGCGAGTGCGGCGATCTGGTCCATCAGACCGTAGTTGCCTGACGAGTGTTGCGCGGACTCGCGTGTGAGCTCAGGATGCGCAAGAAAGCCAAGCGGGCCAAGCCGATATGCAATGGTGACAACAATCACGCCTTTAAGCGCGAGTTGGTCGCCCCAGTACAAGGGCATCGAGGCGGACCCGTTGATGTAACCCCCGCCATAGATCCAGACAATCACCGGCAGGCGTTCCTGCGCGCCCTTCGCTGGCGCCCAGCTGTTGAGATAGAGACATTCTTCACTCACTGAGGGCGGTGTCTCGCCAGGCATGGACACACCGGCTTGCATGCACGCAGGGGCAAACGTCTGCGCCTTACGCGTGCCAGCCCAGGGTATGACAGGCGCCGGCGGCCGCCAACGCAAGTCGCCGATCGGCGGGGCGGCAAAGGGAACACCTTTGTAGACACTCAAGCCATTTGCGCTTACCCCTGATATCGTTCCGGTCTCCGTGAGGACTCGCTGCGCGAGGGCGGCACACGCCAACTCTGCAGCCGCTACTAATAGACATGCGAATCTCCATCGGTTTCGCATTCGAGTCCTTCGCATTGGCTCCCCCGGTTGAGAATGAGAATTCGTCTCTACTCAGCACGCCCAGCAATAAGCAGAAGCCTCTAACTCCAGGATCCCAAGCTACGACTATTTCATTCTCGGCAGCGTTGCTTCTGTGCAATAAAGCACACAGAGCCGAAAGTCAGATCTCGCAACTCGATCTTGACGTCGCTACACCCTGCAAGCTGACCCTCGCGGCCCGTGAGCAGTCTCGAATTGCCTGCCACTGGAAAAGTTATGAATGTCCGCTATGCTACTCGAGCCGGGAGATAGGTCGAGGTCGCCCTAAACCCTTGAGCGATTTGTCTGTTCCGACAGATCGCCTCAAGTGTAAGGTTCGCCTCCCGGAAAATCTTCGGCTTACTTAGCAACAACTCAGAGCGATTCAGATGACCGAATAGTCCGGCATCGCGTAGAGTTGGGAGCCATGAACTACGTCACAAGCACTTCAACGAAAAGCCGGTTATTCACTCAAGTGGTTCTCGCCAAGAATGAGCGCATTGAGAATCACCCATGGGCAGCGTGGAGAGATTCGATCGCCTGACCGCTGAATACTCGACAAAGCAAGCGACCTAAGTTTTAAGTAGTTTCCAGAAACGCCGTTTTCCGTTGTACCGCGCACCGCTCGCCTTGTACTGCGACGCCAAGCTGCACCGCCAGGAAACACTGGACCTCAATACTTGTTCAACCCAAGCTTAGTGGGAGTCCGCACAACAGCACACTTGTAATACTTTCTGTCGGACCCACGAGGCGCGCCATGCCCACCAGAGAACGATAGCCGACGGTAATGACTCGTTGCTGTGTCGTGATGGGTGTCGTTTCGCGGGCAATCAGCGTTTTCCCACGAGCTTCCGCGATTCCGAACCAAGCGGCAACAGCACTTTCCCTTCTGTGTGGGATCAGGTAGGAATCTGCGCGCTGCCTTCGCGCAGAAGGCGGACGGCTCTCATTTCGCGCTCAGCGTGCTTTTCCAAGCGGGTCGCGTCATGTCGAGCCGTCGCTGGGCGCTCCGGACCAGGAGCAACGTTTCGGTCTGTACTGCCTCAAGCAGGACAGAACCGCGCATGACATCAGCGGATGACGTCACCGTCTCCATTATTTATCATTGATATCTATCTTTGATGATGCCCGTATGCGTGCATCGATGCAGCGTCTGTTGAAGTCGATTCGCGAAGGCCCGCACGAACATCAATGAAGCGTCCCGAAGAAGCAAAGGCCAGGCATTGTGGAGATGTCAGAGTATGTGCGGGAATGTCTCCGTGAGGATGAGGAATTCATCCTGTACCGAGCGCGTGCAAGCGCAGCAGAAGTGCCTTCTGTTCTTCTGCTGACTCATGCTTCAATACGCCCCCGACCGGAAAGTCTCAAGAAAATCGAGCACGAATACTCGCTTTGCCACGATTTCGATCCAACATGGTCAGTTCGACCCGTTGCTCTTTCTGAGTGCAACGGGCAGAAAGCGCTTGTGCTCGAGGATCCCGGTGGTGAGTTTCTCCATCCTCTCATTCAAGGCCCGATGGAAATAAGGCAGTTTTTGCGCATCGCCATCGGCCTTTCAACTGCACTCGGCCAGTTACACAGTCGGTCGGTGATCCACAAAGATCTGAAACCCTCAAATGTCCTTGTCGACGCCGCGACCGGCCATGCTTGGCTCACGGGTTTCGGAATAGCCACGCGTCTTCCGCGCGAACGGCAGTCCCCCGGGCCCCCCGAGTTCATCGCTGGAACCCTGCCCTACATGGCTCCGGAACAGACCGGACGAATGAATCGTTCCATCGATTCACGCAGTGACCTCTATGCTTTGGGCGTCACGCTGTACGAGATGCTGACCGGCAGTCTTCCGTTCACCGCTTCCGAGCCGATGGAATGGGTGCACTGCCATATTGCTCGCCAGCCCGCGCGACCCGACGTACATCTGAAGGGGATTCCGAGGGTGCTTTCGGCCATCATCATGAAGCTGCTCGAAAAAAACGCTGAGGAAAGGTACCAAACAGCAATCGGCGTGGAGCGTGATCTTCGGCGTTGTCTTGACGAGTGGGAGACGCAGCACCGGATCGACGAGTTCCCGCTGGGCGAGCACGACATACCGGACCGGCTACTGATTCCTGAAAAATTGTACGGGCGAGCATCCGAAATCAAGACCCTGCTAGCGTCTTTTGATCGTGTCGTAGCCAGAGGCAGGCCGGAACTGGTTCTTGTTTCCGGCTACTCCGGTATCGGCAAGTCCTCCGTTGTCAATGAGCTCCATAAGCCGCTGGTACCGCCGCGTGGTCTTTTTGGATCAGGCAAGTTCGACCAGTACAAGCGCGACATACCTTATGCAACCCTCGCACAGGCCTTCCGGAACCTCATCCGTCCCATCCTGGCGAAGAGCAAAGAAGAGCTAGGCCGCTGGCGCGATGCGATCCGAGAGGCGCTCGGTCCGAACGGTCAGCTTATCGTAGATCTGGTCCCCGAATTGAAACACATTATCGGCGAGCAGCAACCCGTTCCTGAACTTCCGCAGCAGGAGGCTCAAGGGCGCTTTCAGCTGGTATTCCGTCGATTCATTAGCGTGTTCACGCGGGAGCAGCCGCTCGCCCTCTTCCTCGATGATCTGCAATGGCTTGACGCGGCTACGTTAAATCTGATGGAAGATCTACTGGCGCATCCGGACGTGAAATACCTGATGTTGATCGGCGCCTATCGGAACAACGAAGTTGGTCCTGGGCATCCGCTGACGCGCAAGCTCGAGGCGATTCGCCAAACTGGAGCGCTAGTTCATGAGATTGTCCTCGCGCCCCTCACCCCTGAAGACTTGAAAGGGTTAATCGCGGATTCTCTTCACTGCGAGCCGGAGCGCGGCGCGCTTCTAGGGCGACTGATCCATGAGAAGACGGACGGCAATCCATTTTTTGCGATTCAGTTTATTTCTGCACTTGCAGAGCAGGGGTTACTCACCTTCAATCATAGCGAAGCGAGTTGGTCCTGGGACTTGAATCAGATTCACGCGAAGGGCTACACGGATAATGTTGTGGAACTCATGGTTGGGAAATTGAACCGTCTGCCTATTGAAACGCAGAAGGCATTACAAAGTTTTGCCTGCCTTGGGAACAGCGCCGAGAACAGTGCGCTTTCTATTGTTCACGGGAAATTGGAGGACGAGGTCCACGCGGATCTGTGGGAGGCTCTCCGTCTCGAGTTAATTGTACGCATGGAGGGCTCCTATAAGTTTGTGCACGACCGTGTCCAGGAAGCAGCCTATTCATTGATTCCGAAAGAATTGCGTGCGGAAACGCATCTTCGGATAGGAAGGCTGCTCGAAGCGCAAATCTCCCCCGACAAACGTGAGGAGATGATCTTCGAAATTGCGGGCCAGCTCAACCGCGGCACCGCGCTGATCACCTCTCGAGAGAAACGCGAGGCACTGGCCGAACTGAACCTGATGGCAGGCAAGCGTGCGAAGACTTCCACGGCCTATGCCTCGGCGCTCAACTACCTTATCGTTGGTGCGGCACTCTTATCAGACGACCGTTGGGAGCGCAGGCATGAACTTGCCTTCGCGTTGGAGTTGAACCGGGCCGAGTGCGAGTTCCTGACTGGCGAACTGGCGGCCGCAGAGGAGCGATTGGCCGCGCTTTCTTCCCGGGCCGCAAACACGCTCGAGCAAGCTACGGTCGCGTGCATGCTCGTGGATGTGTACACGGCCCTTGATAAGCCCGACTGGGCGGTTGCCGTCTGTCTGGACTACCTCCGACGTTTAGGCGTTGAATGGTCGCCACATCCGACTGCAGAGCAAGCGCAACGCGAATACGAGCAGATCTGGTCCCAGCTCGGCCACCGCGCAATTGAGGAGCTCCTTGAACTGCCCTTGATGAGCGACCCGGAATCCCTCGCGACTCTTGATGTGCTGACCAAGGTCTTGCCGCCTGCGATGATTACGGATGCGAACCTCGTTTCCCTGGCGACCTGCAGGGCGGTTAACCTCAGCCTCACGCATGGCAACAGCGACGGATCGTGCTTCGCTTATGTATTCCTTGGCATGATTGCCGGACCCCGTTTCGACAATTATAAGGGTGGTTTCCAGTTCGGCCAGCTCGGGTATGCGCTGGTCGAAAAGCGTAGTCTGCATCGTCATCGGGCCCGAACATACATAGCATTCGGCAGTTTCGTTATGCCGTGGTCGAGGCATGTCCGAGCTAGCGCTGAATTGTTGCGTAACACATTCGAGATTGCGGACAGGATGGGTGACCTCACATATGCGGCTTACAGCTGCAACAACATGAACACAAGGCTTCTGGCTGCGGGAGATCCGCTGGTTGAGGTCCAACGTGAAGCCGAGAATGGCCTCGGGTTTGCCCAGAAGGCACGGTTCGGTCTGGTCATTGACATCATCACCTCGCAGCTCGAACTTATACGGACTCTTCGTGGGTTGACCCCGAAATTCGGCTTCTTTGACGATGAACAGTTTGATGAACTCCGATTCGAGCGCCATCTGGCGACTTACCCGGCATTGGCGCTGCCAGAGTGTTGGTATTGGATCCGAAAATTACAAGCGCGTGTTTTTGCGGGAGACTTTCCTTCTGCGATTGAGGCGTCATTGAATGCCGAACGACTGCTCTGGACATCGCCGTCGTTCTTTGAAGTGGCGGAGTATCACTTTTACAGCGCCCTTGCTCGGGCTGGGGCTTTTGATTCTGCAACCGAGGACCCTCGACAGCGGCACTTCGAGGCTCTGGCCGATCACCACAGGCAGCTTGAAATATGGGCGGAGAACTGCCCAGAGAATTTCGAAAACCGCGCGGCACTGGTGGGCGCGGAAATCGCACGGGTAGAGGGGCGCGAATTCGAGGCCATGCGCCTCTACGAGCAGGCCATCCGCTCGGCTCACGCAAACGGCTTCGTCCACAATGAGGCGCTCGCCTACGAACTCGCTGGGCGCTTCTACGGGGCACGCGGTTTCGACAAGATCACGGACGCGTATCTGCGGGAAGCCCGGTACCGCTATGTCCGTTGGGGAGCCGACGGCAAAGTAAAGCAACTTGATCGGTTATATCCGCACATTAAGCAGGAACAACCCCCTCCCGCCCCTACCAGCACGATCGTGGCGCCGACCGAGCTTCTGGATCTAGCCACGGTAATCAAGGTCTCGCAGGCAGCCTCGGGCGAGATGGTTTTGGAAAAGCTGATCGACCGGATCATGCGCGCAGCCATCGAGCACGCGGGTGCTGAACGGGGTCTCCTGATCCTTCCGCGAGGCGATGAGTTGCAAATAGAGGCGGAGGTCACGACCAGCGGAAACGATGTCTCGGTGCATCAAGGAAATGCCTCTGTCGCTGCAGCCGTGTTGCCTGAGTCCGTCGTTCGTTACGTGATGCGCACTCGCGAAGATGTTATTCTCGGCGATGCCGCTGCAGAAAACCCGTTTTCATCCGATGCGTACATTGTTCAGCATCGCCTACGTTCCATATTGTGTTTGCCACTAATTAATCAAACAAGACTCAGCGGTATTCTCTACCTTGAAAATAAGTTAGCCCTGCACGTTTTCACGCCTGACCGGATCACGGTATTGAGGGTTCTTGCCTCCCAGGCAGCCGTCTCGCTCGAGAATACGCGGCTCCACCGGGATCTAGAAGATCGCGAAGCGAGGATTCGTCGCTTAGTCGATGCCGACATCCTTGGGATTTTCATATGGAATCTCGACGGTGCAATCGTCGGGGCCAACGATGCATTTCTACGCATTGTGCAATACGAGCGTGAAGATCTCGTCTCGGGTCGCGTGCGCTGGACAGACCTGACGCCAGCTGAATGGCGCGAGCGCGACGAGCGTGCGTTGGCCGAACTGAAGACAACTGGAAGGGTTCAGCCATTCGAGAAGGAGTATTTCCGGAAGGATGGTGCCCGCGTGCCTGTGCTGATTGGGGCAGCATTCTTCAAAGAAAACGGCAATGAAGGCGTCGCGTTCGTTCTCGATTTAAGCGAGCAAAAGCGGGCGGAGGAGACCCTTCGTAAGCGCGAGGCGTACCTAGCCGAATCGGAGAGGCTGGCCCACACGGGCAGTTGGGCCCTCGATGGCACAACCCGCGAGGCCCAGTACTATTCCGAGGAAATGTTCCGAATTTTCGGATTTGATCCGCAGCAAGGCCTTCCGAAGCGGGAACAATGGCTGCAACGGATGCACCCAGAAGATCGCGACAAGGTCAGGCGGGAGGCCAGTGATCGGATGTTCCTCCAAAAGGTCGATACCGACATCGAATACAGAATCGTGCTGCCTGATGGAACGGTCAAACACATTCGTGGCCGAGCCCATCCGGTATTGAGTCCCGACGGAGAGCTTGTTGAAGTGCTAGGCACGGTTGTGGATATCACTGAACGCAAAGATGCCGAGCAGGCGCGCGATAGGCTGCGCCAGCTTGAAGCAGATCTTGCACACATCCATCGTGTGACTACGATGGGCGAGTTGACGGCCTCGCTGGCGCACGAAATCAAGCAGCCGATTGGAGCGGCAGTGACTAACGCGGAAGCGTGCCTGCGACTGCTTGACCGCAACCAGCCCGATCTGCCCGAGGCGCGGGAAGCTGCGCTGGAAATGGTCAAGGACTCCAGGCGTGCGGCCGCTATTATCGACCGTGTCCGCTCACTTTACCAGAAGGGCTCTCCACAACGGGACGTAATTGACGTAAACGAACTTATTCGAGAGATGGTCATCGTACTGCGGAATGAGGCGAATCGGCATTCGATCACGATGCGCGCTGATCTCGCCGAAAGGCTCCCCGCGGTAATGGGGGACCGCGTGCAGTTGCAGCAGGCATTGATGAATCTCATGTTGAACGGCATTGAGGCAATCCGCGACCCGAGCGGTCAGCTGACCATCCAATCGCAATTGGCCAGAGACGATCAAATGCTGATTTCGGTCACCGATACTGGTGTGGGGCTGCCTGACGAGGATATCGACAAGATTTTCCATGCGTTCTTCACAACGAAGTCCCAAGGCACAGGTCTGGGACTAGCAATTACCCGTTCCATCGTCGAGTCACATGGTGGACGGGTCTGGGCCGCTCCTAACTCTGGACAGGGAGCTACGTTTTATTTCACGCTGCCCAGTGGTGGCAGCGGTATGACGTCGCCCGCGGATTGAGGTCGGTGCTCTGCCCCCGTTTCCGTCAGTATGGTCCACGCGAACAGAACGATCACTATGAGGAAGCAGTCAGTTATTCGGAGACGAAGTCCTGCGTTTGAGGGCGGAGGGAGCTCTGCATTCGCCAATGAATCCCTGCGATGTCGCTGATCCGCCCCTGTCGTGTTTCCAGCCAGTGATGCACTTATTGGAAAAGCCAAGGCGATGCGTAGCGCGAGCATGAACGTAGTAACTCATAAACGTTATCTTTGGATCCAGCTGATCCTGTCTCGCTGTATTCCATTGCATGCGATCGTCATGATCGGAACCTCGCCCATTTGCGCCATACTGCGTGGACCTTCAAGGATGGAGCCCCCGCGGAAATCTATTCTCTGGCCCAGACACCTGACGGTTTCCTGTGGCTGGGGACCGCGTCCGGATTGGTTCGTTTTGACGGAATTCGTTTTCAGCAATATCAGCCTCCATCAGATCCGAAATTCAACCAGCGCAAAGTCTGCTCTCTTTTTGCTATACCAGACGGCGGCCGGCCACAGGTGAGAGATGCCAACATGTTCGAACATCACTCCGGCGGCCTTGCGATGTGGATAGCGTCCACACCTCGGAGCATTCTACTCCGGGAATACTCTTCTCTCTCCCGGTACCAAACCTCTTTCTTGCTCGGAAAGATGACCTCACATTTGCTCGTCAGGTGAGAGAGTACGAGCCGGGCGACGTGCATGGCGAAGGTCATCTGCCGTTGCCGGAGAGTGCCGGAGCAGCCGGGCAAATATATATGATGCTACGGGCACTGTGGCGCTTTGACCGAAGGGAAACCTATGAAGGTCGTCCGTACTCTTTCGATCTGCACTCTCCTTTTGTCTCTCGTCACGGCTGCCTTTGCGCTCAATCCGGATCGCGACATCCACCAGCTTGCTCACCGGTCCTGGGGCGAGAAGGAAGGATATCCCGCAAGGGCGCAAGATCTGGCACAAACCACGGATGGTTTTCTGTGGATAGCCACTGATAAAGGGCTCTTTCGATTCGATGGGGTTCACTTTGAACGGTATGTACCGAGATCGGGAAATAGGTTTTCGGATGGCCCGTTGCGCGGCCTGCTGGCGCTTCCCGATGGCAGTTTGTGGATCGCCTATAGACGTGAGAATTAAGATCTGTGTCCTGCGGAACGGCAACGTCAAGTGCTACGGCAAAGCCGACGGTATAACGTCCCTCCCTACCGCCATCGTTCAGGACCACGAAGACACTCTCTGGGCAAACACAGAGCGTGGAGTCATCCGCTTCAACGGTACACGATGGGAACACATCGGCAAGGAATGGAATTTCCCGGAAGACATACCACACGAGAATTCAATCGTGTTGTTTGTAGATCGCCACGGAACCCTCTGGGCCGGCGTCAATCATACCATCCTCTATCTCAAACAGGGATCAAAGCGAT
>Ga0210388_10002286_pt1 | contig 14910 bp, 5 predicted proteins | sample IncBWC19OmetaG_FD_155485 | JGI IMG/M metagenome (GOLD analysis project Ga0210388, IMG submission 155485) | Forest soil microbial communities from Barre Woods Harvard Forest LTER site, Petersham, Massachusetts, United States - Inc-BW-C-19-O ...
TCCGTGCTCTGGGGTGGCGATCGCGATTGAGCATCCAGCAAGCCGTAGTGGCCACGATCAAATACGTGAGTGCAAACCCTGCGTGAGTGAAGACGTTCACCAGACGTCCGATTCGCTCGCCGCACCCCGCAGCTCCGCCTGTTCGTCATTCCAAGTAGGAATTAGCTATACTCCTTGCGCCATGTATGCCAGAAGGAATTCACGCTCCCGCCACTGCTCGCTGTTCTGCGCGGTCGTATGCCTGCTTTTCGGTGTTGCTCTTCATGCTCAAGAGAAGAGTAGCGCAACCTCTCGGGCCGCAGCGGTGCTTGACTCCATGCCGCACGCCAAGAGGATTAGTCAGGTCGCCCTTTCTTTCGACGGAACTCAAGTCGCTTACATCGTGAATGGACAACTCACGCTAATTCCTGCCAGTGGGGGCGCCTCTCACTCAATCGCGGTGGAGGGCAACCTTCCAATCCGCGATTTGGCTTGGTCCGCGGACAGCAAACGCGTGACCTTCATCGCCGACGTGCCTGGGGACGTGCCTGCAGCTCAAGTCTGGACGGCGGGGGCCGACGGCAGCGCTCTAGTAAAGCATGCCGAGCTGAAGGGCTATGCGGAAGCCCCGCGATTTTCTCCCGATGGTTCAAAGCTTGCCATTCTCTTTATTGAAGGCATGCCACGCGTCGCGGGACCGCTGCAACCCATGACGCCACTGGCGGGCGTTGTCGACCAGAAAATCTATGAACAGCGCATTGCAACCATCGACCTGAGCACGGACCATCTGACGCAGGTGACTCCGGCGGACGTTTATGTCTACGAATACGACTGGACCCCGGACGGACAAGCATGGGCCGCAATCGCGGCGCATGGGTCAGGTGACGCTAACTGGTGGATCGCGCGTCTCTATCTGGTGAATGCGCAGGCTGGCGAGATGCGCGAGATCTACAAACCGAAGCTGCAAATTACGGATCCGCGAGTCTCCTTTGATGGGAAGAATGTGGCCTTCATCGAAGGATTGATGAGCGATGAGGGTTCGACGGGCGGCGACATCCATGTCGTCCCGATCACGGGAGGCATTGCGCGCAATCTCACTCCCGACCTAAAGGCATCGCCCTCTGCCCTTGCCTGGACGGCTCAAGACCGAATTACCTTCGAGGAAAACGTAGACGGAAAGTCCGGCTTTGGCAGCGTGAGCAGCAACGGAGGCGCCGTTCAGACGCTCTGGACGGGCGAAGAAGTGGCCGCCCCGGCGGGCGCGGCTTGGACTCCCGGCATTGCGTTGGCCGACGACAAATCCGTTACAGCGATTGTGCGGCAATCGGCGAGCACTCCACCGGAAGTTTGGGCCGGCCCCATTGGCAAATGGAAGCAGCTGACCAACCTGAACGCCGGGGTTAAGCCGGCATGGGGCGAGATGCGTCATGTCCATTGGATGAACGGCAGTATGCGGGTGCAAGGATGGTTGATGCTGCCCAAGGATTTTGCCTTTGGGAAAGCGTATCCGCTCATCGTCAGTGTTCACGGCGGGCCATCCGCTGCATGCATGTCGCGCTGGGACGAGCGTGGCATGGGCCCGGAATCGGCGATGGGTTATTTTGCTCTTTGCCCCAACCCGCGCGGAAGTTACGGACAGGGAGAGCAGTTCACACAGGGCAACGTAAAGGACTTCGGAGGCGGAGACTACCGCGACATTATGGCCGGAGTGGATGCGATTGCAAAGCAATATCCGATCGATACCAAGCGAATCGGCATTCGCGGGCACAGCTACGGCGGATACATGACGATGTGGGCGGAGACTCAAACGCAACGATTCGCTGCCGCAGTCGCGGGCGCCGGGCTTTCCGATTGGCTGAGCTATTACGGCCTCAACGACATCGATGAATGGATGATTCCGTTCTTTGGGACATCGGTGTACGAAGATCCCGCCGTTTATGCCAAGAGTGATCCTATGCACTTCGTCAAGGCGGTGAAGACGCCGACGCTGATCCTGGTGGGTGACCGGGATGGCGAAGTGCCGATGGAGCAGTCGGTGGAGTGGTGGCATGCGCTCACCAATCTGCACGTGCCGACCAAGCTGGTGGTCTATCCCGATGAGGGACACATGTTCATCAGGCCGGCCGATGCCCGCGACTACACGCTACGCACTCTGGAGTGGTTCGAGGAATGGTTCGCGAAGGCGCCGTAGGCCTCATCTCCTTCCCTGCCGGCGGGCGCCTCGACGTCTTGGCGGCAGCCAAAAGAGAGAGAGAGACCGCGATTCCAAGAACGAAGGGTATTGTCGAAACATTATGGCTGTGAAGATCTGTATTGTGGGTTGTGGCGCGTTGGGCAGCGTCTTCGCCGCGCATCTGGCGCGCCTGGATGACGCAGAGGTTTACGCATACGACATTTCCACAGTTCACACTCGTGCCATCGCTGTACGTGGCTTACAGATCAGCGGGGCGGCGGAATTCACTGTGAAAATTAACGCCACTTCGCAGGCCCGCGAGATTCCGCCATGCGATTTCGGCATTTTTGCAACCAAGAGCTTGCATACGCGTGATGCCGCCGAGGAGACTGCGCACATTTTCGGAAGTTCTGGCACCGTGTGTTCTGTGCAAAACGGGCTGGGCAACGAGGAAGTCATCGCCGAATACGCAAGGCACGTAATCCGCGGCGCGACCACGATCGCTGCGCACTTGATTGGGCCGGGCGCTGCGGGGGTCGAATTTTACAGTGATGTCTGGATCGGACCGTTCGAGCCTGCAGGAACTCCCTTCGAGCGGGTCGAGCAGTTGGCGGAACTGCTGAATCGCGCCGGACTGCGTGTGGTCGCGTTGCCAGATGCGCGTGGCGCACAGTGGACAAAGTTGATTTTCAATGCCGCGGTCAATCCGGTGGATGCACTCACCCGACTCCACCATGGTGCAGCCACACGTTTTCCGCCGACAGGAGTTCTCTCGGAAGCGTTGTTGCAGGAGGGAGAATCCGTAGCGAAAGCGCTAGGCATCGCATTGCATGGGGACGCGCGGCGGATGGTTGCCGAGGGTGCAGCCGCAATCGAGCGGAGAAACGTGAGCATGTTCCTGGATGTGCTGGCCCGGCGGCAAACCGAAGTAGATTTTCTGAATGGCGCGATTGCCGACTGGGGAGAAAAACTCGGCGTGCCCGTGCCGCTGAATCGCGCCATCTGGCAACTGGTGAAGGGACTAGAACACTCCTGGAGTGATCCTTCGTAAAACTCCGAGCAACAGACGGGTCGAGCAAGTTCCTGAAGCTGCCCTCCGCGGGAACCCCTTCGCCACTAAATAGCTCCTCGAGAACCGTGCTCCGGTGCACTCGCCACGCGCCCGAATCCGCACTCAACCGGAAGCGCTTTGAGGGGTTCTGGTATGGAGCCGGTGTTTCGCCGCAAATGTGGATTACAATGCAATCCATTGATTCGCGGAGGCCAATCTTACATATAGGAGGAGGATGCGGACGATGGAGCTTGACGTCGTGCTCGTCAGTTTCTAGCATCCGGGCGAGATCCTTTGCGCCCCGGCCGTTGTGCTTTGATGTCAATCCTTATGCGCTGCAGGTACTTTTGGATGTCCGCCCCGGCGGTGGTGTTTTTCCTGCTAGTGGGGACAGCTATTGGACAGAACACATCGCTTATCAGTCTTGATCAGGCCATTGATCTGGCACTGGCGCAGAACCATTCCATCAAGGCAAATCGAACTCTGATTCTGCAGAATCAGGCCCAGGAAATCACCGCGAACTTCCGCCCTAATCCGACCCTCGGAGTCGACAGCCAGTTCATACCGTTGTTCAGCCAGCAAGATTTTTCCTGGCAGAATTTGAATGAGACTCAGCAATTCGATATCGGGATTGGGTATCTGTTCGAGCGCGGTCACAAGCGCCAGCGGCGCTTGCAAGCGGCTCGCGATCAAACCGCCGTCACGCGAGCCCAGGTCTCAGACGCGGAACGAACTCTGGCTTTTAACGTTGGGCAGCAGTTCGTCAGCGTCCTGCTGGCAGAATCAACGCTCGAATTTGCGCTTCAGGATTTAAAAAGCTTTCAACAGACTGTCGATATCGCCGAGGCGCAATTCAAGGCGGGATACATTGGCGAAGGCGACTATCTTAAGATCAAATTGCAGCTTCTGCAGTTTCAGACCGATGTATCGTCAGCGCGTTTGGCAAAAGTGCAGGCGCTTGTCGGGCTGCGGCAGTTCCTGGGCTACCACACCGTGCCAGGTGATTTTGACGTGATCGGCGATTTGGCTTACCAGCCACTCGCGGCGAATCTGGAAGATCTGCAGACGAAGGCGATGCGCGAGCGTCCCGACTTCCGGGCAGCGGAGCTGGGGATCACCGCGGCAAAAAGCCAAATTCTCCTGGCCAAGGCAAACGCCAAAGTGGATGTAAATGGCACTTACGACTTTACCCATGTTTCCGGCGAGAACACGGCTTCGATCTTTGCAAACTTTGAATTGCCGATCTTCAACCGCAATCAAGGAGAGATCGCGCGCACCGGCTACGCGCTCACGCAGGCGCAGGAACAGCAGCAAGCGGCCAGCGACACGGTTCTTTCCGACGTAGCCGATGCCTATGAGGCAGTGAGGAGCAATGACGAAGTGGTGCAACTCTATACTTCCGGGTACCTCAAGCAGGCGCAGGATTCGCGCGACATTAGCGAGTATGCGTATAAGCGCGGTGCCGCCAGTCTCTTGGATTTTCTGGACGCGGAGCGCAGTTACCGGTCTGTTCAGTTGGCCTACCGCCAGGCTCTCGCCTCTTATATGACCGCGCTGGAGCAATTGAAGGAAGCCGTGGGAACGAGGAGCCTGCCATGAACCTGCGGAAAGATCTTGGACAGCGGCTGGCCGCGTTTGCCGCCGCTTCGGCAATTCTGCTGGCGCTTGCCGGCTGCCAGGGGTCAGGGTCGAGTGGCGCAGCAAACTCTAACGGCGCGAGCAACTCAAACAATCCTGAGCTGTTTACGATTCCACAGGATCAGATGTCGCACGTGCAGGTACTGACGGTGGCGCCCACAACTTTGACGCGATCTCTCCGGCTAACGGGAGCTGTGGCTTACAACAGTTTTCGCACCACGCCGGTCATCACGCAGGTGAGCGGGCCTGTCAGCCGAGTCGTGGTGGTTCCGGGACAGAAAGTAACTCAGGGTGAGCCCATGTTGTACGTAGCGAGCCCGGATTACTCGCAGCTCCGCACGAACTACTTAAAGGCTAAGGATGCCTACGCCCTGGCGCAAAAAGCCAATGCTCGAGCCCAGGATTTGTACCAGCATCACGCGATTGCCGAACAGAATCTGGAACAGGCGGAGTCGGCCGAGGTGCAGGCAAGCGGTGATCTGGTGGCGGCGCAGGCGGCGTTGAAGGTCATGGGAGTCACTGACCCGGATGCCCTGGTGAAAGCGCCGCCTTCTTTTGAGGTTCCGGTGAAGGCACCGATCGGCGGCTTGGTGGTTGAGCAGGATGTGTCCGCGGGACAACTCATTCAACCGGGCACGACCCAATGCTTCATGATTTCTGACGTCAGCACGGTGTGGGTGCTGGTGAACGTCTATCAGAAAGATTTGCCTTACGTGCGCGTAGGCGATCAGGTGACAATTCAGACCGATACTTATCCCGAAGCATTTCATGGCCGCATTGCCTACGTAGCCGCATCGCTCGATCCGAGCACACGCACCCTTCAAGCGCGGATCGAGACCGGCAATCCTGGCGAGAAGTTAAAGAAAGACATGTACGTGGTTGCTATGGTAAACGCCGGAACAATCCCAAATGCCATCGCGCTTCCGGATGCTGCTGTACTACGCGATACCGAAAACCAGCCATTCGTTTATGCGGCGGCAGCGACGAACCAGTTTGGCCGGCGCTCAGTGACGCTGGGCGAAAGTTTGAATGGACAAACGGAGATAACCAGTGGGCTGAAAGCTGGGGACCGGGTTGTCGGGAATGGCAGCTTGTTCCTGCAATTTGCGAACTCGCTGCAGCGCTAACGGGTCGCGCGCACTTTGAACAACGTTCCGGGTAACTCTGGCGAGGATAGTACCTACCACAACTGAATGATTCACCGAATAGTCCAAGCGGCACTGCGGCAACGGTTTCTGGTACTGATGCTGACCGCTTTCATCACGGTTGGGGGGATCCTCTCTTTTCAGCGAATGCCGGTGGATGCTTATCCGGACCTCTCGCCACCGCAGGTCGAAATCATCACGCAGTGGCCTGATCATGCTGCGGAAGAAGTCGAGCGCCTCGTCACCCTTCCCCTCGAACTCGAGATGAACGGCGTTCCGCACATGCTGGTGATGCGTTCCATCTCGCTTTACGGGCTGTCCGACCTCATTCTGACTTTCGAGGACAGCACCGACGATTATTTTGCGCGGCAGATTGTTTTTGAACGGCTGGCTCAAGCCACTCTGCCGACAGGCGTCACGCCGACGCTCGCACCTCTCTTCAGTCCCAGCGGTTTGGTGTATCGCTACGTTCTGGAAAGTCCCGACCGAAGCCCGCAAGAGCTCAAGACGATCGAGGACTGGGTGATTGAGCGAGCCTATCGATCGGTTCACGGGGTAGCGGATGATTCAGGCTTCGGCGGAACGGTGATGCAATATCAGGTGCTGCTCGACCCCGCGCGCATCTATGGATATCACCTGACAATTCCGCAGGTGACCGCTGCGCTGGCAGCGAATAACGCGAATGCTGGCGGCGGCTTCTATTCGCAGGGCGGACAGTTCTATTACGTTCGCGGCATAGGGCTGGTGCGAAACACAGATGACATTGGAAACATCGTCGTGGGCGCCAATAAAGGAGTGCCGATCCGGGTGCGCGATGTAGGGGATGTAACGATCGGGCATGCTCCCCGCCTGGGAGAATTCGGCTTTCAGAAAAATGACGATGCCGTTGAGGGCGTGATTCTGATGCTCCGTGGAGAGCAGACCCAGAACGTTCTCAAGGGAGTTGAAGCGAAAACGAAGGAACTGAACGACCAAATCCTCCCGCCCGACGTGAAGATTCATCCTTATTACGACCGCAGCGAGCTGGTAGAGCTGACCACAGACACGGTAGAAGCGAACCTGCTGCGCGGCATGGTGCTGGTTTTAGTCGTGCTGATTTTCTTTCTTGTCAGCTTCCGCGCGGCCGTTATTGTTGCTCTCACCATTCCGCTTTCCCTCTTGTTCGCCTTCATCGTACTGCACGCGCACGACGTTGCCGCGAATTTGCTTTCCATTGGCGCTATTGATTTCGGAATTGTGATTGATGGCACGGTGGTGATGATCGAAAACATCTACCGCGAGCTGGCGCTGCGCGAGGGCCAGCAGTACAACCTGAATGAAGTGATCCTTGCGGCGGCGAAAGATGTGGATCGCCCGATCTTCTATTCGGTCGCGGTCATCCTGGCCGGGTATCTTCCGATTTACGCGCTAAGCGGGCCTTCGGGAAAGCTGTTCCATCCCATGGCGGAGACTATGTCGTTTGCGCTGGTCGGGGCGCTCATCCTGACGCTCACACTGATTCCGGTGCTTGCGTCCTACTGGTTTAAGAACGGCGTGCGAGAGAAGCAAAATCGCGCATTTGAATGGATGAAGCAGAAATATGCGGGGCAGCTCGATTGGGCGCTCGAGCGGCCGAAGACTACGATTGTGATCGCGGCGCTGATCTTCGGAGCAACTTTGCTGTTGATCCCCTTCATCGGCGGCGAGTTCATGCCTCACCTGGATGAAGGTGCGCTGTGGGTGCGGGCTACCATGCCGTACACGATCTCTTTTGAGGAAGCCAGCAGCATCGCTCCTCAGATACGCGACATTCTGGCATCGTATCCGCAAGTCACGGTTGTGGGCTCAGAGTTGGGACGCCCCGACGATGGCACCGATCCTACGGGGTTTTTTAACTGCGAGTTCTACGTTGGCCTTAAGCCCTACAAAGACAAAGCCTGGACCGGGGAGATCAGCGAGAAAAAGCAGCTCGTGGAATCGATCAATAAGAAACTCACGGCGTTCCCGGGAATTATCTTCAACTACACTCAGCCGGCCGAAGATGCCGTGGATGAAGCACTGACTGGCCTCAAGAGTTCGTTGGCAGTCAAAGTGTATGGAGATGATCTGAATGTGCTGCAGGACAAAGCCATTCAGATCAAGAACACGCTCTCCAAGGTGTCCGGGTTCACCGATCTCACGGTGGTGCGCGAACTCGGCCAGCCCAGCCTGCTGGTCGACGTCGATCGCGACAAGATCGCGCGCTATGGAATCAATGTCGCTGATGTGGAAGCTGTCATCTCGGCGGCGGTTGGTGGGCAAGCGGTGACTCAGGTTATCCAGGGCGAGAAGCTGTTCGATCTGGTCGTTCGTATGCAGCCCCAGTTCCGTAGCAGCGCACATGAGATTGGGAACTTGCTGGTGGGCACGCCGGACGGTCAGCAGATCCCCCTCAGTCAACTCGCCAACATCACACAGGGCAACGGTGCATCCTTTATCTATCGTGAAAATAACTCCCGGTACATCGGAGTGCAATACAGCATCGAGGGACGAGATTTAGAACGGGCGGTGCGAGACGGGCAAGCCGCAGTCAAGAAGGCGGTCGCGCTCCCCCAGGGCTACCGGATGGAATGGGGCGGCGAGTACAGCCAGTTTCTCGAGGCCGAATCGCAGATGTACCTGATCGGTCCGCTGGCGGTCGTGCTGATTTTCATGATCCTGTTTGCCCTCTACGGGAACTTCAAATTTCCAGTCACGATTGCTCTGGGTGTAATCATGACCGAGCCTGTGGGGGCGCTGATCGCATTGAAGCTCACGCATACTCCCTTCAGCGTGTCTTCGGTGTTGGGTTTGCTGGCGCTGCTCGGAGTTTCCGTGGAGACTGCCGTCATTCTCGTCTCCTACATTAACAAGCTGCGCCTGGAAGGAATGGCGATCCGTCCGGCTACGCGGGAAGCGTCGCTCCTGCGGCTGCGACCGATCATGATGACAGCTTTGGTTGCGTGCCTGGGCCTGCTGCCGGCCGCGCTTTCCACCGGCATTGGATCCGACACGCAGCGACCGTTTGCTATCGTCATCGTCGCCGGCCTTATCTCGCGGCTCTTCATTGGATTTTTCGTCAATCCTGTGTTGTATGAGATGGTAGCTCGCGATGGCGACGTGCTGCAGGTCTAGAGAAACGGATGGTGCCGAGACTTGGAATCGGCGCGCTACGGTTGTCGGGAATGGATCTCCGGTCCGCGCGGTTCTAAGCTGATGCAAGACGCTAGTTCTGCAATGAAAGCTTGCCCAGCTCCGCTTGCAGGGAATCGAAGGCACGTCTCTGGTAGGGCTCCGCGTCTTTGCGAAGAAACACAGGAGCCACGGTGCGAATATCAACTCTGGCCGCATCGTAGTTGCGGCGGCGATAAGCGATCTCGGCCTGAGCCAGTGTCACTCCGGCGCCCCAATCAGGATCGCCAGTGAGCTGCGTGACTGGCGGCACATCGATTTGCTTCAGCAACGTAGTTGCCTCGTCCAACTTGTTCAAAGTGATCAGGCAGTTCGCCAAAGTGTATGCTGTGGCTCCGGTCAACGCAGCGCGCGCGCCAAATGCCTTGGTCGAGGCCTCGTAGGCTTTGCGGGCATTCCCTTCTCCGTCGCGATCGTGGCCGGCGCGACATTGCGCGAGAGCGGCGTCCGTGAGCGTCGCGACGGCGAAGAACGAACCCGGGCCCTGCTTCTTGACTGCAAGATCGTAGATGGCCAGGTCGTCGCGGACAGCGTCATCCCAAAGCTCGAGGCTGCCTTCCGACTGAGCTCGAGTTGCCAGCAACTGCATGGTGAGTTCGTGGTCAGGACCCAGCCGCGAGACAAACTCCGGGTATATCGCGGTCGCCTCCCGCACTGCGTCGGCATGTTTTTTCTCAATCATGAAAGCCTGTGCCAGATTCAAGCGGACCCGCAATACGTTGGGACTCTCGGGGCCTGCGACCCGCGTGAACGCAGCGATAAGCTCACGAAATGTCTGCTCCGCTTTGGCGCCTTCGCCCAGGCGGATGTAAGAAAAGCCCAGCCTTTGCTCGAAGGTCAGTCGCGCGGCTTCGTCGAATTCGGGAAGACCCTTCGCGCCGTCCACGGCGGCCTGAAAGTTTTCCGCCGCAGCCTTCGCATTGTTGTCGATGAGCGCGACCATGCCCTGGGCCGAGGAGAGCCACACCGGCAGGTCAGGCCGCGGATGCGCCAGCTTTGCGATCAGAGCTTTCTGCTGTTCGAGAATCGACTTGGCCAAGGTTAGCGAGTCTTTCTCGTAGCTCCGAGCCTCCAGGGTAGTTCGTTGCAGCTGAACGATGATCGCGTCTTGAGACAGATCGCCATCCACCTGCTTGAAAAGAGATGCAGCGCGGTCGTATTCCTGCCGAGCATCGGGATAGTCCGTGCGGTTGTCGAGCGCTCGCGCAATCGTCTGGTGGAGACGCGCCGCAACCAGGGGCTCATCCTTGAATTTCCGGTCGATGCTGGGCGAGGCTTGTTTGATCGCGTCCATCAGCGACTCCCCGGCTTTTCCACTCACGAAAGGATTGCCTCTACCCAACAGATCCTCGGCGAGAAACTTGTTGATGGAGCTGGCAATTGCAGTCTGGCGATTGGCGTTGTCGCGTTCGTGCGCGGCTCTCCGGTACAGGGCAAAGCTGACCCCTAGACCCGCAGTCAACGCGATCACCGCAAACACAACCCAGGGACGCCGGGCACGCGTCTCGGCCAACTTGCGCTCAGCCAATTGTGCCCGGGACCTCGCGGCCTGCAACTCGTCGCGCCTGATCCGGCGTTGCTCGAGCTGAAGCAGGCGCTCGACCAGGTCCGCTGCGCTGTTGAGCCGCTTGGCGGGGTCACCGCAGGCGGCATCCGCAATATCGTCGCGAAGCAACGGATCTTCAATTTCCGCTTCCCACCCGGCGGCGATAGGCTTGCGGAAATCGCCAATCGTCAACTGGTAGAGCATGACGCCCAGAGCGTAAACATCGGCGCCGGCACTTGGGGATTGGCCGGCCAGAACTTCAGGCGCCAGGTACATCAGCGTGCCGGTCAACGATTGGGCCTCGAGCGAGGCGGTTTGAGTAAATCCCAGGTTCGTAATTCCTAGGGCCTGAAGTCGGGACGGGTCGAACAGCGACGCGCTTCCGAAGTCGGCGAGTCTGATCTGCCACCCTCCGTCGCTGCGGGGCACAACCAGGATATTGGCTGGTTTCAGGTCTTTATGGAGCACTCCGATGTCGTGTGCCGCCGCAATCGCTTTGGCGACATCGACCAGCAATTGAAGGCGTGTCTCGGGCGAAATCTTAGAGAGGCCTCCCTGTGCCTCAGCCCACTCCGCCAGGTTCGGGCCGGCGTATTCGCTTTCGAGAAAGAAGGGAGAGGTTTCAAAGTTCCATTCGAGGATGCGGACAAACTCCGGCCGCTCTCCCAACGACTCCCGCAGGAAACGCGAGATGGTGATCTCCCGCTTCAGGCCTTTCAGGCGCGCTCCGTCCCCAGCGAACTTGAATACCCTCTGTTCGTGGGTCTTGGGATTTTCCCCCAGCCAGACTTCGCTCGACCCCGAGATTTCCATGGGCCGAGACAGCCGCCACTGCTCTCGTCCCGGAACCGCGTCACCGGTTTTGAACCCAAGCTCGGGACCGGCCGCGGCCGCAACTGTTTTGCAATAGGCCGGAACCCCCAGCCGATAGCCAACGCGAGGAACCGTAACAATCGCAGGATGGTTTTCATCCCCCATCGCCTTGCGCAGCTTCGAGACCGCAGTTGCCAAAGATCCATCCACAACCATGACGTCAGGCCAGACGGCTTCCAGCAATTCTTCCTTGGTCACAACCTCGCCGGCATGGAGAAGAAGCTGAAGCAGGATGTCCAGGGGCTTCGATTCCAGCTCGACCGCTCTGCCCCTGACCCGCAGTTCCCGCCTCAGTTCATCGAATTCATAGTCGGCAAAGCGCCAGAGGCGGCCGGAACTCTGTGCAAGTTCTTGCGCACTTTCTTTGTAATTCATCGCGCTAAGCTACCTTTAGAATTCTTAAGAATTTCGTTAGGACAGGGAGTGGGGGGTCAGGTATAGAATTCCCGTCCAGCGGCCAATGACAGGACTTTTGGTCGTCAACATTGTGCCACGAACGGGTTCTACTGGCACATAAATTTCTCGCTCGGAGTCTCCCATGCGCCCAGCGTCCTCTCGCTCCATCGCCTTTCCGATCACCGCCCTTTGCCTGGCTGCAGCTCTTTTCAGCCTTAACAGCTCGGCCTTGGCACAAGGGGCGGCGGGATCGAAGCGGAAACTCTCGCAGCAGTCGCTATCCGGCGCGCGTCCGGCGACTGGTGCCGCGGCGGTGAAGCGCACGAAAGCAATCGCGCCGCCTCCCCTTACCGCCGATTCGTGGACGGGGACAGCTGGGGACAACAACTGGAACACGGCTGGGAACTGGAGCGGCGGTGTCCCGACCAGCGCGAGCGCCGTCACCATCGGCACCGCCACGACGTCTGTGAACATGAACGCCGGTACTGGGATGTTTGGCACGTTGAGCCTCAGCGGCTCCGGCGATGCCCTCGGCATCACCAACGGCGATACCCTGGAGGCATTCGGCAACATCGCCAACAACGGCGCTCTCACTCTGAATTCGACCGGCAATTTTACTGAGCTGGTGCTTGAAGGAAACGTCACCCTGAGCGGCACCGGCACAGTGACGCTCTCCAACAACTCCCAGAACTACATTTTCGGCGCGACCTCGACGGACCAACTGACGAACCAGCAAACGATCCAGGGCGCGGGACAGATTGGCCATGGGCAGATGGCGCTGGTTAATTCAGGAACTATCAACGCCAACGCATCGGCGGGCATGACGATCGATGCCAACGACGGCTTCACCAATACCGGCCTCGTGGAAGCTTCCGGGGCAACTCTGGTCCTGCAAAGTATGTCGATGAACAACGCCGGAGGCACGATTACTGCCACCGGGGGCGGCATTGTGAATGTGAGCAGCACCGTGGTGACCGGAGGGACGCTGACGACGAGCGGAGCTTCGAAGCTACAGTTGAACAACGGCACCATCGAGGGCGCGACGATCACTAACAGCGCCACCGGCACGATTGAGATCGCATCCGGCAACAACGGCTTGGGTGGAACCATCAACAACTCCGCCGGCGGTCTTCTGGAAGTCGATAACGGAGCCAATCTTTATCTGCAAGCCGGAACCTATTCGCAGCTCGGCACAGTGCAGTTGAATTCAACTGGCAACTTCACCGAACTCGTGCTGGCTGGCAATGTCACCTTGAGCGGCGGCACGGTCACGCTCTCCAACAACTCGCAGAACTACATTTTTGGCAATGTGGCCACGGACGTCCTGACCAATCGAGAAACGATTCAGGGAGCAGGGCAAATCGGGCATGGGCAGATGCAGTTGGTCAACTCGGGCACGATCAACTCCGATGATTCAGCAGGGATCATTCTCTCGGCCAACATGGGCGTTACCAATACAGGCACGCTGGAAGCGACCAACGGATCGACCTTGCTGATCTCCGGTTCGGGCATCATCAACAATGCTGGAGGTACGATCTCGGCAAACGCGAGCACGATCAACGTGACGAGTACGACCGTAAACGGGGGGAACATCACGCTGACTGGAGCGTCGAACCTGCAACTGAACAGCTCCACTATTCATGGCGGCAGCACGATTACCAACAGCGCCACGGGAACGATCGCGATCGCTACGGGCACGAACGTTCTGGGCGGCACGATCAACAACTCGGCCGGAGGATTGTTTGAGATCGACAACGGAGCGACTCTTGATCTGGAAGGCGGCACTTATTCGAAGCTGGGAGCGCTGCAATTAAATTCGACCGGCAATTTCACCGAGCTAGTGCTATCGGGCAATGTCACCCTGAGCGGCGGCTCGGTCACGCTCTCCAACAATTCGCAAAACTACATCTTCGGCCAGGTGTCGACGGATACTCTCACCAACGACGAAACGATCCAAGGCGCGGGACAGATCGGTCACGGCCAGATGCAGCTGATCAATGCGGGAATCATTAATTCGAATTCGTCGGCCGGAATGACGATCGCAGCGAACCTGGGAATTGCGAACACAGGGACGCTGGAAGCGACGAACGGCTCTACCCTCGTCTTGTCCGGATCGAACATCATCAGTAACACGGGGGGAACGATCGCTGCGAATACCGGAATCATCAACCTGACGACGTCGACGGTGAACGGCGGAAATGTAACCCTGACCGGGGCATCGACCTTCCAGATGAACACCGCAACCCTGCACGATGGCAGCACACTCACCAACAGCGCAGCGGGAACGATTGAGATTGCGACTGGGACGAACGTGCTGGGTGGAACCATCAACAACTCGGCAGGCGGGTTGTTCAAGATTGATAATGGCGCGACCCTCGATCTGGAAGGCGGCACCTACTCTCAGTTAGGCAATGTGCAGCTGAACTCCAGCGGAAATTTCACGGAGTTGGTTCTGCAAGATAATGTGACGCTCTCAGGCGGCACGATCACGCTCTCCAACAACTCGCAAAACTACATTTTCGGCCAGATTGGCACGGACACCCTCACCAACGAGGAAACGATTCAGGGCGCAGGTCAGATCGGCCATGGGCAAATGCAACTGATTAATTCCGGCACGATCAACTCGAACGATTCGGCGGGGATGACCATCTCGGCCAATCAGGGCGTCACGAACACAGGGATGATCGAGGCAACCAGCGGTTCGACACTCGTCTTCTCTGGCTCGGGAACAATCAATAATGCCGGGGGTGCGATTTCCGCTAATACAGGCACGGTGAATGTGTCGAGCTCGGTAGTGAACGGAGGCAACATAACTCTCACCGGGGCATCGGCTCTGCAACTGAACACAGCAACCATCCACGACGGCAGCACGATTACCAACAGTTCGACGGGGACGATTGAAATCGCGAGCGGAACAAAT
>Ga0210388_10002289_pt1 | contig 14899 bp, 14 predicted proteins | sample IncBWC19OmetaG_FD_155485 | JGI IMG/M metagenome (GOLD analysis project Ga0210388, IMG submission 155485) | Forest soil microbial communities from Barre Woods Harvard Forest LTER site, Petersham, Massachusetts, United States - Inc-BW-C-19-O ...
ACGATTTGGGGTAGCTCGGATCGCTTCGTCAATCAGTACTACAAGAAATATTGCAAGAATCCCAAGAGCAAGGATTGGCGCGATTGGCCGTACTATGCCGCCGACGGCGCGGTGCTTTCTGCCGACAGCTATTACCGCATTCTCGGCCGCGTCGATGATGTCATCAACGTTGCTGGGCACCGCCTCGGGACCAAGGAAGTCGAATCCGCTTGTCTCAGCATCACGGAAATTGCGGAAGCAGCCGTGGTTCCCGTCGTCGACGAAATCAAAGGGCGCGTACCCGAAGTCTACATTTCGCTAAAACCGGGCGTTCCTTCGAACAAAGCCATTCAGGACAAAGTAATTTCCACCATCGAAACGATCATCGGGAAGATCGCACGGCCGAAACGCATCCACATTGTTCCAGATATGCCCAAAACGCGTTCCGGCAAAATCATGCGCCGCGTGCTGGCAGCGATTTCCAATCACATGGACACGGGCGACATCACCACGCTCGCCAATCCGGACATCGTGGCGCAAATCCGCGAGCTCGTACAGGGGCGGAACACCCGCCCTCTTCAAGAAGGCCCCGAAGACATTAAATTGTTCGGCGAGGAAAAGTAACCGTATCGCGCAACGCTCTGTAGGGGCGGGGTTCACCCTGCCCGATTCAAAAATTGTGACACCGACGAACGAACCCGAGGAGCCCAAAATGCCCGAAATCCCAAGAAGAGAATTCCTAAAGGTTGCTGCAAGCACGGCAGCCGCAACAAGCCTCCTCGCATCGAGCGCATTTGAACTCCATGCCAATCCTCTCAGCCTCCCCATCGGCTGCCAAACCTGGCCAGTAAGAGAAGGCATCGCCAAGGATTTTCCCGGCACAATTAAGGAACTCGTTTCTGCCGGCTTTCAAACCATCGAACTCTGCTCGCCCGTAGGCTACGAGGACTCTGGCTTCGGCGGCTTGGCCGAATACAAGGGCTCCGAACTGAAAAAGATGCTGAACGATTGGGGAGTCACCTGCATCAGTTCGCACTTCGGTATGGAAGAGCTTCGAAAAGATCAGGCCGGGCGAATTGCGTGGGCACAAGATCTGGGCCTGCAGCAGATGCTCGTCGCCAGCCTCGACGGGCCCAAAAACCCGACCATGGACGACGTGAAGCGAGCCGCCGATGAATACAACAAAATGGGTGAAAAGGCTGCCGCAGCTGGAATCCGCCAAGGCCTTCACAACGAAAACTTTGAAACGTCCATGGTTGACGGCAAGCGGACCTACGATGTGTTGATCGGTCTTCTCAATCCCAAATTCGTCAATTTCCAATTCCAGGTTTCGACCATCAGCGAGGGCTTTGACGCTGCTGAATATTTCATAAAATATCCGGGTCGCTTTTTCTCCATGCACGTCCAAGGCTGGTCGTCGGCCACGAAGAAAATTGTGCCCGTGGGACAGGGCACGCTCGACTGGAAGAAAATCTTCACCGCGGCAAAAACGGGCGGCTTAAAGAACTATTTCGTGGAAATGAACCTGGACCTGATGAGAGCCAGCGTGCCCTACCTGCGCAATCTTCAGGTGTAGCGCAAGAGTTCGCCAACTCGCTAAAAAGCTTCGCCGACCCCCAAGCCAAACGTGTGACCATTTAGGCCCTGGGCGATGTCGGCACGAAGATTGACATGATATTTCTTGCTTAGTTCAAATCGCAGGCCGCCACCACCGCTTGGAAGGAAGTGGCTGTTCTGCTGTTGCTGTAACAATTGATTCCCAGCAGGGATAACGCCGCCGAGGCCGCCAAATACGACCAAGCCGAACCTCCACGGCAAGACCAAACGATATTCCGCTTGAGTCGCCATGCTGTAGCGAGTGAAATAGTGCCCCGCCGTATAGCCTCGCAATTCGTTGCTGGTGCCGTATATGCAGTTGCCATAGAAGGGAGGATTTCCCGCAGTGCCGCAGAAATAGGCGTCATAGGCCAGTACTTGGTTCTCGCTTAAACTCCAATATTTGTCGAACTGAGCTCGATAAGATTGGAAAGAATACTTGCTACCCAAATCCTGGGAAAAGAAATCCGCTGTAAAAGTAAACTGTGTTCCGCCCAGCGGATAGAAGTGATTGGCGCGAGTATCTCGTGTGACCTTCGCGCCGATGGACCTGAGGGCCGTATGGAGGCCGACTTCCGGAGGGATCGGAAAGTTAATGTCATCATTTGGGCGGACCGTAATAAATGAATTGCCTGAGATGAATCGTGGGCCAGCGAAAAATTTCCAGAAAAGGCGTCGGAGGAATTCCCCAAAGAACGCTTCGCCCGTTTGTTCGAGAGGTAGCTTAACGCCGGGAGCAATTTCATCGGCGTATACGTTGTAATTCACATTTCCGTGGGCGTAGCCAGAGGTGACCTCATAGGTATTCTCTTTGAAGAAGAACTGTCCGCCCACGACAAATCCACGGCTGCCATTGTTCGTGATGAGGCCTGCTCCACCGATTGTAGAAGGCGGAGAAACCTTGTCGTTCTTGTTCAAGGGGAAGATGTAGCCAAGTATGGGGGTGATTCCCGAACCGATGGCTGGACTGGAAAGCGGAAGTGGTGCAACCACAATTCCATCGGGGATGGAGAACTTCTTCTTTTTTTTGGGCTGAGGCTCTGGCTGGGGAGGCGGCGTTGTTTGCTCGGACTGGTCACCGGTCTGCGGTGGAGTGGGTTTGACCTCTTGATCCGTTTGATCAGTGACTGCTACTGCCGGCGTTACCACCTTTTCTGGCCCCTGGGCGAATGCCGACCCGCTGAAGGAAACCTCTAAGCCGCAGATTATAAAGAGGTTAATTAGGGCTGCAATGCGAACCTTCGAGATGAGATCGCCCCCACACAACCCACGTTGGCAGATCCTTTTTCGCATATGAATGGCTTACCCTAGCAGAGGGCAGAACCCTAGATACTGGTAAGATTGACAGGTACCCCTCCGTCGAGCTTCCGCCAAATTTCAGGATTTTTTCGCGAGTTCGCCGCGTTCAACGCTACGATCATGATCCAGGACTCAGCGAAGTGCCTTTCCCACCAGAGAGGGGCGCTGAGGACTAACATTGGGCATGTCAGGGCACAAAAGAACAAATTCGCGTTCAATCGCGGGCTCTAGTTCTGAGGCGGTTTGATCCTGTTATGCAATTCGCAACAAACGTTTCATCCGGCGGGCGACAATAACAATCCCGCTAGTCTAGGCTAGAAACCATGAATCCCGACCGCCGTGGTTTCCGATTTGCGTTTAATGCCAATGCCGAAGTCGCCCCGGAGGGCTCACCGAGCGCCACTGTCTCTGTTCGAGCCACGGAAATCAGCCTTCATGGCTGTTACCTTGAGTCGCCCGCGCCCTTCGCCGAACTATCGCCTGTCTTCGTGAAAATTTTCTATGCAGACGAATACTTCGAAGCCAAAGGCACGGTGGTTTACGTCAAGCCTGCCGAGGGAATGGGCGTGGAGTTTCGCGATCTAAAGCCACACTGCCGGCTAGTTTTACAGAAATGGATTCTCGCCGCGCTGCGCAAAGAATCGAAACCAGAGTAGGGTCGCGCTCCATCGTTTCGGTGGCTTTTACGTTCTGGTTGCGCAGTTTTGTAAACGAATCACACGCCTTGCGATTCGTTTACCCGCCAACGCGAATATGCGAGAAGGAACTGAAAAGTCCAAATACGTTCAAAAGCCACAACACCACCACAATCACCACGACCGCGTTCAAAATGGACTTAATCGTTCCCTGCATCGGTATAAATCGGTTGATAAGCCAAAGCAGAACTCCCACAACAATCAAAACCGTCACCACGGTTATTAATGGCATTAGTCAGCGACCTCCTAGCTAAACGGATTTACCGTTCATTCTCAACAGGGAGAGTAGGCGAGTAAGCAGCCTTGCGCCATACAGGGAAGAAAGTAGCTCGTCCGGTGAAATGCGTTAAGTCGCCTTACCTGGAGCTACTTACCTGGAGCTAGCAGTATTCGGGACATTATCGATCGACTGTCCCCGCCTCACTGCGCAGGTGCCCCTTCAACAGTTTCAGCACGTTGTCGGTTGTGTCCGTCTCACCGATTCGGGGAAAAACCTTCTCGACGCTCTGATGGTGCGCGGCGGCATCCCGGTCAGTCATTGCATCCACAACAAGCACAACGTTGTAACCGTAATCATAGGCGCTGCGCGCTGTTGCCTCCACGCCCGCACTGGTCGAAATGCCCGTTAGAAAAATTTGAGTTACGCCGCGCTGACGCAAATATTCATCCAGAGACGTCCCAATGAACGCGCCCACTCTTTGCTTGCTCACGAGGTGATCGTTGGGCTGCTGCTGCAACCCAGGAACGAGCTCCGTCCAATCGGCCGGAAACGACGACAAGTTGCGAGGTCCGGCGTCGGTCCGGCCTGGAGCCGCTCCCGTCACGTTGACAAGAACGACGGGCAAACCTCTCTCGCGGAACGAGCGGGCGAGTTGGGCAGCGCGCGCGATGATCTCGCTGACCGGGTGCACAGTAGCCATACCGGCAATGCCTTTTTGCAGGTCAATCACCACCAAGGCCGCAGTGTTATCTAGTTTTGTGAGTGGCATGGACTTTCCTTTTGCTTGTCGTGTACCGCATCGGCCGGTTTCGCTCCGGGTTTACTCGGCTTCTTTCTCAGCAAATCGCACACTCGACATAGTGCTTAGTACGGCCACGCCTGCGAAGAAAATAACTAGTACGGAGTAGTCTCCAGTCGAAACCTTTCCGACGCGAAACAGGATGTAACCGACGGCCAGATTAAACAGTGCCCACACAACATTCACAGTGGGCGATGACAGTCCTTTTCCAGGAGGGTTGGCGAATGGTGTCGGAAAGCGGTCGCCAGAGATGCCGTGTACGAAATGTGGTACGACATTGGCAAGAAACATTCCGGCGAAGAAACAAGCGATGTAGTCGTACCAGTGCATTAGAGTTCCTTTCGATTGGCGAGGGCGATTCATGCAGACCCTTCACACTCCGGGTCGCGCTCGTCGGCAATGAGATCTTATCGCACGTAGGTAGCAAACCCAGCCGCTGGCGGGTAGCAGCTTCTTGATTCTCGGGTGGCCATCGTTTACGTTTCTTGCAAACGGTAGGCTACTCCTCGCTCTCCCTGCTCTTTCTGATCACTGCTCACTCGACAACAATATCTCGATGAATGGAATGACATGCGAGACGAGATGACTGATATTGCGAGAGGGTTAGTGCAGAGCGGAAAGAAACTTGACGCGCACCATGCCTCGATTCGTCATCTGATGAGGAAGTCAACTAAACGCTCAGACAGGGACTTTCAACGAAAGCTTACACCCACTGAGTGACAATAACCCCGGGCGACATCACGTTAAACGGGTCTGGACCAAAATCCACGTCTATCGAGCCAGCGTCAACGCCCCAATTAACAGATATGCTTACAACCAGCAAAACAACACCATTTGCAGGTACGGCTATTGGACCCTTCGCTTGAACATCCAAGAACTCCAAAACGTTCGCGGTCTTAACTACCGTGTGCTGATAAAAGAAGTTCTGATCCACTTCCGAATTCGCTATCAGAGTTAAGGCATTAGCCGAACCAGACCCAAGTGATTCGAATGTCGGATTCCAGAATCCAGCCACATCGAGACCTACGTTAATCGCTAACGCGCCGTCGTGAGTGCTTGTGTCCCATCCGGGAATCGTGGCGGCTTTGGCTGTGCCATGCAAGAGCACTAATGCGTCTGCCGAAATGAGGGTGCCGTAATTGCTCGGATTCTGCCATCGAAAGTAGTAATCGACTGCAGCAGTGCCGAACGAAGAACCCAAATCGATTGCGTGCACCTGAAACTGCGCCACGCTGTTGCCGGGGCTAATTGTTGAGCCCTCAAACTCCACATTTGCAGGCGGCGAAATCGAAATAGGCTCATTCACTAAATAACGTTTGGACGAGCCGAGTGTAGCAACGTTGCTAATTCCGCCGAGTATCCCTGCGGCTGCACTATTTAGTTGCTTACGAACGGAAGCGGCTTGCTTAATCGAGTCAGCCTGTCGGTCTGCAATTACTTGGGATATTACTTTCTGGCGGTCAGCTTCTGACTTCTCGACCATCTGCGGGTCGATTCCCATTTTTGTCGCTAGCGACTTCAATTCCTGCTCAGAAGGACCGGGTACGACGATAGGCTGAGGAGTGTTTAGCCTTCTTAGTTTCAATTGTGCGTCTCGAACCGGACCGTACATCTTTTTGAGCTTCTCGATATCAATCTTGGGAAGCGGTACAACTTTCTTTGGCACGCTAGCCTTTACCTTTGATTTGTGTTTTGGCACGAAGTCCTCCCGCATCTTCCCGTCTGCCCATACATCGGTCTCTCTTAGCCGTAAGCGGTTAACGGCCAGAACTGCCAACCGATAGTGTTGTGGAACGTCTAAACGTTTCAATCCACGGCACGCAGAGGTCCGTGAGCCCACATCAATCTGAACCTTTTCAAAAGCTCGTAGTGCTGGGCGGGTGTCAGCTACTTAACTCCGGGTGGCCTACCCTTTGCGGTATTGTTTCTGCAAAGGGTGGGTCGCTCCTCGCGCCCTTTGGTCTTTCCACTCACTACCCACTGTTCCCTACTCACTGCCGAGCAGTGTCCGATTTCCATTGACGAAATCAATCCCATCCATCAGCCCTAGCGCTGGCTACGAGGGGTATGATGACCCTGATCCTCGGCGTTCTACTTAGCACACATTGGCCTGGTACTAGAGTCCTTCAAAATTAGGACTTTTGGGGGATTCCTTAACCCCTCCAACTCTTTCATCCTACCCAGTGAAGCAGGGGCGGGCGACTCATTTGCCGCAGCTTATGAGCAATCCACAAAACCGTTACGAAGTCTTCGAGAACCTTGGCACGGGCGCCACCAGCCGTGTCGATAAAGCTCGCGATACGGTGATTGGACGCACCGTCGCGTTAAAAACCTTGCTTCGAGGTTTCGGCTCCCGCGATCTCCAGCAACAATTCCTGCGTGAAGCTCAAATCATCGGCGGCCTCTCGCATCCCCACATCGTGGCCCTCTACGACGTCGGCACGAATCAGGACGGCGCGCCTTATTTCGTCATGGAATATGTGGAGGGGAAAACTCTAGAGGCATTTTTCGACGCTGGGCCTCTGCCACTTTATCGTGCAGCCGCGTGGGCGGGCGATCTTGCTACGGCACTGGGCCAAGCACACCGTGCCAATGTCATCCACGGAGACGTGAAACCCGCCAATATTCTCGTCACTTCCGAAAATCAGGTAAAGCTCGGCGACTTTGGCGTTGCTCGCTTTTCGACGCAAGCATCTGGCAGCGGAAATCTGATGGGCACTCCGGCATATCTCTCGCCGGAACAGATTCGCGGAAGTTCGCAGGACAGCCGCTCCGACCTATTTTCACTCGGGATAGTTCTTTACCAGATGGCGACCGGATTTCGGCCGTTTGACGGCGATTCCGTCGAAGCCGTGTGCGCGCAAATCGTTTCGAGCACACCACCACCACCGTCACGTTACAATCCAACGTTTCCGCCTGCCTTTGACGAAGTTGTGATGCGCTGCTTGTCGAAAAATCCTGAAGAGCGATTCCCCAGCGCCGAAGCCATGGCCGCGGCCGTCTATCCCTTCGCACGAAACAAGCAGACCGCACCTTCGAAGGCCCACCCGGCCGCAACCCAACGAATCAAGCTCTCTTGGTGGAACAAGCCTTTTAAGCAAAGAGATAAATGGGCAGTCGCAGCCGCTCTGCTCGTTCTCGTTTCCGCCGCGGTGACTTTCCCGGCCATCCGCAAGCGCACGATCCCCAGCCTAACCGCCGCTGCGGCCACGGTCGATAGCCCTTCCCTCACGCCGGACCGGAGCGCGTTAGATCCAGTAGTTTCAACTTCAGCGACCACTATTGCTTCACCTGAAGTCTCGGAAGCGCCGCAAACAGACTCTCCGTTGCTCGCAACAAAACCCGAATCGCCGGTTTCAGACATAATCAATCCGCCGAGTCCGAAGTCTCCGGCGCGGGTTAAATCCTATGTGGATCCGCAACACGCTTCCGCTTTAAAGAACGGACCGGAGCGCGACGCGTCGCACGCACAGCCTTCCAGCGCCGCCCCTTCCACTACCGCGCAGCCCTCTCTTCCCAAACCGCTTGCTTCCCTTCGCGTGGAAATTGTCTCCGCCATTGCCGAGGAGACCTTAGCTGTATATGCCGGCCAGGAGGTCCTGGTTTCCACGCGGCTCGACTCCGCGCATGTAGGCGAAGCTCTCGAGTTCGACTGCCCGCTCTCGGCTGGCACCCATCCTCTTCGCGTCGTCCTCTATCACGCCGACGACAGCCTGCACCTGCAAAAAGAAGGCTTTGCGGAAATTGTCTCGGATGGTTCGAACACCCTCGACATTCGCGTGAATCGCCGTTCCAAACTTCTCATTCGTAAGGAAGCCGCGCTGGAAGTCACATGGCCAAAAGCGTCTTCAGCCTCAACAGAGCACACTTCTCCACAGACAGTCGCGTCGGCTTCGAGATAATTTCAGTTTGCAATAATTTCAAGGCTACTCGACTTCAGAAACTGTCTCATAAACGCCTTCCCAGGGGTCGGAGCTTTAGCTCCGACATAGAAAACCGGCAAAACAGGGCTTTAGCCCCTGAGGAAACTCACCACCCGCCGCTTGATACATTTATTAGACAAGTTCTAGGTAATTAGCGCCCTGCCCCGCAGAGGCTGCGCGTTTGTGCAAGGACATCTGCGTCGAACTGCGCGGACTGCCATCCCTTTGTAGAACAAACCTGCTCGGCGGTGAGACCCAGCGCTCCGCGAAGGTCCGCTCCGGCAACGTTCGCGCCGGTAATTTCTGTCCCGCGAAAAATAGCGCCGTTGAAAAAACCACCGCGAAGATCCGCGTTTCGGAGGTCCGCGTCCATCAAAATCGTTCCCTTAAACTGGGCGCCCGTCGCATTGGCTTCGATCAATTTTGCTGAGGAAAAATCCGTTTGCTCCAGCGTCGCGAAAGACAAAATGGCGTGTTCCATTTTCGTGTCTCGCATGTCCGCTCGTGACAAGTCGGTCCGCAGCAATTGAGCGTTGCGCAAATTTACTGCGTAGAGCGAAGCGCCTGCGAGTCGAGCGTTCGAAAGCAGGGCGTTCTCGAGCGTGGCGAAGGACATATCAGCGCCTCGTAAATCGGCACCAGTAAAATTCACGCGGGTCGCGTCGGCGGAGACCATCACCGTTTTCGCGGCTTGCACGCGATCGAGGACAGCGTCCTTCAAAATAGCTTCGCGCAAATTAGCTCCACGCAAATCTGCCTCGGAAAGATAAGCGCCTTCGAGGTTGGCGCGCCAAAGTTTTGCGTTCACGAGGTAGGATTTGTAGGCTCGCGCGAAACGCAAATTCATTTCGTTCAGTTTTGCTCCGGGGACAGCCGCGAGAGCTTCTTCACTCCAGTTTCCGTGTGGCGGCGGACCGGAGAGCGTAGCTTCCGTCAATTCTGCGTATGGCCTGTAACCGATCGATTGCATTGCTTCCGAGGCCCATCTCAGCAAACTGGCTTGTGAGTGTTGCGTCGCAATGTTACTGTCCGAAGGCAAACCGCGATTCACGCCAAGCGAGAAAATCAGCAGAGTGCAGCCAGTCAGGAGGGCGATGCGCGCGGTTGCGAAACTCATTCGCAGCAAATTCTTCGATTTCTGCCGCAGCAAATCACCGGGTTGCAGCACGCGTGCAACGATTGTTGGGACACACGTTGCTGCCGCCACGGAAAGCGTCAAGAGAAAAGCATGAAGAAGTGTCCCGCGAAAATCCTGCCTAACCAGATACCGCAGCCAAAACAAGAATAGAGTTGCCGGTACCACCCAATAAGCCAGCACAGTGGCGACTATCGTTTCGAGCACCCAAAAGGGTGAACGTCCTTCGCGCATCCAGCGGAAGTGTCGTCTTACAAGTCCCATCAGATACCACGGCCCGTCTTTCTCCAGAGTTTGCCCGTCCTTAAAAACGGCGGGCAATCCCGACATGCTTCCCCACAAACGCAGCAGCAAAAAATGAAACCGCAAATACAAAATGAAAAGAACGAGCGGAGCGCCCAAATAAAAACTAGTCATAGACAGGATTTTCGGGAAGCGCGGTATGGGAATCGCGGAAGCATCAACAACAAGACGCACATCAGTGGTCAAGCCGATAAGTGCAATGCAGGCAAGACTCGCGCCTAAGATTAGAAAATAAAACCAACGCGCGACTTTTGAGGCATCCGAAATAGCCTTTGTACTGTCGAAGGCGGCGATCGTTTCCGGCAGAATCGCGTCGAAAAGATTCGTTCCACCAAGACGCCCGACCCACACGCCTTCGGCGCCGTAAAGGTTCGCGCCCATCAAATTGGCGCCCCTCAATTCAGTGCCGAGTAAATTAGCTTCGCGCAAATCAGCTTGTACGAGGCTAGCTCCTCTCAAATTAGCCATCGAAAGATCCGCGCTAATCAAATTCGCGCGCTGAATAAAAGCGCCTTCGAGATTGACTCCCGTCAAGTCCGAGTGTGAAAGGTTGACTCCACAAAGGTCGGCTTTTACGCCGGACTCTCCGCCCGTCTCCACCCAAATTTTGTGCTGATCGAGAATTTCCGCCAGATCCAAAAGAGAGATCGACCCAGTGGCTTCTTCCGCGGAAGGCTGATTAGAAAGTGGATTCTGCTTATCCTGAATATCCGCAAGCATCGTGAAACTTTCCCCCACTCGACGTTTTTCACTCGAGACGATGGCGGCCATTTATCCGTTCATGGCGCCTACACTACGGCCCACAGTAGCCGTGTGTGGCCGGTCCGCATCGCCGGTTTGCTTGGGCTGGGTTGCTGCCGGGCGAAACCCATCATCGCCTATATACGAGAGGAAAATCGCCTGCCCGGAAGTACAGGACGCGCAGAGGTAACTGTGCTTCTGTGGATTTCCGCGCATGGCTTGGCTCCCGCTTTTTCGACCGCGGCATCGCGCGATCGCGAAAGCGGTAGCAGAGCTGCCGCACTCCAGAAATGCCAGCGAAGGAATTTCTGAAATGTGAGAGGATTTGTGGCATCCGAGCAAGTGCGAGGTATCCGTGAACGATGCAGCCGTTGTATCTGTTCCAGAATCGCCGATCAACCGCTCCGAGACAGTGGCCAGTACTGTTCACACTGTGTTTCTTCTCATTGTCCTCGCGGCGGTTTGTGCTCTCGGCTACGTATCTGTCCATCGCCAAGCCGTTGTGCATAATCCCAATCGCTTGCTTTTCTATCTGCCGACCATGGCTTGGGAATGGCTTGTTGTCGGCTACATTTACTGGGGACTGCGCCGGCATGGAAAATCGTTTCAAAACATCGCCGGCAAAAGCTGGAAGAGCGCGTCGGATTTTTTCATCGATATCGCTATTGCTTTTGGCTTTTGGATCGGCGCGATAGTAATTCTCAGTATCGTTTCGCATTTGGTTCATGCAACGGGAATGGCCGAAGCCGCGCGCCTTCTTGCTCCCCAGGACTGGTTGGAATCCATCGTTTGGGTCGGTCTCGCGGTTACCGCCGGCATTTGCGAAGAGACCATTTTTCGTGGCTACTTACAGCGCCAGTTTGTTGCTTGGACTGGCAGCGCTCCCGTTGGCGTGGTGCTGTCGGCGACGTTATTTGGCCTCGGGCATGTCTATCAAGGCGCAAAGGCTACAGTGGTCATCGGCGTGTATGGCCTGATGTTCGGGATTCTTGCGGAGGTCCGGCAAAATCTGCGACCTGGGATTATCACGCACGCGTGGCATGACGCAATCACGGGTCTAATTATTCGCTTTTTGCCGAAATAAAGTGAATTCTATGCAGCCGGGCTCCGTCGCAATTCGAGATACGCGGAGACCAGCCCCCAAATGTACAGCGCAAGCAGAGCCGCGAGGCAAAACGTGCCGAGGCGTACGTAGCGATCGACCATTTGAAGAACCGTCCAGCCATACATTTCGGTGAGCAGGCTGGGATCGGAGAGGTTCACGCCTTCGATCTCGCCAAATGGAAGCTCTTCGAGCGGCCCGCGCCACAACAGAAAAACGTGCATGAAGCTGAGCGCCCCGATGGCCAGCAATCCCCAGCGCAGTCCCCAGCTTTTATACAGCTGGCTTTCGCGCGGCGCATAAAACGTCGCCATCAGCAGGGTGGCCAGCACCAAAGCGCCGCCATCGCCGAAAAAAACGATCATGGCTTCTGCTGGCGAAGACAATGCGACCAGTTGCAGGCTGAGCAGCGCGCCGGCGGCGAGAAGCCATCCCGGACGTTCCATCTTCCACGCCAGAAATCCCGCAAAGCCAATGACGGCCGTTACTAGCAGAACGATCAGCCAAGAGCGTTCTTGGCCGTGCGGAGTAACCCAGGGCAACGGCACGGCCCAGCGGCCGGTGAGCCACGCGGTGATGGCGTGCCCGCTTTCGTGCAGCACCATGGCGAGCATGGCCGCTGCCATGCGCAGAGGCGTGCCCGCGACCAAGCGCCCCAGAAGCAAGGCCAGCGGAAGCGCGAGGATGCGGTACTTCAACTCGGTCCGGGCATCGGTGCGGCTAAGGGCGTCGTTGGCGGTGGTAGCGGGCGTGGCGAGCGCCGGAGGAGGGGACGCGGCCAACGCGACGTCCGTATGAGCCTGCTTCACGGCGCTCTCCATCGCGGCGTGGTAGCGCGAGAAAACAATTCCGCACTTCAGACACTCGGTGGTCTGCAACGGATGATCGAATTGGCATTTGGGGCATCGCATCGGGATGGCCCAATTCCATTGTAGGAGAGCATCTCAGCGCATCTACCGCCGTCGACGGCGTGCTGCCGAAACAGGTATTGGCGTTCAGGAAAGGTTCAGGCGGCCAGCGGTGGCGACGGAGGTTTTGGGTTGAAGGAGTAAGCCATTAAGCACAGTATTTAATTCCCAACCCAAGACTCGGCGGCCCAGCACTTCCCCGTCTTCGCTTCACTTTAAAGCAGAGCGAGCGTGTATAAACATTCCGAGCGCCACCAGAGTACCGACCAAAGCCGGAAGTGGGAGAATGAATACTATTAGAACGCCACATATAAACTGTGTATTGAAACATTGCGATCTCTGAGGAGGATGACCGCACGACGCTGACACTACGACGCATCCAATAATCAGAAAATCTGGCGCGAGCAGCAAAAGACTGGCAATCCGTTTCTTGGGTGTCATGCTTGGCCAAGATAGACAGCCGAGAAAAACAACCACCAAGAACACTAGAACAACTACACAAAGCAAAAGCAGCCAGGTTCCGTGCATTCCGGCACTATACGCATGCCGCTCCCCGTGCACAAGAAATGCCCCCGTATTCCATAGTCCGTTTGAAAAACTTCCCGACTATGCCACCGAACACCGCATATCTTGTTTCCTGGAGTTCCTGAAAACAGTTGGCGTTAGTTCCCTTGCGCGTGCGACTGCACGGATTCGAGGTGCGGCGCAAGAAACGCATTGCGGTCCTGCCCAGAATTGAGTGCCGCGGTTCCACCTGCGGTGAGGAAGGTCGCATCGGTTACGCCTAGGAAACCGAAGACAGACCGCAGATAAGGTTCGACGAAATTGAACGAGGCCATCTGCGTCTGAGGATCATAGTTACCACCCGTCGCAATGATGAATGTCGCTTTCTTTCCAACGAGCAACCCCTTCGGACCTCCGGCGCCATAGGAAAAGGTCTTGCCCACACGTGAGATCTGATCGATCCACAGCTTCAGCACCGAGGGCACGCCAAAGTTATGCATCGGGACACCTATGACGTATTCATCGGCCCGCTCTAGCTCGGCGATGAGTGTGTCCGAAAGCGCGAGCTGCTTCTTCTGTTCCGGAGTGCGCGCCGCTTCCGGCGTGTATGCGGCCCCGACCCATTCGGCAGAAATCGGCGGTATCGAAGTCGCGTTAAGGTCGCGATCAATCACCGCCGCGCCTGGATGCAGAGACTTCCATCGATCGACAAACGCGGCGCTCAACTGGCGCGAGACGGACCTGCCGTAAAGTGGACTAGAATCGAGATGTAGTAGAGTGGCCATGACAAACATTCTCCTTTGCTGTAATAGACATTTGTCGCTTAATAAGCGTATGTCGTATACGTGGCGTTTGTCAATCAAATAAATAGACACTTGTCGCTTACACACCGGTTGCTTAAATTCATTGGGAGGTTTATCCTAGAGGCGTAATGGCTCAGGCAATCCAACCAGCAAACACAGCGGAAGCGACCGACCCGCGCATTCTCCGCAGTCGCCGCATGTTGATGGATGCACTCCTCAAACTATTGAGTAAAAAGGAGTTCGAGGATATCTCTGTCCAGGAGATCGCCGACGAAGCGACTCTGAATCGGGCTACGTTCTACCTTCACTACCCTGACAAAAACGCCCTTATGCGGGCGATGACCGCAGAGCGATTCCGCGCGCTAATCGCCCGCAGAGGACTGTCCTTCACAAACTGCGATGGTGCCTTGCAGGCAATCGCGCTGGGCGTCTGCGACTACCTCGCCGAATCAACCGGCTGCCCGGGGCAATTGGCGAAGATGCCTCTCGAGAGCTCCATCATCCCGGTTGTCGAGGACATGTTTCGTCAGGGAGCAGACCATCACCCGGTGAAACCCGGCGTTGACGCGGAGCTCCTCGCAACTACGGCCGCCTGGGCCATCTTCGGCGCCGCTCGCGGCTGGCATCAGACACCCAACCGGATTCCGGCTGAGGAGATGGCTGGTAAAATTGTGGAGATGGTAAAACCGGTGTTCCTCAGCGCTTCTGAGAAATTTTGATTTATCTGCTCACGAGTCGCATTCCCGCGAAGGCAGGTTCACTTTGGTCGCTCCGGGCCTGGGGGCTTCGACTAGAAATCAGTGGACAGGCTGAGTTCTTTCCAGGACCTTGCTTCTTCTAGGCGTGCGAGGTCGTTTTTCTCCGCCCCGTTGTACGCATCGCTGCCGAGCAA
>Ga0210388_10002290_pt1 | contig 14899 bp, 12 predicted proteins | sample IncBWC19OmetaG_FD_155485 | JGI IMG/M metagenome (GOLD analysis project Ga0210388, IMG submission 155485) | Forest soil microbial communities from Barre Woods Harvard Forest LTER site, Petersham, Massachusetts, United States - Inc-BW-C-19-O ...
GAGCAGCTGCGAGGGCACCTTGAGGCGGTGTTGCCGGGGTACATGGTGCCGGTGGCGTATGTGCAGCTGAAGAGTCTGCCGCTGACCCCGAACGGGAAGGTAGATCGCAAGGGGTTGCCAGCGCCCGAAGGGAATGCATACGCACACCGCGAGTACGAGGCGCCGCAGGGACTTCTGGAGCGTATGGTCGCGGAAATCTGGAATGATCTGCTGAAGGTCGATCGGGTAGGTCGTCACGATGACTTCTTTGCGCTCGGGGGCCATTCATTACTGGCAATGGAGTTGGTCTCAAGAATTCAGAGGCGCTTCGGCATCGAGGTGAGTGTCTGGAAGGTGATCCAATATCCGACAATAGAGGGTCTGGTGATACATCTATTCGATATCGTGGGGGATGACACCGATGTTGTAGCGTTCAGGAAGGAGGGTAGCGAAAGACCACTCTTTCTCATGCACCTAGCCGACGGAGATGTGGGCTATGGCGCTATGCTCGTACATAAGATAGATCCTCGGATACCCGTCTACGGTCTATCCTTGAAAAATTCCGCTGACGTTGGCGGTTCGATGGAATGTCTGGCTGATCGCCATATCCGATACATGCGTCAGGTTCAACCGCATGGCCCCTATCGAATCGCCGGGTGGTCAATTGGAGGGCTGGTGGCCTACGAGATCGCCAGGCAACTCATCGGCCATGATGAGAGCGTGGAATTCCTCGGCCTAATGGATACGTACGTGCCGGCAGCGCCGAAGCCAATGTCGGTAGAAGACAAGCTAGGACCGATCGACCAGTTGACACCGATAGAACGAGCACTGATGGAAGCGCAGACTCGGTATTCGCTGCGGCCCATACCCTTGAGCGCCATGCTCTTCTCCGCGAAAGAAGATGGCGGCGATCGTTCCAGAGGCTGGTCCGCCATATTGGGGCAGGATTTGCGGATCACGGAAGTTCCGGGAAACCACAATAGAATGATGTCGATGCACGCCGCCGACCTCGCCCAGGCAATATCGGCTGGAATTCAAGCATCGAGAGATTCGAAGAATGCGCGTGCCCCTGCATACGAGTCCCTAGTCGTACTTCAATCTCCCACGCTCAGCGCGCAAGTGCCGATTTTCTGCGCGCCAGGGGCCGGTGCGAGTGTGACGTCATTTATTCCATTAGCTGCTGCCATGCCTGGCGCCCATGTTGCGGGACTGCAGCCACGCGGGCTTGATGCAGGGCAGGTGCCATACTTGAGTGTCGAGGTGGCTGCAAAACGCTGCGTCGAGTCGATCCTCGCTGCTGAACCCCGGGGACCGTATCGTCTGGTTGGTCACTCCTTCGGCGGATGGATTGCCTTTGAGATTGCCCGTCAGCTAAGCGCCATTCAGGCGCAAGTAGCTCCCGTAATTCTCCTTGACGTCGACCCGCCGTCTCCGCCGGACCGGCGACCGTGGAGGTACGACCAACTCGCTTCAATCGTGAAGCTTGCGCGTGTGCTGGCGAGGACCGCCGGAGCCGATCTGGGCATCGATCGAGCGTCACTCGAGAAGCTCGATTCCGCCAAGCGGTTACAGCCACTCGCAAATGCAATGAGATCGGTAAACTTGCTGCCGCGGGCGGCATCGCTTGCCTATCTGCACAATCTCGTGCAGGTGTTTACAGCGAATCTCAATACTCTCTATATTCCGAAATCTGCATTCGAAGGCCCGGTCATTCTGTTCCAGACTCAGGACGCCGATCCCGACGATGATGAGCCGATTTCCCCTGAGGAGGCGTCAGTTCAGTGGAGGAAATATGCGCCTAACATCGAAGTTATTGAGGCTAGCGGTAACCACATGACGATGTTGAAAGCGGGGCATATCGAGGAGATTGCTCAAGTGGTGCAGCGGAGGTGGCGGCGTTATCCGGGATGATGTGTTCGGTCGTTGCCCGAGGCGCCCGCGGCAGGCTCGAAATGAGGGACGCGGTACAAATGTATATTCCATCGGAAGAGGACATCATAGCTGCCGCACGCTTGGAAGAAGTCGAGAGAAAACCGGGAAAAAGCTCGAGCCTCGCCCATGAAGCAGACCTGGCCAACCCGTATCGACGGCATTGTCTGCCTTTGGGCAATACGCCTCGATCAGCGCTGCCGGTCACCCCGCGGGAAAGGACCAGGTCCATCTAGCTCGAGAATCGCTCGCAGTATGTCGCATTGCGTTGGATACGGCGCTGACGCAGATGTTATGTACTTCGTCGGCTTTTGCTCACGACCACCGCTGTTCCCCAGGCACGGTACCAGTCATGCTTGTCCATGTGCAGAGATCCCGAAGTGGGGCGCGCCCAAGACGCGAATATTGAGGAGAGTGCTATGTGGGAAGTAATTCTCGACAAAGTTGCAACCCGATACGGCTCGTCATCGATTGACCGCGTCAAGAGGATGTTGATACCAACGAGAAGAGACCGCGAACGTCGGCACCCCTTGCAAGCGCGAGCACAATACGTTCTCCCCGATTTGTCAGAAGAAATGATTATATCGCTGGAAAAGTATCCCGACCTAATGAGAGCCCGCGATCACTTCATGCGCAGTCACTCGCGGATACGCGGGGAGATTCAAGAGTACTTGGAGCGAATCGGACGACCTGAGGTTCATGGCGGTTACGACAAACTTGGCGGAGAAAAGTGGCGCGCCGTATTCCTGAACCGTCTTGGGCGGAACATTGACGACGTGACTCGATTCTTTCCAGAAACCATGAGTCACATAAAGGACTGTACAGAAATGCTGTTTCCCATCGGTGGGATCTCCTTTTCCCTGCTGGAGGCCGGAGCCTATATTGCACCACACTCTGATCGCACGAACGTATTCATTCACTTTCATCAGAGTGTCGTTACTCCTCCAGATTGCGGGCTAAAGGTTGGCGGCAATGAAATTGTGTTTGAGGAGAAGCTGAGTTACCTCTTTGATCCAAGTTTTGTGCATGAGGCATGGAATAGAAGTTCACGCAGCCGAATCAACCTGATTCTTCCGGTCTGGCATCCGGATACGACTCCGCCAGAGCGAGAGGCGCTAACGGACGTGTTCAAGATGCTACGGGAACTGAGGGATAACTGAGCGCAATTGCCGCTTCCCTCGAAAGGCATCCCTGGAATGACCGGTAGCTCACCGCTGCGGTACGACTACGGTTCCGCAAATTCGCCGGATCAAGCAATGAGATCGGAAACCGAGACGTCATGAGTGTTCCTACCGCTAGGGGAAACGTAGCCGGCCCAGACCCACGCACAACGGGTGTCTTGCAGCGCGCAACTATGTAAGTCCATGATTCTGCGACCCAGGGAAAGCGCTCGCGACCGCGCCCCGCACTACGAAGGTCTGCACTTTCGTAGCCGATGAGTTCATGCAAAGCACGAACCCGGCGAACGCTACCCGACTTGTTCGTCTCCGCATACGGGGCAGGCCAGAGACATTGTTCGGAGGTGACACGGCGCGCTCTTGGTTCCTGTGTGTGACAGCGGCTTCGATCACTCTCACCGGCGTCAGCGGGGATCGAGGTAGCATCGGTCCGGTAGGTGCTGACAGCACCCACTCGCACGCCTGAGCGGCGTTTCAGGAAAGCCTTGCGGTGCAAGCTTGGCTGGGAGACTCGTCGGGGTCGACGCGACCTTGCATACGATAAGCGTTGTCGCGGCTGTACGGCCGATTTAAAGCTTTGAGCCGTGCGCGTTCAAGCGCTTCGGAAAGGCGCCCGCGGACGCTCCCCATCGTCATGCCGATTCGCCAGGCCTCCCCGCCTGTCAACGGCTATCCCCTCTCTCCTTCAGTTTACGGCCTTCGACTATATGCCCCGGCGGACCGGGCTATCCATGCGCGCGAGTCCGGTACTGTCACTAATACTCAACGTACTTATCCAATTCGTCGTGAGATACTTAAATATCTTCACGTCGATACATGGAAGGGGCGAGCTGACGGAATCCGTCTCCGAGGAGAAGCCTGACACCATAAGCAGGCGCGACTCACCTCGGATGGCTCGCGCCGTTACAAAGGACAGAGCATTGGGGGGTGTCCATGACTAACACATAAGGACGAAGTCTTCCCTGGGATGGGTAAGAAAAAACAAATGCCGAAGGAGTTGAGATGGGTATGCTGGATAAGATCGTCTCTCTAAATCCGTTCCGCTGTCGCATGTGGTCTCTTCATGACCGACTCGAAACCGAAGTGACGGAGGAGGCATGTAGGATCGAAATTGATAGCTTTTCGAGGCATGGACAACGAGTGCCGACTCTGGGGCGCGCCTTGCGCGGTGAGCCTGACTTCGATGCGGAGCTCATCTACGGGGCAAGGCGTCTATTCGTCGCCCGCCACCTCAACAAGCCGCTGCTAGTAGAACTCACGGAATTGTCCGATTTGGACGCAATAATTGCAATGGACATTGAAAATCGGCAGCGGGCCGATATCAGCCCATATGAACGTGGGCGCAGTTTCCTGCGGTCGCTACGCGGCGGCCATTTCAAATCGCAAGAGGAGATTGCGAAAGTATTGAAGATCTCCGCATCACAGGTATCGAGGCTAATCAAGCTGGCGCAGTTGCCCAGCGCCATTGTGGCGGCATTTGGGAGCCCAGCGGATATCTGCGAGATGTGGGGACTGGCGTTGTATGACGCGCTCGAATCACCACCCCGACGATCCGCCATCATTCAAAGAGCTCGTGTGATCGCCTATGAAAAGGAGCGGCGACCGACGCGCGACATATACCAAGACTTGATTGCGGCAGGCTCCCTGGGTAAGCGGAAGCTCAAGCCCCGAGCGCACGATGAGGTGGTCTCGGACGCAGCGGGCAAGCCGCTTTTCCGCATTCGGTATCAGACGAGTGCCGTAACGTTGGTTCTACCACGTCAGCGTTTGTCCGAAACGGCCCTTGAAAGGATCCGGAGTGGCGTGCTCGAGATAATCCGCGAGGAGCCTTCGCATTGGGCAGTGGTGGGGAGCGAGTCGGAAGTGCGTGCGTCGAGTGGAGGTCGCACGCTACATAGATAGTTCTGCTGTCGGGTCCGCTGCCGGATGACCCAGAGGAACTCGCTCGTCAGGCGTCTGACCGCGCGAGGTTGGCAGCATTTGTCGTGCGAATATCGCCGAGCGCGTAGACTCAACACCGAGGCGGATGCGCACGCTGCGACGGCGACCCGCTGCGTGCGCACAATGGAGGCGTCTCGCTATCCGGCGACGCCCACTGCAGAGGAGAAGAGCCGGTAATCCGCGAGCCTGAGATCCGAATCAAAGCGCACGCAAATACGGACACATGGGTGTTGTCGTTTGAACTCGGATGTCAGTAACCGCCTTATGGCGCGCGATGTTCATGCCGAGTTCCGTCAGAATGTCCTGCATGACGCGCTTTCCGTCCACACGCTGAACAATTTCGCGAACCAGATTGTTCTGTGATCTCATCGGATAAGGGACTGACGAGGGCGAAATCCTATAGCTAAGATTCTGAGCTTCCCGCACGTAGTTGCGCAGTTGCGTCGCCGAACGCGTGAAACGGGTTGTTAGAAACGCCTGGTTGACCCTTGCCTCGTAACGTTCGTCCCGCGAACCGCTTGCCCGCTTCAGGTAGAACCACAACATAGGGGAATTTTCCAACAGGAGCAGATTTGCGATTTGCCATCGCACGACGTCCGGTAGCGCTTCGAATCGTGCCCGGACATCGTCCGCGCTGAATTCGATGGTCCACATATGGCCCGAGTTATGATCGAATTGATCGTAGCACGGTAGAACAAGTTCAAGGCCGCACTGGGCGGCCAATGCGTTCAAAGATTCGACAGTGTAACTGTACTCAACTGGCTGAATGAGCAAATCTGCAATTTCACTCTCTTCCATATCGGATAGAGACTTTGCATGGCGAGCGAATGGCAGAGACTCCGCGGCCGCGATGACTCTGGCGGCCCGCACTTCCTGGTCCCAACTCCAGGTTGCACCGCCGTAACGACATATGGTTCTCACCGCCTTTTGGAACGCGGTGGTGAAGGTGCGATGAAACCTGTTGTAGACCATCAACTCCAGGACCCCGTCGGGGTGCAGCGCACGTGAAATGTTCCCCAGGGTTCGAGCCGGATCCGCATTGTGGTGAATCACACCAGTACACAAAATGTAATTGAACTCGTCGCGGTAAGTCACTTCGTTCAGGCTCTCTTGGCGCAGCGTCAAGTTCTTGGTGCCCAGGTTTCGAGACTGCTTGTGGCACGCCGCGAGTGACGAGGCCGATATGTCCGATCCGACTACGTCGGCTTTCGGAAATCGAAGCGCTGTGTAAATTGCCTGATTCGTTCCGCAACCGGCCACCCAGACCTTGGCGTCCGACGGGACATTGGGGTGCGAGAAATTGCCGAGACTCTGGTTGAGCATTACTGTCTCGAAGTCCGAATCTTCTAGCTTTGGATACGTGCGGGGTGGACTGGGGTAAGGGAACCTCCCGTAGAATTCGCGGTTGATGTTGTCCACCGACCGTGAATCGCTCACTAGGATCAGGTTTTCCGCGTCGCTTTGGCTCATGGTTGTCCCTGTCATGGAAAACGTACGTACAGGCACGTCAAGAAGATAAGAACACGATCACGGCCCCTGCGCGACCGCTGCCCTTCGTGTGCTTCTCTCATAAGAAGTAGCTCCCTGGTTGGTAAACTTGAGACGATCGCGGAATCTAAGCAAGGCACCTACGACATCGTGCCGACATCAAGACGGGCCGGCGGCCCTCGAGCTGGCGCGCTGTTGCAGCGTGAAGAGATTGAGCAGCGGGCCTGTCATTAGAGTCGTCACAATGGCCATGACCAGGAGCATCGTGAATATCTGCTTCCCGATTAGGCCTGCATCGAGCCCCACCTTCATCACAATCAACTCCATGAGTCCACGCGCATTCATCAGCGAACCGATCGCCAGCGAGGGTCTCCAATGCTCTCCGGCAATCCGCGCCGCGACACTGCCGCCGATGATCTTGCCGCCTACGGCGACTGACAGGATCAGCAGCAGACCGCCTGATTTCGCGCCCGCAAACGCATCCGGAGTCGTATTGAGACCCGCGAGTGCGAAAAAGACCGGCATCAACACCAGCACTGCCACGTGCTCAATCCGTTCGATGAGGAAGTGGAGCAGGCGATCGTCGCGCGGCAGACACGCACCGAAGAGAAAAGCGCCGAAGACAGGGTGAACCCCGAGGTAAGCGGTTGCGTAGGCGCTTGCAAGTGTGCCGATCAGCAGTGTGGCAAGCACCGCGCCGGCCGGAGTGCCATCTCGTGCATATCGGGCCAACAACCAGGCGATCAGCGGTCGCAGGGCGCCGAACAGCAGCGCGCACAGGGCCGCCAATCCGCTCATCATCCGCACAATCTGCGGCCAGTCGCGTCCGCTCCCAGTGAATACGATGAGGACGGCTAATACAACCCACGAGAGCAAGTCGGCGACTGCTGCCCCAGTCAGCGAAAGTCGGCCGATCCGGGTTTGCGTCTCACCGCGGTCCTTGAGAATGCGTGCCATAACCGGAAAGGCGGTAATCGACATCGCCGTGGCCATGAACAGTGCGAAAGGCCAGAACCCAACGCCAGGAGGCGCGAGTAACGGATGCAGTAGCACAGCCGCGGCAAGCCCAAGTGCCATCGGAAGCAACACGGATAGCACACCGATCCAGATGGCCGCCTCGATTTGCGCCTTCGCGCCGGTCGGAAGGCGCAGCTCCGCGCCGACGATAAACATGAAAAGCACCAGACCGAGCTGGGATATGGCGTCGAGCTCCGGCAGCGATGAGCTTTGAAAGAGCGCTTGCTGCATGGCCGGAGCGACCATTCCGAACACGGCGGGGCCAAGCATCAGGCCGGCGACCATCTCGCCAATAACTATGGGCTGGCCGAAGAAGCGCAGAATGAGGCCAAGGATGCGAGCGCATCCAAGAATGATGACGAGCTGCAACAGCAGGGGCGAATGCGACATCCGCTTGGTTCCCAGACAACGGGATGCAATTCATTCTAGCCGGACGGACCGGATGGTGTCGCCACGTGTCAGCGGAAAAAACTCTGGGATGGAGACCGAATCGTGAATGAAACCGGAATAAAACGCCCGCTCGAAGGAGTTTCACGAGTGCCGCTCGTGTCTATAGCTCCGCCATATAGCGGATCAAATTGCTGCGAATGGTCGCAGCCTTCTGCGCATGTTCTTCGAGTCCAGCTGTTCGGAGTTGCCGCTCCAATAGGTACTGCTCCCATATGACGCTCCGAACCTGAACGTCTCGAATCAGAGACTGAAACCAATAAATCGCCGCAATTCGAGTCCCTTTGGTGACCGTATGTACACAGTGTGGAATCCCGGTCGAATAGCAAACCGCGCTGCCAGCGCGGAGTTTAATACGCTTAGCCTCGCCGTGCAGCCGGAGCTCGAGCTCCCCGCCGTCGTACGTGCTCGGGTCCGACAGAAACAACGTCATCGAGTAGTCGGTCCGGATGAAGTTCTGTCCAAATCGCCCACTCGCTCGCCCGAATTGCGTGGTGCCCCCCTGTATGGGCGCGTCAACATGCACATCGTAAAACATGCCGACGTCATACCGGTTGACTATGGGGTTGGTACGAAATCGAGGGAACAGTCGCATGCCCAGCTCGTCCGAAGACTCAATGGCGCGGTCGAGCAGTTCGACCAGGGACAAATACCGCTCTGAAACTTCCATCTCGACATTGGCCTTGAGGCGCTTGCCTGGACCGGCGGCCGTGACCAGACCGTCGACGAACTTTGCCTGGCCTATCAGAGTTTGGGCCCGCCTTAGATCGGCGACGGTCAAAATGTCGTCAACAATAAAAAACACGATTCGCTCCTGTCGGCCACGCCCCAGGCCTGGCAGTCATCCTGCCGCTGTGGGCTCTCCCTCAAGAAGACTGCTGAGCGACTCGGCAGATCCGTTGGGGAAGCGTCCTGTCCGTGCCTCTATGCAGTGACTGCACGCCAGTGCAAACCGTCGCGCGATGGCACGAGGCCGAGAGGCCACATGGGTGATTCGAGTGTGACATCGCCCGTAAGCGCCTGCATTTGCATTTGCACTGCCTCTCGGGTCAATCTCGCCATGAACGCCGTATCCAACAATTTCGAGTTAAGGTTCCCTGTGCCACCGCCTTGCGCGCGCTCGAAGGAGTTAGTTAGCGCGTCGGTTGCTCGCGCCAACTCGTCAGTACTGCCAAATAAGGGCTCTCCGGATACACCGACTCCAGCCACCAAGCGCACGAAGGCTTCATTTGCGGACTCCTCGGAGTTCAGCAGTTTTCGTGCGCTCCAGAAATAAGAGTCTGCATCTTGATCAATGTTATAAAAGGCAGCCAAAAACTGATAAAAATGTCCGAACTCGCGTCGATAGCGCATCTCGAATTCGCGGAACGTCATTTTTTCATCGAGATCACCCTTGAGCGTTGAATTGATTGAGCGTGCTGCCAGGAGCGCGCCATACGTAGCGAGGTGCACGCCCGAGGAAAACACCGGATCCACAAAGCATGCAGCGTCGCCAACGAGAACCATTCCGGGCGTCCAAAATGATTCAGTGCAGTACGAATAGTCGGTGCGGACGCGGTATCGCCCATATTCCCCATGCGTGATACGCGAAGCGTTGCTCAAGTAGGTCTTGATTAGTGGACATGAGTCGATGAAGCGTCGCATTGCCTCTTCTTCATTTCCGTGGATGTGCTTTGCGTGCTCGCGGTCAACGACAGCGCCGACGCTGGTGAGCGTCGGCGACAAGGGGATATACCAAAACCAGCCGCCTGGAAATGCGGCCGAGAGGATATTGCCATCATTCGGGACGGGTAACCGCTTGCCTCCTTCGTAATATGCGTACAGAGCCACGTTGCGAAAAAGTTTCGAATAGACGCGCTCTGTAACTGCCTTATAAATCCGGCTCGTGTTTCCCGACGTATCGGCAACGAAACGTGCTTTTACCTCGTACGAACCTCCCGCGCGATCGATTGCACGGACACCGGTGACTCGACCGGCGTCTTTTATCACCTCTGTGACTTGGGTCTGCTCTCTAACATCAACCCCGCGTTTGCGGGCGTTTTGAAGCAGTATCGAATCGAAGCGCGACCGCTCGACCTGATAGGCAAAACCTGTTGACCCGACCATTCGGGGCGATGATGCAAAACTAAAGGTCCACGGCTCCTGATTGCGTCCCCATCTGAAGGTGCCGCCCAGCTTTCGAACGAAGTTGGCCTTGCGAAGCTCCTCGCTAACGCCCAGCAAAGGGCAGATGCCGTGAATCGTTGCTGGTAGCAGAGATTCACCGATTTGATGACGCGGAAACTGTTCTTTCTCGAGAAGAATTACGCGATGACCCTGCATTGCGACGAAGGTCGCAAGGGCGCTTCCGGCGGGACCTCCGCCGACCACAACAAGTTCGCAGTCGGTCGGTAAATCATCGGTGTCCATAACAAAGTTCATTTTCCACAGGCCCTCGGGCGTCTAGAGATCTACCGGATTGGGGCGCCGGATAAGGATATGCATCGATTGTAGGGCTGGCAATCGGACAGCAGCTTCGATGCCGAACGGGGCGCGCCGTAGACGGCAAGTTTTGAGGGGACCCATTTTTCTGTCGATTGAGGTTGTGACTTGGGAAGGGTGAGCAACAAGAATGCGGGCTTTATAACTCGCACGTCACGATGGTCGATGATTGTGGGCGAAAGGTCAGTCTATGGCGCAGCGCGATAAGACGCGAATGACAGTGCAGAAAGAGTTGCTTCAGGTGGCCAACGCGCCTGAGGTGTTATCGGGAGAGAGACCGCCATTGTTTCTGTAAGGGGGTACTCCCTGAACGCGGATCTGCGCAGGGACAGTGGTCGGCATCCTTAGCGACAAGCCGCGTGAGGAGGGCACTTCTTGCGAAGTGAAATGCACTAAGTCTCTGAAAATCCGAGGTATCAGGCCGTCGCGTCTCTTCGACGATTTATAGCTTCCTGGCAGCCGATTGTTTCTGTGGCCCGAAGCCCGTGAGCGGCACATTGTTCTCATCAACCAGAATGATGACAGGTCGGTGCTCGGCCGCTTCCGCCTCTGTGTAGTGCGAGTACGCGCAGATAATCACGTGATCGCCAACCGCCGCTTTTCTCGCGGCCGCCCCGTTCAGGCAAATTTCGCCGCTGTTGCGCGGCGACCTAATGGCGTAAGTGCTTAGGCGCTCTCCATTCTGCAAGTTGTAAATGTCGATGTGTTGAAACTCGCGCACTCCGGACAGGTCCAGGAGAGCCGCGTCTATTCCGCAAGACCCCTCGTAATGAAGATCGGCTCGGGTGACACGAACGCGGTGGAGCTTGGCCTGCAGCAGACTGATGACCATGGTACGCCTGGAGTTGAATCCGGCTCACTACGAGCACTGACATGTTCGATATTAACCTGGCGGTCACGCAATGCGAAGCCCTGCACGACCGTCCTCGTTGCAGGGCAAAATAGCGCGGAGCCGAGCCACCAAGGGAGGCATGATCGATGTCATGGTCGCTTTTCTGAAAGACGTGTAGACCCGTCCGGGCTCACAGAGGTGCACGGGGATATTACATCGACATGGCCTGATGAACGTCAACCGACCGCGCCAACGCTATCAGAAGGGCGAGGGAGCCAAGCTGTCGGACGGTGCAGCCGAACGCACTATGTTGCGCCGATTACAAGGACCAGATCATATTGACGGAGCCTCGCTACTGCTCCCGCTCACGATCAGCGATGAGGACAGCAGTCATTTCTTTTGCTGCGAAGCGCTTTCGAGTACGCGGGCGAGACTCGTTTTTATGACTTTTGAACATATGCTCAAGGAGTGGGGACTGGCAAGCGTGATCCGCACTGACGATGGCGTGCCTTTCGCCTCTGCGAGCTGCCTCTTCGGCCTCTCCAAGCTCTCCGTGTGATGGCTGCGCTTGGGGATTGGCGTCGAACGCATTCAACCGGCGCATCTTGAGCAAAACGGCCGACACGAGCGCACGTGCATGGCGCTGAAGAAGGAAGCCACCAAGACCACATGCTCAAAGTTCCGGAATCGGTAGGAACGCTTTGATCGCGTCATGCATGCCTACATCCAGGAGCGCCCTCATCGGGGACTCGGCATGGAGTACCCCGCCGAGATCTATATAGGCTCCAATTACCCCTAAAAGTCCTATCTGAGCCCGATTGCCGCTTTCGCGATCGAACCATTACCGTGGCCAATTGCGGGCGAATCTGCATCGACCGACGCGAGATTAACCGTAATTCGGTATTCGCCGGACAAGATATCGGCACGAGATCGTTACTGGAATGGCCGGCATGGACCACAACGGTGTGCCGTTTGACCTGGACCCGGGGTCATGGGATACGGTTCCTGGTGTCACATTTGGCAGTGGGGCTCATCATGAGGGCGTTTGCCGGCTCGCCCGGGCGATTAGCGGCCGACATTTCGGCCCATGACCAGAAGATCAAGTGGAGCACAGTTCGCCGAACTCTAAGGGTGGCGGCCCCGCATTCCGGGTCGTTGCTGCTTTTTCTTGTCGTGGTCGCAGTCGGCTCTGCCATTGGGATCGCCTATCCGCTCATCTATCGCGAGATCATCAATGAAGGAATCCTGAAGCAGAACACCTCCCTCATCCTACGGTTTTCACTCTTGATCGCAGGCCTGGGCGTGCTTGATGCCGTGCTCGGACTCGGCCAGACATACGTGGCGGCGCGAACCGGCGCTGCAGTCGTCGTGTCGTTGCGCTCCAGACTGTTCGACCACATTCAACGGATGCCGCTGGCCTTCTTCTCGCGCACCCAGACGGGGGCGCTCATGAATCGGCTTGTCAGTGACGCGACGGGTGCTCGCAGCGCCTTCACGGACATGCTCTCGAACGTAGCAGGTAGCTTGGTGACCGTCTGCCTGATCTTCGGCGCCCTTTTCGCGTTGTCGTGGCGGATTGCGGTCATCGTCCTGATTCTGCTCCCGCTGTTTGTGCTTCCCGCCCGCTATTGGGGTAGACGGATTCGGGTAGCCACGCGCGAAATCTTCGACGCCGGAGCCGCCATGGCAAGCATGATGGTGGAGAGATTCAATGTTGCAGGTGCCTTGCTCAGCAAGCTTTTCGGCCGACCAGCAGACGATGTTCGCTCGTTCGAGACGAAAGCGCAGGTCCTATCGCAAGCCGGAATCAGGGCAGCCCTGTATGGGCGAATGTTCTCCACGGCGCTGATCCTCATGGCAACTTTGGCGACGGCACTCGCCTACGGATGGGGCGGTGTACTCGCCAGTCGAAATGTACTCGACCTGGGTACCGTGGTGGCAATCGTTTCGCTGCTCGCCCAGTTGTATGCCCCACTCATGGGGCTCTCGAATGTGCAACTGAATGTCATGACCGCCCTCGTTTCCTTCGAGAGGATCTTCGAGATTCTCGATCTTCAACCGATGATCCGAGAGAGCACGAACGCTCAAACGCTGCCCCGCGGTCCGATGCGCTTAACCTTCGACCGAGTTTCCTTCACCTACCCATCAGCCGCCGAGGTCTCATTGGCTTCGTTGGAAGCGATCGCCGTTCCGGAAAAGCGCTCTCAGCAAACCGTACTGTATGAGATCACTTTCAATGTAGAGCCGGGGCAGCTGGTGGCGTTAGTGGGGCCTTCGGGCTCGGGCAAGACCACCATTACAAACCTGATTCCACGGCTTTATGACGCGCAAAGTGGCTCTGTGCGCCTGAATGGAGTCGACGTTCGCGAAGCGGTGCTGGAATCCCTCCGGGCGTGCATTGGCGTGGTAACACAGGACGCCCATCTGTTCCACGACACACTCCGCGCCAATCTGGCGTATGCGAGACCGGGTGCCAGCGAATCGGACATGCGTGCAGCCCTGCGCGATGCTCAGATCCTCGAAGTGGTCGATACTCTCCCCGACGGTCTGGACACGATGGTCGGGGAGCGTGGCTACCGATTTTCGGGTGGTGAGAAGCAGCGTCTCGCCATCGCACGATTGCTGCTGAAAGCGCCGGATGTGGTGATTCTTGATGAAGCCACCGCTCATTTGGACTCGAGCTCGGAGACGGCGATCCAACGAGCCCTGGAGCAGGCGCTCAAGGGCCGCACGTCGGTCGTTGTAGCGCATCGTCTGTCCACCGTCCTTAGGGCTGACCAGATTCTCGTTATCCAAGATGGCAGAATCGTGGAAAGAGGTACTCACGATCAGCTCATAACCAACGACGGTCTGTACGCACGGCTCTACCAACGGCAGTTCGGGGCAACAGAAGGTGTGAGCGCGGCCTCAATGCCGCGGCAAGCCCAGTGAGCGATGGCGCGACCGTCCGCTTCCGGGAGGTCGGTGGACTCAGCAGTCCGAGAGCAGCAAGGGGGGCGAGCGAGGCCCAACGGGCCAACGCCAGGTTGTCTCGATGCCGCCGCAGGCGTTTGTAGTGAGCTAATGCGTTAGCGCCACCATACTGCCATGGCTCACGCGTGTGCCGCTGCTGCGCGAGCGCATCCACTGGGCGCCGCTCGCTCCCAGCGGCCGGTTTCGCATCGATCGCTTTCCGGACTTCGTCGCCTATCTGAACGCCCTGCCGCGCACCGACTGTGCCGTACACGGGCTGCATCACGCCCATCCGGGACCGCGGCTGGCGATGGAATTCCAGGAGCAGTCGCGCAGCAGGTGCCGCGCCTTGGTGCGGGAGGCCCGGCGCATCTTCGTCTCCGCCGGGCTGCGGCACGTCGCGGGGTTTGCACCACCGGCGTGGAACGCACCTCCCGCCCTGTGCGCGGCGCTGGGCGATGAGGAGTTTGGCTTCGTGGCCTCGGCGCGCGACCTCGATACCCCGATAAACGAAGGGGCAAGGACTGCAGGGAACGGATTGCGTGGCGCCGCGCTCATCCAGCCGACCTGGGTCGCGTCCGTATCGCCATGCGAGCCGGCAGCCGCAGTGCCGTGGCTGGTGCACTTCGCGACGAATTTTCAGGCGACCTCGACG
>Ga0210388_10002291_pt1 | contig 14888 bp, 9 predicted proteins | sample IncBWC19OmetaG_FD_155485 | JGI IMG/M metagenome (GOLD analysis project Ga0210388, IMG submission 155485) | Forest soil microbial communities from Barre Woods Harvard Forest LTER site, Petersham, Massachusetts, United States - Inc-BW-C-19-O ...
CGGCGCGGCTGCTGCTGGGCATACTCTACTTGACGGGCATCCTGGGCGGGTCGGCGTTGCTCCTGGGACTGTTTCTCGGGGGCGGCCGGGCTCTTGTCCGGGTACTGCGCGGCAAATCGCCGTCGACGTTGAATGACGACGACTTCATCAGCCTGAAGCTTGGGCGTTAGCCGAACACCCTCAAAAACTGCATTGAATTTTGTGCAGTATGGTTAGTAAACGTCACAAAAAAAAGCGATTGAAGTAGGCCTCAGGCGCGTCAGGGCGAAGAAAAGGGGAACGATTTCTTCGAAATGTCATGTTGACCCTATCGGTAACCGATTGAATTAAAAAGAATTACGGCGAGCAGGATTTTGCCTTGACACCCCCTGCCCCCAAACATAGTATTTCGCCAGAAAGTTCTGATGGCTTTGCCTCCGTTGGAACTATTCTCCCTAAAGAAAAGGCCGCCCTGTTGCCGGGCGGCCTTTTCGTTCTTCAGCCGGGTCTCCAGATGGCCTTCTATGCCCTTCAAAGCACCCTATTTCGCGGCGCCGAGCTGCGGTTCGGTCCACGTGTATCCGCACGCCTCGCAGAGCCAAGTATTGGCGGGATCCACGCTCTCGAGCAAAGGGTCCAATCCTCCGCACCTCGCACAGGCTGGAGTCTCAAAGTCGGCGAGGGGTGTGCGGGTCTGGTCGCGTATCTCCTGCGGAATGGGCTTCTGGAGAATTAGCTGCGCGCGTTCCAGCTCGTCTGCTGCCACCAGCACGCGCGGACCGTAGGGTACGACCGACAAGGGGCTGGTGGGGCCGTCGTACCAGCTCTCGATGCCTGCGAGTTCAAGCATTCGCATCACATCCTTGGCGTCTTCGAGCTCTCCGCATTCGCAGAGCATGACCTTCCAGCTGTATTCACTGCGGCCCGAGGCGGGCATGGTGGACCCCGGCTCCGGGCGTTCTGGCGAAAGGTCGATGGCGCCAAAAGTCTTCGACTGATGAATGCCGGATGGCGCCGGGCGGTCTTCGCCCGGCAAGTTGAGCCCCCGCTTTTTGAGTTCGTCGCGCAATATCTGTTGCGCCGCATCCGTCAGGTCCTCGAACTGCTCAGCCAGCTCCCCGAGCTCGTCATCGTTCTTGCCGCTGTACAGCGTGGTGAGGCGCTGCCACTCCTTGACTTGGTCCACTCCCACTCCCTTTCCTTCCGAATGGCTCTCCGCAACTTTACTGCAAGGCAGGCTAACAATAAATCCATAAGGATGGGCAGAGGTAGCTCGGTTGGTGGCGCTGGTGATTCGTAATCGATCCAGCTTTGGGATGTGTTCAAGTTTGGGTGGTGGGAGGAAGGGGGAGCCAGGGGATTTTGAGCAGGTTTCGTGCGGCGGTTCGCGCTCGACGTCAACGGCGTTGAACTCCGCGCCGGTTCGTTCCAATTCATCCTGATTTCTCACGGCCAGCGTGATACCCGAGAAATCACGAGCCAAGCGCAGGGGCTTGGCTCGCTCGTGAGGCTATCGTGAGAGGGTTTCGCGCGCTGCTTCCAGGATCAGGTCGATGACGACCTGGGGGTCTGAGATCATCGGAGAGTGATCGACGGGGTACGAATGAACCTTTGCCCCCATACGATTCGCCATGAAACGCTGGGTTTTCGGATTGATCATGCGATCCTCTTCTGCGACCAAAAACCATGAAGGCTTCGTTTTCCATGCCGGTGTTGGCGCTAGTTCCTGAATGCACTGAACTCCAAGTGGACGTTGCAGAGCCGCCGCAATTTTTGATTCGTCGGCAGAAGCCTTGTGAGTAATCGCCCGGCTAAACGCATCGTCAGGCAGCCATACGAAGCCATGTGAATCAGGAACCATTTTTGGCGCGTCCGGAGAATTTGGGTTGAGATAGAACACTTTGGCTACAGTCTCGCCCTCATCCGGCGCCAGCGCAGTGATGTAGACCAAAGACTTGACCCGGTCTTCCCGCACCGCAGCGATCACGGCGCCAGAATAGGCGTGTCCCACTAGAACAACTGGGCCGCTGGTCCGTTCCAGTACCTGACTCAAGGAGGTGGCGTCGTTAGACAAGGACGTGAGCGGAATTGGTGCGCAAATGACGTGAAGACCTCGGCCTTCTAAAGGCAGAATGATGTTTCTCCAGCAGGAGCCGTCAGCCCACGCCGCATGCACCAAGACTATTGTTGAGTTTGGAGGAAACTGACTCTCGGAACTATGCGAACTTGTGGCAGTTTGTGCGGTGTTTTCCGCTTGCGCAAGTCCGCTAAAAGAGCCCTTGAGCAGAACACCTAGCGATGTACCTGTAAGCGCGCCTAAAAATTTACGACGTTCCACAATCTAACCTTTCTCTTTCTTCCAAATAAAGTTCCGAGAATCCACGGACGCTGACGCCGCGCCGGCTGTTGTGCTGACTGGACTCGACTCACAGCAAATTGCTTCTCGCCCTGGCTGTATGCAAAACACGAAGGGAAGTGCAAATACTATGCCAAACAGCAGGTCTTCCATTCCGGGATCAGTTATCGGGCTAAGTTATTGCCGGTCTATAGGATCGCATCGCGGGATGAGCGAAAACTCTAAGCCGCTCACTGACAAATGCGCGACGGATGTCCGGCACTGACGGGAATTGGTCGCAGACTCCGTCGAAGGAGGCAGAGCAGATTGACCGTCCGATGTCTCTGCCCACCTCGGTTTACTTTTTGAAAGTTTCTGTGTGAAGTTGAGCCAGCCACTTATTGTCCCGCTTCACCCATACAGTGGACGTTAATGTCTCTCCCGACATACTGTGTCCATCAGCTGTTCCTGAGAAACGCACACGTGCAACGATCAGCGCCGAAGATAGCGATAAACTTCTGACCTGAGGGTCCTCAATCTTGAATGATGAAAACGTCAGATGATTGAGCTGGGCGACATTCTCCGTTTTCGTCATGAGTACCCCGGTTGCTTCGATGCAGAGATAGTCCGAGGTGACAAGCCCTGCGAATGCTGCCGTGTCAGGGTGAGTTCCTAAAAATGTCTTCCATACCTTCGTCTCATTCGCAAGCATATCTGCCTTAAGGTCTTGAGCCTCCAATATCGATGGCAGGATTGCTGAGGCGAGAATGGCGATGGTGAAGCGCTTCAATAACATTATTCATATCTCCTAAACAGAACGGTTGTGAGCGCAAGGACCTTTCGTCTCTTTGTTCCAAATAAAGTTCCGGCAAGTCTCGGGCACGGATCTCGCGCTGGTTGTTTGTGTTGACTGGACTTGGGTCATTGCAAATTTCTCGTCGGTCTGGCTGTTCGCAAAATACGATGCGAAAGTGCAAGTCCAATGCCAAACAGCGAGTCTCTCATTACGTGATCGGCTATGGGCCTAAGTTATTGTCGACCTATAAGATCACTTCGCAGGATGGCCAAAGACTTGGGGGCACTTACGGTCAAATGCGCGACGGATGTCCGGCACTGGCGGGAATTGGTCGCGGCCTTCGTCAAAGGAAAGCAGAGCGGACTGGATTGACGGTCCGTTATCCTTGCCCCGCGCTGATTTAATTTTTGAATGTCTCTGTGTGTAACTGAGTCAACCAGGTGACGGGCTTCAATAACATTGCGATATCTCCTCCAGCAGAATGGTTGCGAGCGGAAGGATACATTTCATTGCATTTGTTACTTATTGGCTTGCAAGGCGTGGCGATGACGAAATGGAGTAATTTCCTCCCGATATAGAGTTACGGCTCAAGTTGCCGTGCGCCGAGAGATAGGAAGGTAGGGGTTGACGACCAGCCTCGAGCGAGTGGTGAGAGCTATCGCTCTCGAAATCGATATCCTACGTAACTCTCCGTGAGCAGATATTCCGGATTTGCAGGATCTCGTTCGACCTTCTTGCGCAGCGTGCTCATTAAAACCCGCAGATATTCTCGCTCGTCTCCATAACCGGGGCCCCACAGGGCGGCGACCAGTTGGGCATGAGTAATGGGGCGGCCTGCGTGTCCCATCAGGAGGTGCATGGCGGCGAACTCCCGCGGTGTGAGATGAAGCTCGATGGCTGCTCTTCGAACCTTTCGCCGGACCGGATCAAGACTGATCTCGCCGATGATGATGGGAGCCTCTGAGGGGGCTTCCGGAGATCGGAAGCGGCGAATCGCCGCCCTTATACGCGCGGTCAGTTCTCGAATCTGGAATGGCTTTGTGATGTAATCGTCAGCGCCTGCGTCGAGCGCGTTTACCTTGTCGTCCTCGCTGTCTCGTACTGTCAGGAACAGAATCGGCAGCCTGGTGAAGCTTCGCCGGATGCGTTTACAGGCCTCGATTCCTCCCATCCCAGGCATATTGACGTCAAGCAGCACAGTTTCATACTGATTCATCCCGACCAGGGTCAGAGCCTCTTCGCCGCTGACCGCCTCGGCTATTTCGAACCCCAGGGCCTCAAGTGTTGTTCGCAGGGATCTACGGAGAGCGGAATCATCTTCCACAAGCAAGAGTCTTCCGGGCGATTCTTTCACTTACTTCTCCTTTGGTCCGTGCGGCAGGGTTATATAGAATGTCGTGCCGGCATCGGGATCGCTTTCTACCCATACCGCTCCGCCATGAGCTTCGGCTATCCTCTTTGTCACAGCGAGGCCAATGCCTGTTCCTGATGCCCGGTGCTCGGAACCGTGCGCACGATAGAAACGCATGAAGACGAGATGGCGCTCCTCAGGCGGGATGAACGAGCCTTCATTGTGGATACCGATCACCATTTCCGCAGTATTTTCGTGGAGACTCAACGAAATGCGGGAAGCAGGGCTGGAGTATTTTGCCGCGTTATCGAGGATCTGGTTCAGAGCCAGCTTCATCAAAAGCGGATCGGCCCAAATTCTCTTACTGGAAGCTACGGTGAGAGATAAAGGGTGTTGCGCCAGAACATCGGCGCACTCATGGCTGCACTCGTCGAGGATTTGAGCTAGCGGAATCCGCTTGCGATGAATCTTCAATCTGCTTCCGTCGAGCCGGGCGGTAGTAAGAAGCTGCGTTGTGAAATCCGCCAGACGTCTGGCTTCCTGGTCAATCAAGCCGACGAGCTCTCGTTGAGATTTATCCAGCCGATTGATCTCTATCAACCCTGAACTCGCGCTCAGGATCGTCGTCAAGGGTGTCTTGAACGCGTGAGCCAGGCCATCCAAAACAGCCACCCGAAGCTGCTCGCCCTGCCGGGCCGCCTCGGCATTGCTCTTCTCTTCGAATACTCTCGCTCTTTCCATTGCGATGGCCGCTAGCGATGCGACGGCGTCCAATGTAGGCAAGTCGATCTTCTCGCCTGCGGCCGAGAAAACACCGATCGGCCTCTGGCCAAGGTACACCACGCGCTTCCAGAGCCCGCGCGCGGAGTCGTCCTCATCCAGCGCGCGCTCATAGGTGGAGCGTAGTTCCTCCTCGCCAATCTGGATCAGTCCCGATGTGCTGGTCTTAAGAGCGCCTGCATCCCAGAGGCTGACTCCTGCGGCCTGGAGCATTTCACGCCCAATTTCGACGAGTTGTGAACCGCATGCGGCTGGATCGTCGAAGAGCAACGCCTCCTTGCTTATTCGATACAGTTTTTCAAACCGCATCCGTTGCTCGTCAGCATTGGAAGCCTGATTTTTTACCTGCATTGCAAGTCTGCTGACGACCAACGCCACAATTTCAAAGGCACTGATCGCGACCCAGTCATGTGGATCCGCCATATAGAAGGCGAAGATCGGCTCGGTGAAGAAGTAGTCGAGGCAAAGGACTGAAAGGATGGAAGCTGCGGTAGCTTCCCAGAATCCCCAATAGAATGCGATGACCAGAACCGGCAGTAGGTAGACAAATCCAGCGATAAAGCTGTTGATGTGAAGGCGAAACCCGACAAGGGTGATACCGCCCACGAGCAGAGGTATGGCAATGAAACGAACTACGCGCTGAAGTTCTTTCGTCCTTCTCATTGCTCAGGTCCACTGCAGAATCATGCACGAGCATAGTCGTGCCTCCGTAAATAGTCCGTAAGTATGCAACGCGCTATCGCGTATGGATTCCTCGTCGTCCTCGCAGGGTTCCCTTCGCGAATAAAGAACTCGTAAGTGTTTCGGCCTCTTTTACGCCGTACTCACGGGTTTTGCCGTCAACTGAGCCCAACCGGTTCGAATACCGGTCGAGAAATGGACAACTATATGAACACATCCAAAGGCATCATTCATCCTTCGGCGGCCGTTGTGCATAGAATCATGCATCTTGAATTGGAGCGCGTATTGCTCGGCAGCGCTCAGGCGCCACTCCCTGTGTTGGAGAAGAAGGCGGTTCGCGAAGAGCGCGGCGGAAGACACTTGTTTGGCAACTTACTCGCGTTCGTCTTCGCCATCCTTACGGTTTCCTTGACGGCGAACGGACAATCTACATTCGGCAGCATTCGCGGTACTGTGCAGGACATTTCAGGGGCGGTCTTACCTGGCGCCACCGTAACTGTCCACTCTTTGGACCAGAGCTTTGATCGCACTGTTACGGCGAACGACGCAGGAGAGTTCCTTGTCGAAAACCTTAAGGCGGGACACTACTCGGTCACTGTGGAACACGCTGGTTTCGCAAAGTCTGTGGTTGCAGACACGGCCCTGGAAGCGCGCCAGGAGTTGAGAATCCCGATCACCATGTCGATTGCATCGCAGGCACAGGAAGTGCAGGTAGTTGCCGATGCGGAACAGATCAACACGGAGAATGGCACAGTTGGCGACTCCATCGCCAACCAGCAGATCACGCAACTCCCTCTCAATAACCGCGCGACTACGACAAGCCCGCTCGGCGCGCTTCAACTTTCGCCCAACGTACAGCAGGACTCCTCCGGCAACATCGCGTTGGGGGGTGCAAGCTCTTCGATGGTCAACTTTTCCGTTGATGGCATCTCGACTGCCAATGTTCGTCAGAATGGCGCGCTGCAGGACGCGTATCCTTCACAGGAAGGCATTGCCGCCGTGAAGGTGACTTCGTTCAACAACAGCGCGGAGTTTTCTCAGATCGGCGATGTGACGTTCACCACCAAGGGCGGCACGAACAAGTATCACGGCAGCCTCTTCGAATACCTTCAGAATGACGTCCTGGACGCCGACCCCTATGGGTTCTCAGGAAAAGCGCCCAAGCACTTCAACACATTCGGCGGCTCATTAGGAGGTCCGCTCACCATTCCTCATCTGTACGATGGGAAGGATCGCACCTTCTTCTTCTTCGATTACGAGGCGAACCGCCGCGCTACTGCGGTGGCGCAGCAGTTTCTCGTTCCAACCGAAGCGGAGCGCAACGGCGATCTGACAGCACTCGGAGGCCCGGTAATCCCGCAGAGCAACATCAGCACCACGGCGAAAGCTCTGTTGGCCTACTACCCCCTTCCCAATGTTGCCGGCCAATCCAACTACAACTATGAAAATTTCCAGTCGACTCCTGCTCGCACCGATGGCGTCGATCTCCGTCTCGATCAGACCATCAATGCGAACCAGTCGGTCTATGCCCGCTTCAGCCGGAAGAACATCACCGAAGATTATGCGAACGCGCTTCTGCCCAACGACTCGGACAGCGTGCATAATCGCAGCTTTCTGGTCTCGCACACCTATTCGATCACGCCTCGTCTATTGAATGAATTCCGTTTCGGCTTTACGAATGTCATCACCAATGTGAATTTTCCAATCGAGGGAGCCGACGCTCTGTCTCAGCTTGAGCTGACCGGAGTGAACATCAGCCAGCATCCCACCACTCATGCATTTCCCACGTTCATCTTCAGCGCGGGGACCGGCTTCACTCCAATCGGCCGGGATAAGGCGGGCGTAACTCAATCGAAGACGCTGCAGTTCACTGACAATCTCACATTCACCACCGGCCGGCACACACTGAAGGGTGGGATCGACGTGCGGCGTGTGCGCTACTTTGATATCGAGACGTTTCTTCCCTCGGACGACTTTGGTCAATTTACCTTCGAGCCTACATTTACAGGGAACTCCTTTGGCGACCTACTCGAGGGTACGCCGACGAATATCTTCTTCGCTGTATCGAGCCCGGATGTTGGCGGAACGGCCTGGCAATACAGCCTCTTCGCACAGGACGAGTATCAAATCACAAACAAGCTGACACTCAGCTACGGCCTGCGCTGGCAAATTCTCCCAGGCTTTCAGGAGGACGGAGGTAATCTGGCGAACTTCGATCAAAGTAATAACTCCATCGTAGTTCCCAACAAGCTCGCATCCTACCTGTCTGCGCAGAACATTGAGAGCTCGAATCTCGCCTTCCAGCAATCCTTCAATGCCTGCAATCTGAACTACACCGCGCTTCCCTGCACCAACTACGTCACGGCCAGCCAGGATCATCTGCCGCAGAGCCTGCGCAACACTTACAAGGGGAACTACCAGCCTCGTGTTTCATTGGCCTATCGTCCTTTCAATGACACCAAGACTGTGATTCGCGCCGGCTTCGGTCTCTTCACCATGACGAATCTCGGTCCGTTGTCATTCAATAACAGCGGCAACCCAACATCTGCTCTCCACACCTATACCAACTCCCTGGCCTCGAACGGAGCGCCGCTGATTCAATTCCCGAATACTGCTCCTCCAAGCAGCGGCGTACAGTACGGCGGTGGTGGACTGGATCAGGGGGTGGATCCCAACTATCGCGACCCGCAGTCGGAGCAGTGGAATCTGACGGTGGAGCGGCAGATCGGGAACAGTGACAGCGTCCGCGCGAGCTATGTGGGCATGCACACTTATCGCCTGAACATCACCGAGGATCTCAATCAGATCCCCGCAAGCACCACTCCATATCAGACCACTACGGCCAGTCGCTTTGTCGATCCGCGTGCGCCTTATCACAATTGGTTTACGCTCTATAGCACCTTCAACGCGGGGACGCAGGTCTACAGCGCACTCGAATTGGAAGAAAGCCACAAGATGGCTCATGGGCTCTATCTGGACGCGAACTACACCCTGGCGAAGAACCTTGCGGACAACGAGGGCGATACGCCGACCGCCTTTGCTGGTGAGGTGAACTACGGCACACCGATTGCGGACCGCTTCCATGTCCTGCGCGACTACGGCAACGTGGAGGGAACCCGCCGCGATCGCTTCCTGCTCACCGGTGTCTACCAGATTCCAGTGGGACAGGGGCGCAGTTTCCTGAATACGAGCGGCTGGAAAAATGAGCTGCTCGGAGGATGGGAACTTACCAATGTGACGCTGCTTGAAACCGGACCGTGGCTGACGCCGAGCATCAGCGATGCCTACGATCAATCGAACACCAATGTGGTGAACCGCGGTGCGTTTCTACGTCCAGATGTCGTATCGAGGAATTTTTACCGCGGACAATCTCGTGTGCAGTATTTCAACCCGGCTGCATTCTCTCCAACTCCGGCAGGGGCAGGCCGCTTCGGCAATGCTGGCGTAGGAATTCTTGAGGGACCGGGGACCTCGGCTGTGGCCCTGGGACTTGGTAAGGTCTTCAAGATAACGGAAGGAACGAAGCTACGGTTTGAGTCGACATTCAGCAATGTACTCAACCATACCAATTTCGCTCCGCCATCGACGCAGATCGACAACACGTCGACCTTTGGAGTCCTGAGTGCACCGCAAACCGCTGAGAACGCCGGAAACCGAACCGGGCAGGTAGCACTGCGGCTGGATTTCTAACCCTCAGTTCTTAGCCAAGGCAATCGCGTAGCTGACATCTTAGGATCGTCAGCTACGCGGGGAGGGAAGCCATAGCATCATTTTTTTGCCGACTTCAATTGCTTGATCCGGCTTCGCGAATCAGGGGAATGCAGACGTAGGCTTCGTTCCATTACGTTCATTCAGGCGGATTATTCCGCATCTTTCACGCAGCGAAATCCTAAAGCCCCGGCGCGGTCGTAGCTGGGAGACATCATCAGCAGCTTGCCGTGGCTGTCGTTTTTGTATGCCTGGGGAAAGTACCAGATTGAGCCCTGGGGCTGGTAATAGCTTCCGCCACGCAAAATACCTCCGCGTGTGTGCTCGTCTACATACTCGTCGGTCCACTGCCACACATTGCCGACGAGGTCCATCACACCGGCGGAACTGGCCCCGCTGGGGTGAGCATCGACATCATCAGGACCGCGCATGGTGCGCCCCATATCCAGCGTGGGAACTGCATCCGTCTTCCACTGATTGCCCCATGGATACATGCGCCCGTCGGCGCCCTGAGAGGCGAACTGCCATTCCCATTCGTGCGGGAGACGCTTGCCGGCCCACTTGGCATAGGCACGCGCATCTTCGATGGAAACCCAGGTCACGGGCTTGTTGGCCCATCCCTGGGGGAAGCTTCCGTCGGTCCAGTCCTTGAGGAAGTTGATATCGTCACTGGGGTGATAGTGCGTGGCATCGAGGAACTTCTTGAACTCGGCGTTGGTGGCCGGATACTTGTCGATGTAAAAAGGCTTGATGGTCATGCGATGCTCGTGGAAGCGGCGAGGTGAATTCTCCCACGGATACTGCACATCGACGCCGACATCGTCTGACCCTTCGACTTCGATCCCCTGCACGCGAAAGACGTAGTCGCTGCCGTCGATCTTCACCATATTCGCCGGGACCGTCGAAGCTGGACTGGTTGCGGTAATCTTCACCATTTGCTGGGGAAGCATCTTCCACTCGTGCGAGAAAGTGGAGAGCGGCTCGCCGGTGAGCGTCTTCATGCTGGCCATGAGCTTCTGCATGGCGGGCGAGGGCTCGCCGGAAGTGGCGAGGATCATCCCGAATCCGTGCGCCTCGATGGGGAACGACAGGACGGCGTGATCGCCGTCCTGCTCCGGCTTGAGTTCTACTCCGTGGTAGAGATCGAAGTAGCGGACCCCCTGCGCGGACGGGACGCTCATCTGCTGTCCAGCTACGTCGTATTCATTGCGGTTCACGATTGTCCAGACGGTCTGGTTGTCGAGCGGCCAGCGGCTGGCGAAGATTCCGTACATGTGGGTGGGATAAAACGGCTCCCATCCGGTGCTGGCGAAGAAGGGCGCTACGGCGCGTTCCATGGTGGCCATGCGGCGCGTGGCCTCGGCATCGCGTGGTGTGATGCCGTTCCAAATGCCCCACACGTTCTCCCAACTCTCCCATCCTTCGCCATTGAAGAAGGCGTACTGCAGGTCGTCCGTCTTGTCGCGATTCCAGCGGCCCTGGATATTTACCTGGTGCCGCGGCTCGAGCCAGCGGTATTTGTCGAGCGTGGGCGCAAACTGGAACTTGTATTGACCCCAGGTCATCACATTCCACGCGAGGGCCTCGTCCGACGGGCCATCTTCGGGCTCGAACGCCAACGGATGTCCGACTTTACCCGCGGCCGTCGAGAAGGCCAGCGGGACGCCGTCCTGGGTGTCCCCGTTCACGCCGTCCGCGTTGATCTCTTTCATGAATTCGGCGGTCGCATCGGGCCAGGACTTGCCTGGATCGCGCGTGCCTTGATCCCACATCATGATGGGAAAGAGCACCTTCACGCCGCGGCGGTGAAAATCTTCGACCATCTGCCGCACGCCGGCGACGCCTCCAGGCATGGACCGCACCATATCCTGCTGATTGCGGTTATCGATACCCATGTTGGGATAGGTCGCCCATATCAATACCGCATCGATGCCGCCGTAGCGCTTCTCCAGGTCGTCCAGATACCTGTCGACCGTGTATTTCCCTGCAACGGGATCGTAGAAGTAGCGGTCATGCGCCATCATCTGGGGCTGGATGAAGGCCGACTGTGCCCATTGCAGAGCAGGCATCGCGTAGCGAGAGCCGTCATAGCCCACGCGAATGTGCCGCTCGGTGCGCCAACTCGTCACGGCTTTCAGCCACTCGTCATGAGTACCGGCGGTGCAAGGAGTGGCTCCGCCCTCCCAGGGCATGCGCATGGTGAGGCATGCAGGCGGAGGGATCTGCTGTTCGTGAGGCTGGTAACGAAAGTCCTGCGCGTTCGACAGGTGAGCCGCGCCTGCAACCAGACCCGCCAGCAGTAGTGCATTTTTCCCGTACGACCAATTGTTCATGTTCTTAGGCCTCTCTGCTTTCTCGTCGAAGATGCGGCATTGTGCTATGGCGATCGATCAAGAGCCACTTCCGGCCGGGGCCGGGCCGCGCAGCATCTCTTCCACTTCAGCGATGGCGGGCATGGAGGGTTGCGCTCCGGCGCGTGTCACGGAGACCGCAGCGGCGGCGGCTGCGAAGCGCGCGCTCTCTATGGGAGGAAGGTCCATCATGAGTCCGGTGGCGAATGCACCGTTGAAGGCGTCGCCAGCGGCTGTGGTATCCACGGCCTTCACCGTAAATGAGCCGAGCAACTCGGCCACGCCGGAGCGCGTGGCGATATAAGCTCCGCGGGAGCCAAGCTTGAGCAGGACACCCTTTGCGCCTTTATCCATCAGCATTCGCGCCATTGCCGAAGGTTCTGCTTCATTAGTGGAGCTATTGGATTCTCCGGCGAAGAAAGCGGCTTCGGTCTCATTCGGAGTGAACCATGCAACGTCCTGGAAGAGCTCGGGCGGAATGTCTTTTGCCGGTGCCGGATCGAGGATGAGGGGCACGTTTTCCCTGGAGCATATCTGCGCCAGATGCAGCACGGTGGGGATGGGTATCTCGAGCTGCGTCAGAACCAATCCGGCGGATTGAATGAGGGCGAGATTCGCGTCGATATCTTCTGGAGTCAGCAGCGCGTTCGCGCCGGGTGTGATCACAATGCTGTTCTCTCCGTTTTGCCCGACGACGATGACGGCAACGCCGGAGGTTCCGGGAGTGGTTGCGACAGCCGACACGTCAACGTTCGCGTCCTCCAGGTGCCGGCGAAGCTGCAAGCCAAAACTGTCGTCTCCGATACGCCCGACCATGGCAACGGGATAGCCGAGACGCGCGACAGCGACTGCCTGGTTCGCTCCCTTGCCGCCGGGATGAATCTGGAAGTCGCTTCCAAGCACGGTCTCGCCCTCTACCGGAATCCTCTCGGTGTTGGCCACCAGATCGATGTTGATACTGCCCACCACAACGACCGGCTTTTTCCCAGCCTGCATACCTTCTCCTTCGATCAGAATGCGATCTCTTATTTCCCAACAATTGGAGCCAGAGCGACAGCGCTCAAGCCGCACAGGAAAAAAACAAACATCCACGTAAGAAAATTTCGCGATCGAGGGGGCGCTGTCGCGAACTCGCGCCAGATGAACACACCCCAGGCCGCAGAGATCATGGTCGCTCCCTGTCCGATCGAATACGAGACGGCAGGCCCTACGATGTGCGCGCGTGAAGCGACGAAATTAAGCACCGCTCCCGTGCACCAGATGATGCCCCCGAGAATGCCCCAGAGATGCCACGATCCGCGTGCCCGCCAGAAGCCGCTCATCACTGCAGGCGCGCTTCCATCCAGCGGGCGCCGCATCAGAAGATAGTTGAATGGGATCGCGCAGAGAGCGACGCCGATGGCGAAGAAGAAGGTGACGGCATAAGGCCCGAGAGCATTTTCCCCGCTCATGCCCTTGGAGACGATGGGGTAGAAGGTGCCCATGAGAAGGCCGGCGATCAGGCTGATGACGACGCCGCGCGTGCTCAATGTCTGCTGTGCTGTTTCGCGCAGACGGTAGGCTATCGCATCGAAGACGATGGCTGCGATGACCAGCGCGATGCCGCCGAAGAGCAGAAGGGGATTGCCCGCAGGAGCGATGATGTAGCTGCTGATTGCGCCCACGACGAGCGCCAGTCCGATGCCGACAGGAAAGGCGACAGCGAGGCCGGCAATATCGATGGCAGCTACCAGCAGCAAATTCGCGATATTAAAGACGACTCCTCCCGCGACAGCGAAGAGGATGCTTGAGCTGCCGGCGTGGGTGAGGTCGGCAAAAAATGCTCTGCCCGAAACGCCCATGCTTCCCAGCGTAAGACCCCACAGCAGCGAGCCCACCAGAAGCCCGATGACGTAATCCCAGTAGAAGAGCTGAAACCGGTACCCCTGGCACAGCTTGATGGTATTGGCCCAGGAGCCCCAGCACAGCATGGTGATGAGCATGAACGAAAAGGCGACCGAGTAGGTTTGCGGTTGAAACAATCGTTACTCCTTTGCGCTCTGCGCGAGCACGGAGGGAATACGGCACTCGTGCGCAATGCTATTCGATGAACGGCGCCTGCCGTTGTACTCTGTGATCAGTCGCCAGGATAGCGTCATATGAAAGCTTTCAAAATAAGGCTGTCGCAGAATAAGAATCTTCTGCCCGTGTTGTCAACATAAGTTTTTTGCTCGTGCTCATTCGGGTGATGGTCAGAGCCGCTCCCGGAGGATGGCTGAAGCGCAACGAGGGAGTTCCCGGAAGCATGTGTTATCTCTGGTTCACGCGCACTTGCAAAAGATGCAATCAAAAAATCGACTGCGAGTCGAACCGGGAAGTGGGGCGTGGAGATTTCGTAGTCTCCGCGGGAGCTAAGCTTTGGCGAACATGAAAGAAATCGCGAGGATCGCCGGGGTTTCCCTCGGAACGGTCTCGCACGTTCTCAATGGTTCGGCCGCAGTACGCGAACCGTTGAGAAAACGGGTGATGGACGCGGTCGATGCCCTGGGCTACCAGCCCAGCCAGCTGGCGCGCGGACTGCGCCGGGATAAGACCAACATGATTGGGATGATCATTCCCGATGTCACGAATCCTTTCTTCCCGGCGGTGGTGCGCGGCGCCGAAGACGTCGCCTTCGAGAATGGTCACCGGCTGGTGCTGTGCAACACCGATAACGATCACGCCAAGGAGATCGCCCACCTCAACGAGCTCCGTACCTTTCTGCCTGCCGGGCTCATCGTCATTCCTTCGAACTTCAGCGATCTCACGGCGCAGGCTGAGTCTTACCGGCGATCGGGAACGGCCGTGGTGTGCGTCGACCGCCTGCCGAAGGACTGGAACGGCGACACCGTGACTGCGAACAACGAGCATGGCGCGTATGAGGCGACG